>Ga0326734_1000069_pt1 | contig 36640 bp, 68 predicted proteins | sample 15_GP2_1315_FD_207944 | JGI IMG/M metagenome (GOLD analysis project Ga0326734, IMG submission 207944) | Glacier ice microbial communities from Ngari, Tibet, China - 15_GP2_131.5 | ecosystem: Environmental > Aquatic > Freshwater > Ice > Glacier | place: China: Ngari, Tibet | collected 2018-07-18 | reverse complement strand
CTTATTTCCCATTCGTAATTCCCTGAGGTGTATTTTGAAATCAAAGCTTTATACCCTGATACAACATTTAATTTTAACCCAAAACCTATTGTAAAGGGCGTGTCGTTTGTGCCGTCTGTAAAAGAAAAAACATTTTGATCAGCTACCGATACAAAACTTGAACTTCCATTAAAAGACGCCCCGTTCCCTATGCCTGATGCGATATAAGATATAGCTGTGTCAGCTCCGTTGTACGCGTTTTTTAAATCATTAGAATTAGATTCTAATGGATAATACGCAATCAATCCGCTCAACAAAGCACTGCTATTTATTTTTTTATTTCCATAAACTTGTTTTAAGACTAAATTCGACTGAGCTAAGCAACTTAAAGACAGTAAAAACAATATGATTATTTTTTTCATAATTTAAAGATTTCCTACAGTTAAATATTGATTTGTAGTTAGTGTATTTTTTAGTGTGAAGCTTAATTTTTCTGCCATTGAGGTTCCTGCGTTATTTAATAAAGTAACTAAACCACCCTGCGCCACCGTAAGAGTAGCTCCCGTCAATGTTACTAATGTACATTCAAAATTAGATACCAATCCATTGGGTATTGTTACTGTTGCACTTCCTGTAAGAATAATTACAAGCCCATTATCACTGTCTGTCAATGTGGTAGCTGTTGAAATTTGCCTAACGGAGTTTATAGATACTGCGGTTGGTTTATCTATATACAATGAGTTACTAGCGTTAATAATCGCACTGTAAATTTGCCTGTAACCTGTATCGTTTGGGTGTATGTTATCGGCACTTAAACCATTAGCTATATTATAATAGTCATTTGTTTTAGCGTTAATTATCGGGTAATCATACGAAAACTCAGATATAACATTCGTTAGTTCTGAATTTAATTGATTAATTATAACATCCGTTGCTAGAGCTGGTGCTGTTGCGTAACCTGATGCGTTCATTTTTGGAGCTTGGACTAAAAACAAAGGATTTGTAAATCTTGGTGCTTTCAAGTTCCCAAAATAATCTATTACTACAAAATTTGCTGTAGTAACTGTTATTTTAATAGTATGCAAAGCATCTGTTAAGCCTCCGAAATATAAAATAAAAGGCGCTCTTGTGTTGTCATTAGACCCATCAGAAATTCCGTCTGTAGTCCCGTTAGCTGTATAATTACCTTTAAAAACTCCATCAATATGTACGTCAAAATTTCCATGTACTTCTCCAACTCCATCACTACCTATAAACGCAACAACTACATTATTATCTGTAAAATTATACTGTTTAAAGCTTCCTATTATTGAATTATAACCACCTAAAGAAGCAGATTTACCACCGTAAGTTGCTGAAGGGTAGTTTGTCCAAGTTCCAGAAGAAGTTATTGTGCTACTTCCGCTATTAGTCGAGACAAATGTTTTTAAAAATTGATTTACAATTATAGCTCTATATCCGTTTTTTATTTTAGATATTGTTTTAACCGCATTTCCGCCTCTTCTAACATCATTAAATCCCGCCATTAAAACAGAAGATTTTACATTCCCTATATTAATGTTTAAATTATGCAATCTTACAGCCTCCCATATTCCCCTGGCAGAAACCGCCCTATTTACATTTGTTACTCCAAAATACGAAGAAAACAAACTCATATAATCAAAACCTAACGTAGCGCCATATCCATCCGTCATACTATCACCGTAAGATTCAGAAGTTGAAGATGAAAATGATTTAAAGCTTTTTGAAGTTAATTCATTAGTAACAAAAGCCGTTGTAGCTAATTGCGTGGTGTTTGTTCCTGCTACAGCTGTTGGTGCTGTTGGTGTTCCTGTGAAGGTTGGACTTGTAAACACTTGTCCAAACGTAGTAACTTGATTTGATAGTGTTGCTGTGGAGGCTGTAATATTACCGTTTACTTGGAGCTTACCTTGATTGTTGTCTGTTGCAGTACCAACCATTACATTACTGGCTAAAGGATTTAAAGCTAATGGGGTTAAATTAAAAGATTGAATTTGACCGTTTGCCCCGTTGTCGCTTATCCTTGTATTTCCAAATTGCCCAAAACCTGTTATTGCAAAATTAGCACTTTGAAAAGTAGCTGCATCATTTTGTATATAACTTGTAGAACCTGTTGCAGGCGCTTTGCTATTTAATTGAGCTTGTATCGGACTTGTAGCATCGTTGTTTAGTTGCTGTGCGTCTGTTTGGTAGCGTTTATTTGTTGAATCCGCTATGTTTGCAGTGGTTAAAACTACTGAACCTACCAAACCGTTAACCGATGTAACTAGCGCTGGCGCTAACTCAATATAAACCGTTCCATTCCATCGGTAAAGCTTACCATTATCAATAGTTACGTATATCTTTCCTGATACACCTGTAACTGGTAAATTTATTGCGCTTGCAAATTCTAATACATCGATTAAATCTGATTTTGCTATTGTGTTTAGAACGTTGTTTGCGCTGTGCACAAAGACCTTTGTCGCTGTATTTTCCGTTGCGATTCCACCTGTGATTTTTATACCTTTGTCAAATAATGCTTGACCGTATGAAATTGACGTTATTAATAATAAAAATAATACTTTTTTCATTTTGTTTGTTTTGATTTATGCTTTCATTCCTGTTATGTATACGTCTGCTCCTGCTAGTAAAATATCGCCTAGTATTGTCACTATTTCATTCGTTTGAGTCCATTCTGAAAATTTGTATCTTACGCCCCTATCTATATATAAATTAAACACTACTACACCTATTGGCAGAGTGACCGTATTTACTATCCCATTAGATAAAAACTTTTCGATGTATATTGAAGAAAAAGAAGCCTCTATTGTAGGTTTGTTTTTAATAAAACTATCTGCGTTAACGTCTGCTTGTGCCCAATCAGGCTGTACATTTACTTCTGCGCCTGCTGCGATATTTAATAACTTTGTCTTTTCAGTAGTGGTAAACTCATTTTCAGTTAATCCCTTTCCTAGAACCTTATCTACTTTCGTTTCGTAAAGTTCAGCATTCATTAAGTTTTGATTACTAAAACCTGTCCTTAACTGATCGCCCAAACCATCATTCGGATTTGATATATTATGATTTATTTTAGCCATTTAATACCAAGGTATATAGTTTGTATTTTCTGTTTCTTTTTCTTCTATTCCGTATTCTGGAATAGTAATAGTTTCCATAAAATCCTTAAAATTATTCTCGTAGCTGATTGCTATTGCTTCATAATTCTTTGATAAAGTGTTTATTTTTGCATCGCTTGTATTGGTCGCATTTTCTGCGCTTAGTTTGAATACTCCACCGTTTGCCACTTTGTCAACCGATAAACTCAAATAAATTGAAGCCGTAAAAAAGGCAGTCATATAAACTACGTAATCATTAAAAATCGTTGCGTAATTACCAGATAAAGTATTTAAATCCGTATAAATCTTATCATATAATTTAGTGCCTAATACACGTTTAACCTGTGTTGTTTGAGCTGTATTGATAGCGGGTTTAATACTATCATTGTCAATATTACCATTGAATCCTGTTAGGCTTGCTATGTCGTTGGGTTGTAAAAAGAGTTTCATTATTCCGCTGTTGTTATGGTTTCTTCTTCTTTGAAGTCTTTGAAGTCTAAAATAACTTCGTTATTAATCAAGTCAAAAACCGATTGCAAACCGTTTAATATAATTTCTCGCATCGGGTTTATGTGCCTGCGGTAAAGTCCTTTTGTTGCTACTGCGATTTCATCAGCATTTGAACTAAAACCATTTCCACTGTTTGATCCTGCAAATAATACAGGCGGTGCGCTATGTGCTACAATTAGTTTTCTTTCAGCTTCTTCAGCATAGAATACATTTTGTTGGTTTAATTCTGGGGGGCTAATTCTGTCAACTACTACCGCTTCTTCTACACCGTCATTAAAAGCTACAATAACCCTACTTCGGTTGTTTGTTCCTACTACATCATTACGCACCTTGTCAGCTTCTTTTGTTGCCGCTGCTTTGTCGCGTATTCTTCCATTATTGTAGTTGATAATAGTTAAATCTTCAATTGAGTTTTTAAAATGATGCAAAGCGGAGTTTGCAAGTTCACCCTCAACACTTGCCCAATACAACCCACTTAAATAATCTGGAATAGGAAAAAAAGGCTCGGCAGTTGGTCTACGTACGTAAAGTATTTCTAAGTTTTTACCGTTATCTTTACCTGTGAATTTAGGATATAGTTTAGGTTGGTATCTGGCACGGTTTCCCCAATCGTAAGAATACCAATACCCATCTACTTTATTTTCACCGTCATAGTTTACACCTAGTTTATAAATAGGCATATACTCAATTTTTAACGGCTTTCTGTCGGTCTGTTTGATCGCTGCATTCCAAATAATTTGTGCCGCATAACCTCCATAAGTTTTGTAGTCTTGACAAATTAGTAATTGATCTTCTGGAGATATAATTGCTTTTACATTGGAGTATAATTGTTCTTTTCCTGCTTTATCGATCAACCCCTCACCATACACATAATTTACAAACGCATTTATAATACTTGCATTTGTAGGGCTGTCATCGTAAGCATCTTTGTAGGTTTTAAAGTTTACATTATTTGCGCCATTCGTTACCCACTTTCTGCCATACAATGGTTTAATGTCAATAGGTTGGTAGGCACTGAATTTAACAACTCCCTCAAAAGAATGATAACTATTTGAAACTGTATTTACTTGTGGTTTGGCTGCCATAATTATAATTTTGTACGTCTGTACCTGATTCAAGTACTATTAATTTGCCTTTGTAGATAATTTCAGAACCTTTTAAGATCGTAACCTCGTATTTATTTTGAGTTTTGAAGTCTAAAGGCTGTGCTGTGATTGTTATATTTAACTTATCCGTAACGGTAAAAGTTATTGCAGGATTTATAACCAATCCTGTAGTCTCATTCCTTAGATTAAGCGTTAATATGTCGGAAATAATAGGATATTTTCTTGGTATTAAGCTAAATTTCAAGGCTTCTAATAAAAAAAGTACTTTCATTTTTTGAAATGTTTATAAAAAAAGGCGATATTAAACCGCCTTTATTCAATTATTAACTACAAAAACTAAACGTAAGCCATTAAAGCAGTAGCATAAGCCGTTAATCCTGCGCCTGTTAAAAGATATTTTCTTGAAAAATCAGGTTCCATAGTTTGAAAAGTAACCGTATAACCGTTTAAGTCTCCAATTGTTCCGCCTGTATCATCATCGGCTGTAATTACTTGCGCTCCTAATTGTGAACCCGCTACTATAATAGTTCCATCTTTCTTTTCGATAAACAAAACTACTTCGCCTTTTAGTAACTCCTCAATCATTAAAGCGTCTTTAATGTCAGAACCTGCTGCAACATTAAAAATACATTGAATGTTTCCTGTTACGCCTGTGCTTCTATTGTCTCCACCACTTACACCATTTTCAAGGAATTTAGTAGCTGTATTTTTCAATTCTAATCGTGCTATCGTTCCTATACCATAAGGCGTAGGTAAAGCAACGACTCCTGTGGCGGTTGTTGCGACTCTATTTAAAGAATCGTATTTAGCAATACCAATAGCCACAACTCCCGCAATTCTGGAAGTACAAGCTAATTTTCTGCTTTTTGTAAGTGTTACACAACTCATATATTAAATTTTTAAAAGGGAGTTTTTACGCTCCCTTATTATTTTTATCCTCCGTAAATTAAATTGAACTCTTGACGAGATACGTGAGTTGACCAAGCATTAATTCCTCTGAAATATTTAACATCAGAACCACCTGCGTACTCTCCAACTTCCATTGAATTGTCATCAGAAGCTAAATCCATGTTCAATGCTAAAGATCCTTTTGGCGCACCGATTACCACATCCTCTGGAAGTTGAACAAAATTGATTTGAATATCGTTGTAAGATATTTTACCACCTTCGTCTAAGAAGTTTTTATTTGAAGACGCTCCAACTGAATTGTTAGCAATCTTAATTAATGCTTTGTGAGACAAAGGCGCATTTAACACATAAGGTGTTGCAGTGTCATCTCTTTGAACTACTGGAATAGCTAAATACATTTTAGCATATTCTGCAGCAATGTTTGCGCTTGTAACTGCTGATGAAACTACTTTGATATACTTACCAAGTCCTGCCACCTTAGTAGCATTTAAAGAATTGTAAATCGATACTGCCAACCAACCATCTCTCAATGTTGTAGGTAATGCCGCAATTACTGCTTTAGTTGATACAGAGATAGATCCTTGTGGGGCTGCTGCTACTAATGCTGCGATAGCTGCCTTCGTTGCGGCTGTTGCTCCTATCCATCTTTGTACTTGTGCTTTGTGTGCCATTTTAGCACCTAACTGATCGGCTGCTAATTGCATGAAACGTGGTGCTTCGATATTAGCCGCTCCCTTAGCCATATCTTCGCCCATGATAGTATTACGCAAAGTATCAGTCAAAATGTCAACTTTAAATTCTGTCTTAACGTGGTTTACTTGGTAATCAAACAAAGTGAAGTTTCCATCTGCTGTAAGTGCTTGACCTGTGTAGGCTTGCTCTGTAACATCGTTTGACGTTTCTGTTTTTACAACTCCGTGCTTTGAATCGGTGTTTAATGCTACAATCCCATCTGCAATGGATTTGTCAACATAAAGTTGCTCTAAACCGATTTCAGCGATTTGCGCACCTCTTACTACTACTTTTCCTGTATAATCTAATGGCATAATTTTTTATTTTATTTATTTAAATGTTGTTTTTTGAATCGGTCTAGTTTTGCTTCTTCAGCTGTCATTTTAACTTCAATAGGCAAGTCCACAATCGCTGCTGCTGCTGGCGTTTGTTTGCTCATTGTCACTAAATCTTCTTCGGCTTTTACTTTATCAGCCAATAGCGACGCTAAGTCTGCTTTAAGTTTTCCGTTTTCTTCAATCAATGCGTCAAACTTTAATTGTAAATCTTCGGCATCTGGGGTGGCTGCGACCTCTGCGACTTCCTCTGCAATAGGTTCATTTTCAGCCACCGCTTCTGCTGTAATTTCTTTTGGTGCATCTTCAATAGGTGCGTCTTCTTTTTTATCTTCTTCTTTTGGATCGACTGCCATTTCTACTTTTGTTTCTTCATCAGGAACATCTGCGGAAAATAAAGCGATGATCTTAGTCAAAAGATTTTCCTTTTTTTCTGTATTCATATTAATATTAATGTTAGTGTTTACTTCTTTAAATAAAACTTTCCCTTCGATACTTAACCCATCAAGATTACCTTCCTTACATTGTTTCCAAACAGCATCGTTATCAACTTTAAAACCCATAACCAAATCACCCTTTTTAGTTACTAGACCAAGTTCATTTGATTTATCATTAGCAGGGTTTGCCACTATCCAAGATTCAAAAGGAAATACACCCTCGGTATTAAATTCTGCGTGATCTATATTCGTTCCGCTGTTGGCGTTTGTTCTAAAGTAGTTTTGTTGGAATTTCTCAATCGTTTCTGCGGTGTAGAATACGTTAGCAGGCTCGCCTTGTATGTTGTTACGATAGATTAATTTATCAGGTGACATAGCCACTGAAAAGATTTGTCTTTTTTCCTCGTTGGCGAAGTATAAAGGCGTTTCTATTTCTTCGCTAAACTTTACCATTGTCATTTCCAAAGCTGGATTTTTAACTAGGCTAACTTTAAAATCTTTCTCGAATGTAATTTCGTAAACTTTCATAGGCATATAAACAGAAAAGCCTATCCGAGTATAATATCAGATAGGCTTTTTGTATTCGTGTTAAAGGTTCTATACATCTTCATATAGTTTAATTCCCGTAAAGATAGTGAATTATTTAATAAGTTACGTTAATATAGTAACTTATTTTTAAAATATTTTAGTCAAAGTTTTTGCTTTCAATTTCTCTTAATTCAATACTGCCGTTATACTCTGAATTATGTTTAATTATTTCCATTTTAACCCTGCTTCTTTCGTGTTCTGAACGAATAAGATTGTTTGCTTGTTGTACTAATTTAGATTGAGCGTTCGCTGTATCTACATCAATTTCTTTACTGTCTAGTTTTTCCATTTGGCTAAATACAAATGCTAAAAGTGATTTTGTGTTTACTGGTGTCATAATTTTAGTTTAATTTAATTGTTACTATTTGTTTTAATATTTCTGTTTTTATTATTTCTTTTGTTGCTTTTCCTAATTCATCAATTTGAGTAATATCCCAATACTTTCTACTTAATAAAATATATGCATTCATCCAATATTCATCTATTTTTATATCTTTTAGTTTTTCATATAAAAAATCTGTATTTATGGAGTTAGACAACCTTGTTTTATCATACTCATCCTCGTATTTATCCCATTTTTTAACACACTCACTACAATAATTATAATCTTTGTAGTCCTTAAAATAATTATCTAACTTAAATTTTTCATCATTATATTTATCAACGCTTTTTTCCATATGTTGACAATCTAAACAAGAAACTACATAAGTTGGATATACTTTTTTAATTTTATCTTTAAAATATGACCTTGAATAACTTTTAATAGCTGAATGCCACTTGCCAATTTCAGTAGGTGTTGGATTAACTGTTGTTGTATTTTTTTTATTAAATTCATTAATCTTTACTTCGCTTTTTTTATAAATATTGTTTATAAAAGAAATTTCATTTTGGTCTGTTAGGAATAAAATAATTTCTTTGCATTTTATTGATATTTGTTTCTGTTGTTCTATTTCTAATAAATCCATAACTCTATAAATTAAAAATGCCTTTCAATTATATTGTAAAGGGTCTGATGCTTTACTCAAATTAAAAGGCTAATGTTTTTAAGTTACCAAGTTTCAGACCGTAACTGTTTAACAAATGTACAAATAAAAACCAATATATCAACGTAATTATTGAAAATAAAAAAACCCTAACTTAATAGGGTTTTCCATTCTCAACTCTGTAAACGTGTTCTTTACACGCCTTAATCATCTTATCAATATCACGATAAGTAATAACTGTTAAATGTGAACTAATTTTATAACGCAATTCACAAGATACATTTTTAAACACTTCTTTACTTTGGATCGTATTTAAGTGATTTACAATCTCATTTAGTTTATCCATAGGCTTTTAGTTAAGCATTAAAGATACAATTAAAAACTATTACTCACAACTTTAGCCTGTACGCTTGTTTGTGTTTTTGTAATATCGCTCTCTAATACTGTAACTCTAATTGGTGGCTGTGCGTTTAGTCTACCTGCTACCGTGTTGCCTATTTGGTTTTCGCTCGATGCTTGGAAGTTAACTTGTGGCGTTGCGCTTGCTCCACTTGATCCTCTTGGTCCAGAAGTTTGAGAGCCTCCTCCTGCCGTTCCCCCTCCTACTGATTTTAATGCTTTTGCGGTTGCTGCTATACTCGAAGCAACTCCAATACCTGTTGAAATATTATTTAATGCGATAACGGGAACGGCACTTGCCCCACTTGATGCGATTGCCTGCGGGGTTGCTAAGGCCGCTACATTTGCAGTGTTATTCGCAATAATCATTTTACCAATTCCGATTGCGTTTTCTGCAATAATAGCCGCTTTTTGTACTGCTTTAGATTTGCCGAATATATTTGAGATTAATTGAATAGCCTGTTGCGCTATGTTTACTTTAGCGTCTTGTATAGCTTGCTCTTGTTGAAGCATAGCCTCCTTAATAGCCATTTCTTCCTCATACTCGCCTTTAATACGTGCTAATTTATTCGCCCCTGCCTCGGCATCTTTCGCTGCCTGATCTTCTACTCTTTTATCTGATGCTGTCTGTGTATCTAATACGACCTGATCTTGTTCTAATTTTAAATTATATGCATCGTCAATCTCTTTTTTACGCTTAGCTTCCGCAACTTTTTGCGATTCCTCTTCCCGCTTTGTTTTGTCTGCCGATGCTTTTTCCTGTCTCTTTTCAGATTCCGCTTCTGCTTTTTCTCTTCGTGACGTTGCGTCTGATGCTGCTTTATCTGCTTTATCTTTCTTTGCTTGTTGTAAAGTTTCTTGCTTTGTAAAGTTTTTTTCAAGCCTTACCGTAGCTTCGTCCTCTAATGCAATCCTTTTTAATTGCGCTTCTTTTAAAGTTTTAAATTCTTCTTGAACATCTGCGCCTTTTAGCTCTACATAATCTTTATAAGCTACCCCTTGTTTTTTAAGTTGCTTTTCTTCTTCTTTAGTTAAATTTGCTTTAGTAGATATTGCTTCTCTTGCATTCTTAACTAATTGGTCAGCTTCTTTTACTTTTGAATTAAAAACTTCTTTCTGTAGTTTCTCGCTTTTTTCAGCAATTTTTAAACGTTCTTCTTCTGTTAAATTTATATTTTTTAACTGTGCGTTTAGTTTGTTTATTTGTGCGTTTGTTCTTGCAGTGCTGACTTCTGAAACTTCCATTGCGTCCTCCAAATCCTGTTGAGCCTTAACAAGTGCCATGGTTCTTTTGGCAGCGATACTCATATCATCGCTAAGACCTCCAAACGCTTCTCCTAGTGATTTCGTACCTGTGACAACCGCTATAAATGTGGTTTTAATAACATTTACAACCGCCCCAAGTGCTGCGAAAGACTGCTCCACTTTATCGATTAACGGCTGAAACGATTTAAAAGCTAAGAACAACACCCCAATAACCACCGCAATAGCTGTTAATACTATTCCTAACGGGTTTGCAACTAATGCCCACATCGCTTTACCCATTGATTTAAGGCTATCTACTGCGCTTGTGGCTGCTGGTGCTAAATCCCTGATTGCATCGCCTTGTAATTTAGTGGCTTTTGCGGACTTAGTTTGTGCATCGGTGGTTTTATCAACGTTGTTAGTTAAATTATTAACCGTTTGTGAAGCCTCATCTGCATTGGTTTCGTAGGTTAACTTAATCTTTTGTTCAATATCTTCTTGCGCCATTTTATTTATTTAATAATGTTAATTGTGCCTTTCCTGTTGTAATATCTACGCTTGCATCTAATATGGTAAAGAGTGTTTCTCCTACTATAATATCGTTTTGCAATCTAAATCCTGCGGGTGTATTTCCTCCCCCTTGTACCGTCGTAGCTTCGTTTAAATAAATTTCATTACTTGGTAGGTTGAATGTAAAATCATGGCTTAAAACGTTTATATTTAGTAGTCTTGCTGTTTGCGTGTCGTACCCTTTTAGGTATAAATTTATAGGGTAATTATTTAAATCATAATCTACCAATATGCTAAATGCAAATGAATCATTTTCAATATTCCAAGGCGCAACTTTTATATGACTATCTAATTTTGCATTTATATTTAACCCAGAATTATTAGCAGATTTAAAACCAAATGGATCGGGTAACGGCTGGTTTCCGTGAGAATAAAAAATAGTTAACTCCCCAAAATTAGGTGAGTATCTTGTTTCTCCAGTTTCTATTATTTCGGGCGTATCATTTGTAAATCCGTAGTGCGTCAGTGTTCCAGCTGTACCTTGAATTGTTACAGGAACTATTAAACTAAAATTAGTTTCTACCTTAAACTCTTTTGCGTTGCTTGGTTTAATTGCAGGGTTTACAACTTGGCCGTATTCTAACGTTGTGGCACTCGCATAATCCACATTAGATTTATATTTACTCGTTGCGTGTTTGAAATTATAATAATTATAATCGCTTGGAACTGCTTTTTTAAAACTTGAAACATCGACATAAGGCGTATAATCTAAAACCGCTTTAGAATATGTTTGTCCTACCGTTTGTATATCTAAAGGCGTTAACCAAAATAGATTCTCATTGTTTGGTGACGTATCAAATACAGAAATATTAAACGCCTTGAAAAACGAACTAAGAAAGTCCACGCACTTAATATCTGGTAAAGATTTAAATAAGTCTATGTTTGTTGCTGATACTTCTGAACTATTATTATTTGTTTTAGATTCGTAATAATAAGTTGCATACTCTTTTCCGCTGAATATTCCAGTCTTACCATCGTAATATCTAAACTCTACTCTATACTCGCAATTATTCCAACTCAAAGGTTGGTTAAAAGATATATGTGCCTCAAATTCTATTTCATTACCTATAAATAAATTGTCACTAACAGGAACTAAACAATCAATATTAGTCCCTACTAAATCAAATTCTTTTGACGCAAATACTTCTAAGGTTGTTTTCCTTTTTAATGTGACAATTGCTTTTGTTGTAGATGAGCCACCTGTAACTGAAACACCCGTTAAGTTTACTTTAAAATTAAATCCTTTCTCGTTGTATTCCCCAGAATTAGGAAAAGGCAAGGCACGCTTTATAACTTTAAATAAGTTTGTCGTTGTATTGGCCGTTGCTGTGTACTTTTTAGGATCGGGAATGCCGTTTTCGTTTTTAGCATCGTAAAAAAACAACTGTCCGAAAGCAGTTTTAATAGTTAATTTTGTTGCTTTTGTACTATAAATATCTTCATTAGTACACCATACATACAAATCTTTATACTCTTTGCGTGAAAATAAAGGGCAAGTAATCAATAAACCGTACTTTTTTATCATTAAATCAATAATTGAACTAAAAGAAACGCAAGGTCTTAGCTCTGTAGATTGAATTAAGTTATTTGAACTCGGTAAATTTGTAATTTTATACGCAATATTATCTTTTAAAATTGTAGTATCGTTCTGGTTGTAAGCCCAAACACGGTTATTTGATATTAAAGGCACAAAGAAAGTAGTGTTAACACCTTCAACTGTCTTATTTTGAACCCCTTTCACTAAATTAAAAACGTTTTTAAACGTCCAATCAACTACTAATCCAACGGGGGCTAAATCTCTAATACTATCATCACCTATCCTGTCTTTAAGATTAAGCATTGAAGTGGTAAAATTACCTGTGAATGTTTCGGGTTTGTTGTTGTCATAACTCAATTCGCTTAATACAATAAATCCCGATAAGTTCAAGATTCCATCGGTGTATATTTTGCAAAAGTATTTCTTTTCTGTGCTTACTTTTACGATTTCAGTATCTCCAAAGAAACCAAAAGCCATTCTATTTTTTGGAGTTGCAGGAAAATTAAAGTTTTGAGAGTAAGGCGAAAAGATTTTAGAAATATCCTGTAAATCTTTTTGCGTGTACTTCATTAAAATACTTTCGTCTTTTGAAAGATCTAATTTAGTAAATTCTAAATTGTCAATTGATACAAATACTTCTGTCATTATCTTACGCTTAAAATCTTGTTAGTAGTTTCTTCAAAATTAATTGTATAGTCAATTTGGTTTTTATCGTTTAACCTTGTTTTTCTTCCGAAATCTGAATCAGTAACTACTACTGGAATTTGTTGATGTGTTTTAAAAAAACCGTTGCTTTCCTGACCTACTATTGCACTATCAATAGTTATGTTAACATTATCAATAGTCACTAAAGTACTATCTATCGTAACCCCTACTGTGGTACTGGTTTGTTTATCCCCTTTGAACTTAATTAAGTAAACTTTAGGTGAGTAAATAATTTGTTCAATAGTAGAGTTCATATCTTCGGTTAAAGCCCCTGTATTAATAGAATACGATTGCAGCACCTCTGAAACTTCTCTAAGTTTTGAATGTGTGTAGCTGTTGTCAATCTTGGAAGGATCTCTAAACGACCTGCGACCTGTAACCGCTTCTATTTTATTCTTAACTGTTACTTTGCCGTGAGTTGTAAACATCTCCCAAAGACCAAGTTTGTTGAGGAATACAATTAAGACAGGCTCTCTGCTGCATCTTTTCCATTGTGTAGTAGGTACAACATCGGAAACCGTTACAAGGTTAGCACTCGTAGCAGTTCCGACTGTTGTAGACAAGTTAAAAGCCTGACTAATATAATTATGTACATTTGGATTGTACCATTTATTAACCGTTTCTATAAATCCATTTGCTCCGTTTGGATTATTTCCGTTGTTTGTTATTAGGTTTTGCTCGTAGTTCCAACGATAACCAAGTGTAGCAAATCGTGTAGCGTTTACAATTCTTTCTAATCCTGCTGTAGAAGTAATATCTGCTATCACTTGCCAGAAAACTCCTTGACCTGTAATCACTGGATTAGTCAATTCATTGTATGCAAATGTAGGTTGGTTGGTATTTAATGCGTTTAACGGATTGATTAAATAGGCTTTGATAACATCTGCAACCTCGATATTTATGTAGTCATCTGATGCGCTTATTTTACTTTTAACGTATGTTGCGTTTGGGCTTCCTAATACTTTATTCTGAGAGCCGTTCCAAATCCACAAATAAACTACAACTGATTGAATCGTATTATTTTGTGCAACGTTTTGAATACGTAAATGAATAGGACTGTTTGCAAAGGTTATTTTGTTTGCGGTTGTGATATTAGTACGGTCTAAAACTTCTAAATTAGGTGCTGCCATTTGTTATTATTTGTAACGTGCATCTTCACACGTTTTGTTATTTGTAATCCTGTATTATCGCATCGGTTATGGATTCGATTATAATTGCGGTGGCATCTTCTAAGTGATCGTTAATCGCTATTAATAATGCGTTCTTTTCTCCGCTTGTCACTCCTTTAGGATAATTGTATTGTCCGTAAACCATTTGTCCAAAGGTTAATACCGTATCAGGTTGCACCTTGTAATTTTGTTCGTCCTGCAAACGTCCTGTGTCTCGTCTGCTAGTTTCGGTTGCTTGCTGATAAACCAACTCTCCCAACTCGTTAAGGTGCTGTTTAATTATCTTATCAGCATCTATTTGCTCTCTAGTCCTCCTTTTCGCCATCCCTTGCTTTTTTACGTGCTATCAATGCTCTAATCTTTGATGTCGTTGTTTTAAACAAGTCTCCAAATACACTGCCTTGCGATGCTCTACCGTTTCTTATTGGTGTGCTATCAACTTCTTTGCCTCCAAACTGCGTGTAAACTATTCTCCATTTTGTACCGTTTGGCATTAATCGTATTGCGTTCTTTTCTAACTTTGAATTGCTGCCGAACTGACCGTAAATAAATTGTCTAAACGTTACAACTCCACGAATATAAGTAAAAGCCATAGAACGCTTTAATGCCCCTGTGTCAACTCTCGCTGAGCTTTTGGACTGATCTATTACCTTTTGCGCTATCGCTCTTATTTCGGTTTCAGTTAGCACGATTTACCCATATTAGGAATTGACAAAGTAACCTCGAATTGAAATCCATCACAAGTATTGAACCCCCAATTACGCAATGGCTTTTCTTTTGTCATGTCTACTAATTCAATATTATAAATATTGTTTTGCCCAGTAAGAATATTATAAAAACGGGTGCAGATGTTGGCTGTTTCATTTACGTTATCTAAATAATTAGTCTCAGTTAATAGCTTGCTATTTGTTTTAATCGGTTGCGTATCTCGTTGCTGAATTACTGTTATTTTAAACGTGGTTACAATTGCTTGCTCTTCTGTTTCCTTGTTTATAAAGTCTATATTTACCAAGGGATAAATATTTTCTTTGTTCTGATCTAATTCAATTGTTGGCAGGATTGAAACGGTATGAACTAAATCACTACTTGTAAAATGGTTTATTAACCAATCGTAAACTATTTGTATTTCGTTCATAATATTACCAAGCTAAATAAACACAATACCAGCAAAACACAGTTGATATAAACGAAATTATTAATCCTGCTTTTTTCATAATTTTTTATTTTAAATTTTTATTTGCCTTATCGAAAATATAATCCATTAACCACATGATATTAAATGCTAATGAAATACACATTAAATCTACTATTAAATTCTCCATAATTATTTTAAATTTTCTACGGTTCTTTTTCTTAAACAATACTCACCTAAAAATAAATACTTATCTAAACTCCAGTTAGTAATTGTTTCAAACTTTGATACATCACCACCCGCAATTAAATAAGTCATTTCAATATACCCACCATAATGGTTTGCAAACTCTTGTCTTTCTTCCGTGCCGTCTGTTATTTCACTTACGCCTCCAAATATTGGCGGGTTATAGATCCATTCGTGCGCTTCTTTGATCGGTGTAACCTTTTCGTTAAACAAACTGACAATATAATTAACTTGTGATATACTTAACGTTTCAAGCTTTACAGTTTGCCAGAAGTATTTAGGTTTGATTATCAATTCTAAGAAATCCATTACCATTTCATCTTTTAAAAATGTATCACAATCTATAAACTTACCCGCTGTTTCAAACTCTAAATCTATCTCGTAAGGCATCGAAATAGTTTTTGGCTCTGTTTGTAACGCTAATGCAAAACTTTCTAAACTAGATGGGTTAAAATACTCTATTGTTTGTCTGGTAACGAAACTATCAGAATCATTAACTTCAATTACTTCTGAAAAGTTTTTGAAAGTCAGATAAGAAATATCACCTTTGTCTTTATAAATTTTGGTACGCATAGACAGCTTCTAATTTGTATAACTCGGTTTCCTTTTCGCCAAACAATTCTTTTAAAACTTTATCGCTTTTTAGTTCAGCTTTCAAAACAACACGAAACTCATTTCTTAAAAACGGATGATAGTTCTTTAAAAACTCTTTCGTGTGCGCTTTGCCTAAATCTTTCATTTCAATTTTCTTTTTCATATCTATAATACTTGTGAAATTCTTTCGCTCATCTTGTGTGTGAATCCGTAACGAACAGGATCAATACAGTGATTAAATGCGTCTATCGGCTCATCTTGTTTCTTATCGCTCCATTTATAATTATCAAACTCTACAATCATTTCTTTAGAATCTGGATCCACTATCAACTCCCAATCTAACAAGGCATAAATACTATCTACTATCTTTGGTTTTATACATGGTTTAATATTTAATCCTTTTCTTCTCAATCCCTCTATAAACATTGGTACGGCACTATCACACCATATACGAACTTGTCTAACCTCGTCTTTTATTGAATTATAAATATCAGTTTCAGTTTTACCAACCGCATAATAACACTGCTTTAAATATATTTTCTTTTGGTTCTTATCTACATTTATTTTAATTAATGTAGTAGGATCGTTAAACCCCTGATCCATTGCATAAATATCATAATCTCCATTTACATAATCGCCAATTGTGTAATCAAAAATTACGCCCTCCGCTGTATCTCTAAACCCTCCTAAAATAGTATTTTTATAATTCTTATATTCTCTTATTGTTTTCTTTGGTAAACTAATTCTTTCATCGGTAGAAACAGATAAATAATATTCATAAACACCTCTTAATCTTTCGTATTCATTCCAGTTATGCAAAGCCATATTCTCTTTACCATTGTCTAAATAAGTAGTATGTATGTACATTATATTTCCAATCACTCCATTAAATCCCTCTGGTATATTTAAATACCATTGCGGGTAAATCCAGTGTGCTTTAGTTGGCGGGTTAAAAGATATGATTGACAAACATTGCACATCATTTGCTCTCATAGATCGTTTAATCTTTTCCCAATCTTCGTAGTTTTCTAATTCCTCCCCCTCATCTGTTATGAATATAGAATAGTTTTCTAATGATTTTAACTTTGCCGTTTGTGTTCCGCTGCTTGTCTTTTGTCCTGTTATAGATATTAACCCCTTACCATTCTTTGATAGATAATCGTTATTAGCAAAAGTAAAACAGTCCGCAATATCTAATAACTCCAGCCTATTATCTAATGCTCTGGTAATAGAGTTGTTTGTGCTTGACATTGTTTGTCTAGTGTATAAAACTCTGTGATTGTATTGCTCTGCTGCTGTGCCTACGAAACAACCTATTCCAAAAGTCTTTCCTGAATCCCTACCGCCTGATACTAAAACAGTATCAACTTCGGGATATTCATTTTCCAATAATTCAAATAACGAAGTGTATTTATCTGAGAAATATATTTCCCCTATCATTTCTTAACAAATATAATTTTAACAGGATTTTTTTCTACTGGTGTATTGTCGGTATAATCTATTGCTTTCAAAGTAGGTACACAAAATTTAGCCAGTTCGATAATAGCTTTCACTCTCTCGACTGGCTTTAATTCTATTAAATCTAATTTGATTTGTTCTATATTGCTGTCAACAATAGACTGGAACAGCTCTCTAGTTTGAGCTGTGGTCTTATTAGGCGTACCTTTTTTTCTTCCGTATCTTTCTTTTTCTTCTGACATACCTACTTAGGGCTACTTTAGCTACCCAAAGATACAAAAACTTACGTTAATATAGTAACTTTTAATAAATTTTAAAATTAATATATTCCTCACCTTTCTTTACAATAGACTTAAATACATGTAATTCGTATATAAATCTATCATCAACTTTATATTTTTTAACCAAACAATCTATAAAAGACTTGCAACAATTATCAATATCACTTGCTTTGGAACTAAAACCAAACTCAATAGCTAATTTAATACTCGTTTCGTTTGGAATAGATATTGTTTTCGGTAGCAATAACAAACAATTACGAATAAATAGATCATACTTATCTGTTTTAAATCTACGTCCTTTAAACGCCTCGTTTACGCTTAATGGTTTTAGACTGATTTTATGATTCATTTCTTGCTTTTAAAACGTTTCTATAAACTTCGTTAACCGATTCTTTGTTATTCCCTCGTTTCCTTAAAAACTCCATAATCCTGTTTATTCTGGTAAGTGGCGATTGCTTTTTTTTCATAGTCCTAATTGTTTTAATGCTGTTGGGGTTAGTTGTAAATTGTATTTTACTAAATCTTCGATTGTTTTACCATTAAGATATTCCTCATTAAATTTAAATATTCCATCCGTAACATATCCTGGTGAATTATAACGAAACCCACCAAACAAAACCCGTTCTTTTGCTTCAAACCATTCAGTATGCTTATCAATATCAACTAAATAGTCAAATTCATTTAAAACATTCCCCTCTTCATCACATGGAACAAACATTCCTAATTCTAAAGGTTCTTTTAGGAAGTTGGCGTATCTAAAATATAAATCTGATAAATCCTCAAAATCTCCTTGGTGTATTTTCCTTTGCTCTAAAACAAAATCTGTCATTGATATTAAATTCTTCATAATATTTTATCTGTATTTATCAATTAATTTAAGTGCTTCAAAAATTCCGTCTACTTTTCCTCTGTAATAACTATGGTCTGATTTTTTAAAATCAATCTCATTCATTTTTGATATATATTCATTACATAATTGCTCTAATTCATCTATTAATTTTCCCATTGTGTTTTTATTAAAATTTTGCTGTTGTTTCTTTGTTTCTAGGTAGTTTATCTCCTACGCTAGAATCAATTTCGTACGGTAGCCAGTTGTCGTCGTTGATGGTATAGTTGAAGGTTTCAAATGCTACGTTTCTAGAGTACCTACATTCTACTTTCTTGTTTTTCCCATCTTCATCAATAAAGATTCCCGTTTCCGCCTTCTTCAATACCGATGAACCAATATGTCCAACTGGTTTTTCAGTTCCGAAATTCTTATGTAATATTCCCGTACAATGCATATTCCCGTTGGCTGTCCATTCTAATAATTTTTGCGTTAATGCGGTGCTTTCTTCTAGGTTGTTAAAATCATCTAATAAATCAACAAATCCATCAATAGACATTAAACCTATTTGTCCTTTAAAATCACTCTCATACACTACCCAATCGATAAATTGAAACCGTTCTTTTGCGGAATAGCCCCTTAAAGAAAAAGCGTTGTATCTACCGTCATCATTACCTACCATTTCAATGACTCTTTTAACCACTCTTTGGGTATGAAATCGGCTTTGTTCGGTATCAAATGCTACTACTACTTTATCCATATTGTTGTGCGCTTTCATAGTAGGAAAGTATTTGTTTGCGTTCCCTCCTAGATAGATTGCCTCAATGCCTGATTTTAAGAAAGTCTTACCGCTTTTGGAAGCTCCAACCAAACAACTGAAATCTCCGTAAGATCCTAAAGGCACAGGGTAATATTCGCTTTTATAAAGTTTAACGCCCATTGATATTGCCAGTGGTTGCGGTTTTATCTTCTCACTAGGATTGATATACGCATCCTTGAACATTTTTGCAAAATCATTCGGTATAATTTCAGGCGTTCCTGTTGTGATTAATTCGTCAAAGTTCATACTCAATTATTTATAATTACCCACATCTTGTAAAAACTCGTTTGCTGTTTTATAAAATGATTTTTTCACATTTTCCAAAGTCCAGCTATGTTTTATTTTATCAATCATTTCAGGTTCAATCCCTTGAATTATTTTAGCCTTTTTGTCTTTAGTTTCTTGTGTCACATCCCAGAAATCAAAATCTAACATTCCTAAATATCTAAAATGTGCTTCTAAATCAATTTCGTTTAGGTGCATTCTTAAGAAATCCAAGTGATAATTTAAAGGTTTTCTTATATCAGAACTAACGCATCTCATTGCATCTTTTATATCCCTTGTGTAGCGCAATTCATTCACTAAACATATTGCAAGAACTTTAGCGTAGAGTAAATTATCGTTAACATGTTCTTTTGAGCTGTTTTCAAGGGCTGTGTTGATAGTTTTTAACGCTTCGATGTCATTATCCCAAAGCTTACCTTTTTGTTCTTTAAATCGCTTATAAACGTTAAAGACTCTGTTTATTGCATTTTGGTTAGTCCAGCTCATTTATTTTTCATTTTTAAAATAACTAATACTATCCCCTTCATAATTTTCATAACCCATAGCCATTGCTATACATAAAAATCTACTTCTACCGTTATAACTTTGCATATAGTCTATCGCATCGTAAAGTATTTTATTTCTTTTTTCTAATGATAAATCTAAAAATTCTCTGTGTATTTCTGTAGATGTATAATTTTTTAATTCAGTTTTCATATTTTTAGTTTTTAAGTTTATAATCTATCTTGTTTAATTTGTGGTTTAACTATTGTTTCTTTAAAATCGAAATACATTGCGAACTTATCTGGACGGCTAATAAATTCTAAGGTTAAGTTTTTATGTCCGTTCCCTTTGTGAAATTCTGAATTGTAACAGTTGGTAATTGCATTTATAATATCGATCTTGGTGTATCCTTCTTTTAACCTTGCTAAAAATTGTTTTTTAGATTTATCATCAACAACTCTAGCCTGTTTGTTTGTTATGTTATTGAATTGCTGTAAAAGCATATCCCAATTCACCGTAGGTGTAGAAGATACTTTAGGTATTACTATATCTTTATCTGTAACTGTTACTGTATCTGTTACAGCGATGTTGGCGATGGTTAGCGACAGGGGGCGATCATTTTCATCGGGTGGCGATGCCTTGCGATGGGTGGCGATACTTTCCGCTTGCTCTAGAGTTATTTCTTTGTTTTTATATTGCGTAAATAGATCAGTATTCCACCTCTTTAAATTACCTACACGCCCGTTAATACTACTATCTTCAATGCTTTTACCATACGCCACTAAATCCCTTTTTAACTGCTGTTTAATAGGCTCAAAAACAATATCAACTATAGCATTTTCGGTCTCTGGCTCTAGGTCGTTAGTGTATTCAAGAAGATGCAGGAACAATTCCCCAGCATCTTCTTTACGCATTTTTCTAACGGTATGAATTAGGTCACAATAAACTAAAAATGATTTCTTATCCTTAGCCATCTAAACCCTCGCTTTCTGTTATTTTATTAATTTCAGTACGAAGTGTTTTGGCGAATTTTATCGCTGTTGATTTATCTAAAAAAATATGAAAATATTGGGAATCTACATATCCTTCAATTTTAATAACCTTATCTTCTACATCAAATTGATTATAAGATTCACATTTAATAAAATCTTTTTCTTTAAATAAATCAATAAATTTTAATTCAAATTTTGCCATAATAAGTAATGGTTTTAAGTTCCAATAAACTGTAGGTTAAAAAGTTAAAATCCATTAAGTCAGCCGAATTGTGAGAAGGGCTTTCCTAATGGATTTCTTATAATGTCTTTTTAAATTTGCAATGCTTCTCACTTCATTACAAGTACAAATATAGTTTAAATAAATTAAAGTTACGTTGATAACGTAGTTTATTTTTACATATTTTCGTTAAATTCTTTTCTTAGTATCGTGTCTATTTTATTGCTTATAGTACTGAAATAAGTACTTTTTTGAATCGTTGCTGTGTCTGCTACTTGGTTGTTTAATTCTTCACAAAACCCCGTTAAATCGTCTTTAAATTTAATTGCGGTCGGAGTTGTTGGTTTTAGTTCGTCAAGGTTTTCGAGCAGTAAACTTGACAAACAATATAGTTTATGCATTAACGTATGTTTTTTCTTTGGGTTCATTTATAGTCTTTTAAAGTTTATATTTTCGTTTAGTTGTTTTTGCATTTCTATTTTATGGAAATCGTTTTGCATTGCACACTCGGTTATACTGTGGTATATTTTGCCGTCTGAAACTCTTAAAACTTTTATAGCATTTACATTTATTCTACGTTCTATTTTCTTAATAATAACACCGTTTTCAAGTTTTTCAAAGTCTGCTTTATCTTTATCATTCCATCGTTTAAAATCTTTATCCCATAATTTAGATGACGGGTTTTTAATCATCTGTTTGCGTATTCTTTCAATCATCGGTTCATTTTAGATTCAATAATATAAAAACCGTCTTTAATTATTACACTAGGAATTGACCTGTTATGTCTTGGTAAGTATGGTATATTTTTTCTCTTTAACTGCTTCTTTTGTTCTTCGGTGTATTTCATTTATAGTTTTTCAATTTCTTCTTTTAGTTCCCGCAACTCTTTTAATAATGGGTTTAAAATATCATTGTATGTCTTTATTGGTGACGATAAAGCAATATGTACTTCTTTAAATCCTTTATCAAAAAGTGATTCGTGGTATTTTATAAGTTCATCAACTGCAATTAATGCGCATTGTTTAGCGGTATCAAAACACATTGGATATTTATGTAGTCTATCTACTGGCTCTGTAAAACTTGAAACTAATTCACGTGCTTTTATTTGTATATTATTCATAATTTATTGGTTTAAAATAACCTCCCTTTTAATCGGGAGGTGTTATTGGTTTCTAAAAAGGAAGATCATCTTGTGGTTCATTTGCATTTACCGTCGCTCCCTCTTTTATCGAATCTTTTTTCGGCTCTGATGCGGGTTCGCTACTTTCTAACTTTTCAATTCTCCAACCTCTAATACTGTTAAAATACTTGTCAACTCCTTCGGCATTTGTCCACATTCTGCCACCTAAATTTATAGATACTTTTACATTCTGACCTACTTTGTAAGGATCTACTAAATCGCTTTTTTGTCCTCCAAACTCAATCATTATCTCTTGTGGATATTGTTCGTCTGTTGTAACTACCATTTCTGATTTTGCAAATTTTTCGTTTCCACAATTTGCATTGATAACTTTAATTTTTCCTACTACTTCCATTTTTATTTATTTAATTGTTATTTTTCTACGTTCTTCTCTTAACTGAAATTCTCTATCAGATAGATATTTTTTTGCAGTTTTCACACCTTTATACAAAAGCGAAAAATCTATATCTTTCATATTTTCCGACCAGTCTCCTTTTTCTTCATCTACTCTTTTATCACTTAAAAATGACTCACGTACCTCGCTTGGTATTGCCATATAATGTTCCTCTGACATTCTTAAAAATACTTCTCTGTTACTTTCCATTACGCTGATATTAAGGTTAATTTTTCTTTAAGTTCCGTAGTTAAAACTTTCATTTCAGTTTTCTCAATTGGAGAGAAAGTATTATAAAGGTTACCTAACATTTCTACAGTTTCACAAGTATTCAAACGGATAGTATTACGCTCAATTCTGTCTGAAATTTCTTTGGCTTGTTTATCTTCTAATAATTTAGCTTCTTTTAAATCAGCTTCTTTTTTAGCCTTAATCTCTGGATTAAATTCCTCATTCATTTCTTCAATGTATCTTAAGTCATCAAATTTACCCATGAATATATCCGCATTAAATCCTAGTTTAGATATTGCTTTTGTAAGCGTGTCGGTTTCTATTTTCTTTGCAAAATCGTTATCTACTTTTGTTTTCGCATTATCAATAAATAAACTAATTGAATTTTTAATTTCAAATTCTCCTTTAGGAAAAAAGAATGTTGCGTTTAACACTACCAAGCCAAAATCTTTTGACAAAGAATAATCTAATACAAGGTTTTTAAACCCCCATGTTTCACCGTATGTTCCAAACTGCTCAGTCACGTTCATTATCTGAAACTGTGGGCTTATCGATGTTATTTTATTGCCTCTTACATTTGCGTTTTTTGTGTACTTTGGATTGGTTTTTTCGACCTTGTTCCATAAATCTAAATTTTTCATAATTTGTTTTTTAATTGGTTTAGCTCATGTCTCCGTAAACAATCACATAGATCATTATTGAGGAGAAAATTGTAATTAGTACGGATAATATTATTTTATTTTTCATATTCTTGAGTAACATCTGTTAATAATTTGACTTGATACATCTATAATTTGTTTGTTTTTGTAAACGTTTTTAACCGTTACGGTGCTTGTAGATAGCTTTGTGATTTCAATCCTTTTAGCTACCCTAAAAAGCCTATTTAAGGCTGATTTTAAACTTGGTTTTCTTGTGTGTAGTTCCATTATTTTTTAGTTTTTAATTTTCCAAACTCCGACACATTCATTATACACACTTGTTTTTTTATTTTTATCTAAAAAACCAGCTAGAAATAATTCATTTAAACTTGGAAAATTATACACATAAAAATATTTAGATGTTGACCAAATCGAACCTGTTATTTTATATCCTGTTTTCATTTTGTCTGTTTTTCAAGTTGCTCTTTTCTTTTTTCTTCGTGTTTTCTTATCGCTTCTTCAGCTTCTTTTTTGTAGTCCGCTGTAGTTTTATTTATCCAATTCATAATTAATCGTTATTAAAATTAGTTCCGTTATTATAATCCCACTTTGCACCATCGTTAATTAATGGTTTGTGATTTCTTACCATTATCTCTAAACTGTCAAGTGAATCGCTCCAAAAACTTGCACCGTTTACTTTTTTGAAATAAACTAATCGTTTTACTCCAGTGTATGAAATAACCTCTTTAATTGAATCAGGTGTAAACATTCCTTGTGGAGCGGTTAGGTTGAATAAATCTTTTTTAGTTAGTGTCATAATTTCTAATTGTTTGGTTGTTTTGAATATTCAAATTTAGTAAACTTTTATTGAACTAAAAAACTTTTATTGAACTATTTTTGCAAATTTTTTTTAATAGCTATTTTTACCTTGTATTCAGTAAAGTTTTTAGATACTCTAATTTGCATTTCCTTCGGGGTTTCTTTACGGTTGTTTAGCTTTGGGACACTAGGTACTGCATCACTATTAATTAGCTGAAGTATCAGTTCAATTTGTTTCTCCTTTGTCATTAGAATAGGTTTTTAAATATTGTAATGTGTTTATAGTGTGTATCCAATAGCTACGTTAAATCACATAAGTCACATCAGAATTTATAAAATCAATTAATTTATTTTTTGCTTCTTGATTAAAGGTTGCCATAAATTGATTGCAGTTCAATGCTTTTTGTATAATTTCACTTGGAAACCATTCTATAAAAATAGAACCATCGGCAATTTTATGAATAACTATTTCGGTCGCTTGTGCCTTTGTTTCTCCGTCAATTGCGGATAAATGAATTTGAGGTAAATCCGTTCTCTCATTAGTGTTTAATTCCATATTTTTTTTATTTAAAATAGCTTCTGCTGTGCTACGTGGTTATTGATACGCTCCATTGCTTTGTCAAAGTATTCCTTATCTAATTCGCAAGCTGTTAACTCAAACTTATAATCATGGCACGCTATTGCAATGCTTCCAGAGCCTAAATGCGTATCTAATATTTTATCACCGTCTTTTGCGTACATATTTAATAACCAATCATATAATTTTTTCGGTTTTTCCGTTGGGTGTGTTCTTGTAAATTGTATCTGTTGTATTGATGTTTTAACTATTTTAGCACTTTTATTTATATTAGTCCAAGCAAATTCACACATAGCTTGATCAAGTCCTTCTGGCTGGCATTTATCCCAACAAATCATTCCTTTACTATTACCTAAAATGTCTAAAAAGTAATTTCCTCCCCAAATTATTTGATTTTTTGAAACCCTCATTAATTCTGTAAAATATTCTTTTTCAGGTCTGTTAACGTCCCAATTTTTCGGAGTATATTTTATCTTTGAATTTTTGTTTTTTTGTTTTCTTTTAGCGTAATCTATCCCATAAGGCGGGTCAACTATTGCTAAATCAAAGTAATTGTCTGGATAACGAGCCATTAGCTCCATGTTACACTCATTTGTTATATTTATCATAACTAAATAAATAAGATTAAACCTGTGATTACCCAAACAAGTACTATACACACTCCAGCTTTGTAATAGTATTTTTCTATATAATTTTCAATGTTTTTCATTATTCAAAAAGTTGTTTATCGGTTAATTTTAAGTGTTTTTTGATAATATCTAATACTGCGGGGTCATGCGTCTTTCCGCTTATCTTGTTTCGTTCTACGCACCTCTTAAATGATTGACTGATAGTTGATTGGCGATATTTCAATTTTAAAAATATTTTATCATGTAGTAAGTTATCTCTTACCAAACTAACTAAAATCTCTTTTTTTATCATAATAATTTGTTTTGTTATTATATTTTGATTTACTTTATTAGTTCAAATCGAATATTCAATTTGATTTATCAAAAGTACTGAACTTTTATTGAACAACAAAACTTTTATTAAACTTTTATTAAGAATGATTAAGATTGAACGCTTTAACGGGAACGAGGAACTAGACTACTTACTAAAACAGTTTGTATCTACACCTACTAATACGGAAATAGTAGAAGTAACTAACTTTTCTAAAGGTGCGGTTTCTGGAATTATGAGCGGGAAAATAAAACCGTCAAAAGATTTTATTGATAAGTTCAAAAAAGGTTTTAAAATGATAGAAACAAAAAACCCCTCACCAGATAGGAAAGAGGTTTTTGTAAAAGATAATTTCGATTTGGTTAAAGAAAACGAATTTTTAAAAGAAACGATAAAGGACTTATTAAAAATTTTAGTAAACAAACAATAATTTTTAATACAAAATTAATAAGCAGGTTTTTAAACCAAAGTAGGTAAATCATTTTAAATAGGTTTTGAGGTTAATTACTCAAACGTAATAGTTATATAAATAACTTCTTTACGGGAAACCTCATTTTACACAAACTTAACATTATGAAAATAGAAGATTTAGATAAACGGATGTTTGAGCTTTTAAAGGAATTGCAAAGCCGTGGCGTGTTGAAATACAAACGTGACTTTTGCAATGCATGTGGTTTGCCTGAACAAAACTTATCCAATATAAAAAATAAAGTGAATCATTTTAATTTAATTCATGTACATAATATTTGTGAGTTTTACAATTTAGATTCTAACTGGATTATAAGAAAAACTGAAAATCTTTTTATGCGTCAACACAGTACCCAAAACAGTACACAAACAAAGGTAAAATGCGCTAGTGTATAATACATAGAACGCCCGTAAACGTTCATATTTTTTCACTTAAAATATATTACGTAGTTTCCCTCTTTCTCCGCCCAGAATCGGGAAGCGCTATAAACAGTGACTTCCCGATTTTTTTTTACCTTATAGTACACAAAACAGTACACAAATGGAAAACTCTTATACAATCCCTAAATTATCAAAAAGCGGTGTTTCATGGTACGTACATTTTCGATTTAACGGGAAGCAACACCGCATCAAAAATGAAATAAACCGTATCAAAGATTTAAAGCAAAGGGAACTTGAATTTAACTATTTAGCTAAATTAATCCTGAACGATTTAAAAGAGGGTTGGAATCCAGACACAATAGATCAAATAAATCAACAAAGCCAATTCACATTAATTGAATCTTTACGTTTTGCCTTAGACAAAAAGAAAAGTAATATTTCAAAGAAAACTTATTCAGGGTATAACGGATCTGTAAACTTTTTAGAAATTGCAATAAATAATATCGGCTTAACACATTTGAAAATAATTGACTGTAAACGTGTTCACGTTAAGTTAATAACGGAAAAGGCAAAGGAATTGAATAACTGGAGCAATAAAGCATATAATAAACATTTGAACCATTTTAAGGCGGTTTTAAGCGAGCTTTTGCAATGGGATATAATAGAGAATAGTCCAGCGTTTAAAGTTGATAATTTAAAGGTTTCAGCGCCCGACTCAAATAAGCCAGCGAGCAAAGAAGATATGGCGAAAATAAAAAAAGAGTTAGAAGCTAATCATTATAATTTTTACGTTTTTTGTATTACAATATTTTTTACTTTAATTAGACCAGAGGAAATTTTAAAAATTAAGTTATCAATGGTTAATTTAAAAGATAGTGAAATAGTGTTACCACCAGAAATAACAAAAACCAATAAAAAAAGAGTTGTTCCGATATCTCCGTTCTTATTGGAATATTATAAAAATTTACAGTTTGAAAATTTACCAAAAGATTATTATTTGTTTGGTTCTTTTCGTGAAGTTGGCAAGGGTAATATAGGGAAATTTAATGATTTCATTCCCGCACCAACTCATATTAATAGAGACACTGCAACAAGGCGATGGGAGACCGTAGTTAAAAAGAAATTAGGAATCGACATGAATTTATACGCTTTAAAAAAAGCAGGTGCAAACGCTCTTATTTTAGCTAACGTGTCAATTAATGCCATTAAAGATTTAGCAGGTCACAGTTCAGAAGTTACCACACAAATTTATATTACCAATCTAAAAGAAATAAACCGCAAAGAGATACTAGAAAAAGGAACGGACTTTTAAACACTTTTAGATACTTTTAAACACTTTCCTTTGTTAAGTACTGTATTTATTGATATTCTTATTTGATTGTTATTTGATTAAAACGGATATTTTACTTTCTCTGGCTTTGGTATTAATTCTAAATACTCCCTTTTTATCTTTTCTGAAATTGAGTCTCTAATGAATTTACCAACATCAATATTATACGACTTCATTTTATTAAGCGTTTTTAATTGCACTTCTGAAATACGTATAACCTTTACTTTAGTGTAGTTTTTCATAATTGTAAAACATTTATAGCGTGTAGCAGGTAGTTATCAGGAATACTACGTTAATGCTTTTTCAAGAACTTTTTCAAACTCTAATACTTTAATTCGGTAGCTTTCTAAAACTTCAAACTCGGTAGTTTGTTTAAGTAAAATTATAGCGGATATAAAATTATTTAATAAATCAGGTGCGTTTGAAAATAATCTTGCGTTTGCCGTAGCTTCTTGCTCGTCCTCAGTGCTATTAATCCTCGCTACATAAGTTTCTTGTTTATCAGACCACACTTGCGCCATAACGCAATGGTTTATTGTTCCTTTTTGACTTGAAAAACTTAATTTTCCTTTAGTACCTTTAAATTCCGTTTTCATAATTATATTTAGTTTAAATTAATTCGTACTCCTGATAACAGCAGTCTTGCTCAATGGCTCATTTATCTTTTCTTTGTTCATAGTTTCTTAATTTGATTATTAGTTTGTGTTTGTTTTTCTCAGTCTTGAATCAGCCACTAAGCAAGGCTGCGAAACGTTAGCAGTAATTATTCGATAACCTCAATTTCAATAATATGTTGAATTATTCCGTATTTTTTATTACAAGGATGCTCATCGTTTTCTTTTTTGCAAATCTTAGCGTATTCTTTATTCAAAAAATAACCATTTACTTCTATTTCTCCGTGTTGATTTGTGCATTCTAATTTGTATATTATCATAATTGCGAGTATTATAACTACTGCTAACAACTGCTATATTTCAGCTTTTTTATCAGTAATTGGGTTATTAATTTTTTGTGTTTGTTTTATTTTTGCTCATCCGAAATATGGTTTCTGACCACCTCAAGCCGAAATTATAGTAGCGGGAACGTTAGTGACTATCTTCTGGCGGTTTTGGTTCAGTAAGTATTCGTTTTCTATCCATACATCCGTTTGTGTCACAATAATTCATTCCGCAATTACCGCCACAAGACAGTTCGCTTTGCCCACTAACACGTGACTGTAGTAATTGCTTGTAATCGTTATTTTCAGCAAATAATTGTACAATTTCTTCCGCTTGCTCAAATGGTGTTTTATGAGTTTGAGTTATTATTTCGGCAATTTTGTTTTTAATTTCCATAGTATTTTTTTGTTATTATTAGTCTTTAATTATTTACAACTACAACAGTCACGGGAACGTTGAGTGAAATGCGCGCACGCACTTCACTCAATAGGCGCACACTTCGCTCAACTACACGTTTCAAGAAATTGAAACTTCGTGAAGTGCGCGCCTATTAGGGAACAGCTTGCGAGAGTCTTAATTCAGTGATTAAATTTTCTAAAAGTTCCAAATTTAAGTACATTATCTCTGTTCCTCTACCACCATATCCATAATCCCAGTCGCACTCTATCTCTATTTCTTCTTGTTTAATAGTAATTGTAAATGTTTTTTCTTTTATATCTATTTGGTTTTCAAAACTAGGAAACCAATCAAGATGCTTTTCTATTTCCATAATGTTTTGTGTTAAAAAGCCGATTCCCTAACAAATGATACAAGAGATTTTCGGCATTTTTGATTATTGATTTATCTGTCTGTACTTGTTATTTTTTGTAATGGCCAGAAAGTACAGTTCTTGGCCATTCCGAAAAACCTCCCGTATCATCGGCCGTTATGCATAATCTTACACAACGACTATATTAGTCCAATTTTTTAAAAAAGAAGATAGAGACATATATGGGCATTTGCCTGTCCCGTCTAATCTTACTACTGAAATTCCTTGTAAATCTGCTACTTTTAATTCGTATTCTTTTCCTGTTTCATACCCTAAAGAATTTGTTCCTGTGAATTTTGCTTTGATTATCATTTTGTTTGTTTTTAAGTTAATTTATAAATTTAGTAAAAAAAAGACTATGCATAACAGCCGTCTTTACTTACCAGCCGAAGCAACTTTATAAATAGGCTGGAATTTCAAGGCTGCGATACGTTATCAGGAATACTACAATTCCGTTTCATTAAGAATATATGTAATTTCTTTGTGCATATCTCTCCATCTATAAACACACATATTTACGGCTTGATATTCAACATTAGCAATTCTAAATTCTTCATTAAATTTATGTTCAGAACAAAAATCCATTTTAGCTATAAGTTTTTCTACTTGTAACTCATATCTTTCTATTTGCTCCTCATAATTATTAAGGATTTCTTTTATTTTATTTTTCATAATAATATTTAGTTTTAAATTGCCGTACTCCTGATAACAGCAGTCTTGACTTACCAGCCAAAAGTGTGTTGGCGTATAGGCTGGCATTTTAAGGCTGCGAAACGTTATCAGGAATACTGCGTTTAAATTCCTAAAACAAATTCAGGAACAAAAACACGTCTTTCTCCAAAATCTTCTAGAAATTTTCTTTTGCTCCATTCGTGAGGCTCGTCCGCTTTCTTTTCTCCACAATAATTTGTAAATAAAGTAGTTTCATTTTCATCAACAATTTGATATAATTCTAAATCATTTCTTGATGTCGTGTAATAATCTCCCTTTTTAGGATTCCAGGGCAATCCATCGTAATATTTTGATGATAAAGCCTGTATTTTCTGTTCTACTGTTAATTCTGTTTTCATAATAATATTTACGATTTTAGTTTTAAATTAACTATTCTATTGCGTTCATCGATGTAATATATCAAATTATTTACTTCACACCAATTTTGTAATTTTTTAACATCAAAACTGTATTTTTTTATTGGTTGATGTTTGTTTAAAATAAGAACTAAACTTTCCAGCGACGCTTCCTCTGTTCCAGTTTGAAATTCTGGAATATTAACGATAATATCCTGTTCAATTTTAAGTTCTCTTTTCCTTTCTATTCTGTTTAAAAGATGTTTTAAATCCATAAATATATTTTTGTTTTAGTTAATTCGTACTCCTGATAACAGCGGTTACATTTCAGCAGCCGAATTTACACTAGCGAACGTTACTCGTTTTTTCTAAACTCATCATCTTTACATTTAACCATCGCTTTTAGTTCATCATGTATTACTTTACACACTCTTATAGTCAGTATCTTAGTTTCTATTCCTTTGGGTCGTCCTGCTCCTTTTGGGTTTCTTACTGTTTGTTGTTTCATTTTATAGTATTATTTCATTGCTAATAATTAAAGGCTGGTTAAAATCTTTAAAATTTGACATTATCCAGTCTAAATAAGTTATTCCAATTTCTCCGCACACACAGTTTAAAGCAACTCCTTTTCCTTCTGATTCAAATAATACTATTTGACCGTCTTGTGACTTCATTATTTTAGGGAAATTTAATTCTTTCATAATAATTTTATTTCTAATGATTCATTTAAAATACTTATCCAATGACCTTTTATACATAATTTAGTATAAAGCACATTATTTATTTCTTTTTGAATTATTGAGTTACTCGTGATAACTAATCCGTCACGAGCAACTCCTTTAAATTCTACTTTCATTATAAAGAAAGTATTAATTTATTATTAGCTTGTCTTTTTGCATTCACTTCCTCAACTCTATAAAAAATTAATTTAGCTCCGTTTACGTTTCCTTTTCTCATTAATTTTCTAAATTCTTTTAAAAGATTTTCAGATAAAGTTAAAAGTAAATTATTTTCAGTTCTTAAAGTTTCGATTGAATTTTTCATAATATGTGTTTTTTGTTTCGCTTTATTACTGAGACAAATATACAACCTTTACTTTGATTTACGTATACATTTATTAATATATTAACGTAACTTTAACAAAATAAAAAACCCCTCTAAAATAGAAGGGTTCGATATTCGGAAACCACCCCGAAAAATTAAAAAAACCAAATTATGAACTTTTAAAAACAATAGTGCAGGTCGTTAATCTGCGCTCCTAAATTTAATTAGGGTTCTTTACTTTAAACTAACTATTGTTTTTGTTTGTGTCTAAAAAATGTTAGCCTTTCCCACCGTGCTTACTAACTTAAACGTATCTCAACTCTCGTTTTCCCGAAACCACGCCTTTTACACTTTCGGCTGTATTCCCTCAAACTTATAAGTGTTTATTTGAGCCACTATTTTTATATTACATTTTCATAGGTATTGCTATTGGTAACGTACCTTTATTTAAAACCACTCCACAACCTATAGCGGGTTTTTTGTAATGCTTCCCATAAGCCATTGCATAGCTTTTAATGTCAATACCACAACCCACCTGCATACCAAATACAATAAAATTAGCACCAACCGAAAATTCCGCATATAATTGAGTATGTAAGTGTCCTTGAACTTGGCTTTGTAGTTCTGTTTTCATTCTGTTTTTAGCAGTACCACCCTCACCATGATTGAAATTAATTCCAAATATTTCTACACTCTCCATAAATTCCCAATCTGGTGTCCCTAAAACATCTTTATAATCTCTAATCCATCTTTTTGAAACTCCTGCACTAAATGCTTTTCTATATACTAAACGGTCATGATTCCCTACAATAACTTTGGCTCTAGGAAATGTTCTGTACCAATCTTTTATTTTATCAATTGTTCTATCTAATTCCTCACCCGCACCGTATCCGTCGGGGTCGCTTTCGTGGTACGAACTGTAATGATTATCTATAATGTCCCCAATAAAAACAACAGTTCCGCAATCGTAAATCTCTTGCTGTTCCCTACAAAACTTTAAATAACCTAATAAAGTAAATGGTTCGTGTGGATCGCCAATAATTAGAATATTGTCTGGGTTACCGTTTAGGTAAGGCTCAATAGCTAAATATTTTTTCAAACTCTTAACACCGTCTTTGGCTTCTTTAGGATGTGCGTGTTTACGCATTTTCGCAATATATTTTCTTAACGCTTCCAATTGCAATGGCTCTCCCTTTGGCAATAACTCTTTCGCTAAATGCGTATTGTTTGGATATGTTCCGAAATGCTTTAAAACTTCTAAATTAAAATAATCATATTTACTCATAGGTTAATTATTGGTTAGCTCTGACGATGGGGGAAATCTAAATTCGTATTCTTTAATTGTTGTATTGCTTTCTCTAAGTATAAAACAGAGTCCATTTGCTCCTGTTTGGTGTGTTCCAACCATTCTAATAGGCTTAAATCTTCCCTGTCTAATGTTACACCGTATTTTTGTATTCCTACGTTAGAACGGTCTAAAAACTGTTTTCTGATTGATTCTACTATTGAGTCTTCTTTTATTTCTATGAATTCTTTATCATACCAATCAGCCCAATAATTATGACCTTCTTTTGTTTTGCCCCACTCAAAAGAATCTTCTATATTATCAATCAAATCTTTGCCTTTATTGCACGGATCGTTATTAAAATAATACAAGGCTTTTTCTTTAACATCTGGTGGTAATTGTGATATTTTCATTAGTCTATGCGGGTTACAATTGAGTTGATTTTTTCATTTAAGACTTTAAAGATAATTGCACAATCTTCATACATTTGCGAAGTTTCAAATGCTTTTAAAGCAGCGTTTAATTCGGCTATAGTGCCAGTGTTTAGCCATACTATAAAATCTGAATCCTCTGGCATAACTCTACGAATGTTAATAGGGGCTTGGATAAGGTTAAAGCCATGTTTGATTTTAGATAGATCTAACATAATTTATTGGTTTTAGTTTTCCAAATATACGAATAAAACTAATATAATAACGTAATAAAATTAATTTACATAAAAAAACCCACTCAATAAGAATGGGTTTGTAAATTTTGAAAAATTTAATAACAAAATTGGTTTTCCGAGAACCAAAGACAAATACAAATATAATACTTTTTATTTTATTTTTTATAAATATTTGTATAATAATATTCTGAAATTTGTACTGATTCACTAAAAGATAGTTTGCCATCTGCTAAGGATTCTAAAATCAAAACGCATAAGGAATGATAGTAAATGTTTTTTGTTTCGTTAGAACTCATATTTATAGCTGAAACAATCGATTTTAACTGTTCGTTTGCGTCACCAATGTTTGAAATTGAATTAACGATATTTAAATTTAAAATAACCTTTGGTAGAATCTCTCTTAGTTTTTGGCGAAGCATTGCTATAAATATATCATCTGTTTTGCCTGGAATAATAGAAGCGATTACAGTTTCAATTACATCGCCTGCAAATGAATCGTTTATTGATTTCAGAGCGTTAACGGCCTTAACGGCAATAGGTGTAATTCTTTTAATTTCGCTAGTTGTTTTTTTCCAAATTCCTGAGATAAAATCCCAAATTTGAGCAAGAAATAGTTTTAGTCTCATAGTGTTTATTGTTAATTAATTAGTCTTTTACTTGGAAGTGCATCCAATCGTAATTTTTCTCTACACCTAAATTTACAAAGCCGTGTTTATAAAATATGTCAATCATTGGTTTGTATTCTTCCCTTGCAAATCGAGCCGTTTTAGATGTTTCTTTAAGCAAGTTTCTTTCTGGATCTAAATCAATTGCGATTCCCCACGAATGCCGTGAGTAATCATTACCGCCTCTCATTTTACGAAAGTTAAAGCAACCTCCATACATGTCGATTTGAAGTTTTTTAATTTTCTCAATACCGTAGTAATCTAAAATTTTCTTAAGGATTAATTCTAACTGAACAACTACTAATTTGTGACATTGGATTTTGTTTACATAAACATTCTTATCCCAACTTAAACGCATTGGAAAAGGTAGTCGTAACGTTGTTAAATAGTTAGGATTTTCAGTAGGAAAACCGTATTTTATAATTGCGTTTTGTGTTGAAATCATAATTATTTATTTAATAAATTAAAGAATAACGTAATGACCCCACCTATAACTCCCATTCCAATCACCGCTAATAACCAGTTTATAAGCCTGATGTATAATGCGTTTTTTATTTTTTCCTCAATCAATGTTTTTACTTGACATTCCAAAAGGTCGTGAGATACGTTTAAAACTTCAATCCTGCCAACTAAGCCCTTATCGCCAGACATACTATTTCCCAACAATGCAGCCTTAATTTCCATGACATCAGTTTGAATTTTCTCCACGGTATTTTCCATCTTTTCAAATTTTATTTTTTCTTCTGGACTCATAATGTATTTATTTTCTATTCAGACTCTTTAGTCTTCTCAATTAACGATTCTAATTTGTCAGTGTTTTGGGTTGGTAGTGATGTTTTTAATTTGTAAACTCCATAAAGTCCAAATACTATTTTAACAATACCTATTCCTTTTTCTGATAATCCTATTTCTGATAAAAACGGATTTAGAATTTCAAAGCCCTGATCTAAAATAATTAATGCAAATCCTAATATTGCGAACCACCAATTTTTTAATGTTTTCATGTTTATTTTTTGTTTAAATTTAAAGGGATGCAGGTTGCTAAATTATATTCCCGTACGTTGCTGTAATCATTATTTTTATAATAAATTAGTTGTTCTGTTATAATTGTCTGTCATTTCGGTACTTGTTAATATTCGATTCCAAAAACATATATCGTCCATAGTTCCATCTAAGAAAAACCCATTAGTTGCAGATTTACCAAATAACACAGGAGAAGCGGTGTTAGTCATTTTAGTATAACCACCTATATTTTGAGTGGTACTTCCTGCATAGACATTATTGACTGTTGTGCGTATATCCCCACCAGAAAAAGTGACTAATATTTTGTAATAAGTGTTTGCAACAAAATTACCTTGTGCTTTAAATAGATATGCAGTTGCCGATGGATTATACACAACAACTTCTAGCTGTGAGCCATTAAGCCTTATTTCCCATTCGTAATTCCCTGAGGTGTATTTTGAAATCAAAGCTTTATACCCTGATACAACATTTAATTTTAACCCAAAACCTATTGTAAAGGGCGTGTCGTTTGTGCCGTCTGTAAAAGAAA
>Ga0326734_1000068_pt1 | contig 36732 bp, 29 predicted proteins | sample 15_GP2_1315_FD_207944 | JGI IMG/M metagenome (GOLD analysis project Ga0326734, IMG submission 207944) | Glacier ice microbial communities from Ngari, Tibet, China - 15_GP2_131.5 | ecosystem: Environmental > Aquatic > Freshwater > Ice > Glacier | place: China: Ngari, Tibet | collected 2018-07-18 | reverse complement strand
CCCATCAGCTCAAGTTGGCGCGCACTCATGCGCAGCGTCCACTTGCTGGGCGCCGCCGCCGGGGCCGGGGCTGGCGGCCTGACGCGCCGCTCGAGCGCTTCGATGTGGGCGGCCAGTTCGGGGAACTTGATCGGCTTGGTCAGGTAATGGTCGGCGCCCAGGCGCAGGCCAAGGATGCGGTTGTCGAAGGCGGCCCGGCCGGTCAGCACCAGCAGGCCGATCTGCGGGTACAGCTGGCGCATGCGGGGAATCACGTTGAAGCCGTCCTCGTCCGGCAGGCCAAGGTCGAGCACCACTACCGCCGCCGGCGTTTTGGTCAGCACCGCCCACATGTCGGCTGCGGTGGTAGCGATCGTCACTTCATGGTCCTGCTCCGTCAGGAACTCGGCCATGTCTGCGGCGTAGTCGCCGTTGTCTTCAACGATCAAGATGTGCGTCATGGGTTGGCCATTTTCTTTGAGTTCACTCACCCCGGGCGGGTGACGCACCCGATGCCAACCGGTGATTATTGCTGGAATTATTACTTGTGTGACCGTCAGATGCAACATTTTTCCCCGCCCCCTCACGTAGTGGCAGCCAGATGCGAAACTGCGCGCCGCTTGGGGCGACGTTGCGCACGTCCAGAATACCGCCGTGCACGTCAATCACGGAGCGCGCCATGTACAGCCCCAACCCGGAGCCGGGCCGCGCGCCGGCATTGCTGCCGCGCCAGGATTTGGCAAAAATCTGCGCCGTTTCCGCCGCCGGCACGCCAACGCCGAAGCCGCGCACCAGCAGCTCGATGGCGCCGCCGGCGCGCCGGCCGGACAGCGCAATCGGGGCATCCAACGGCCCATACTGCAAGGCGTTGTCGACCAGCACTTTCAATGCCAGCCGCACACCCTCGGGGGCGCAGCGCAGGCTGGCGGGCAGGTCGCCGAGCTCGACCGTCACGCCGCGCCCGGCGGCGCTGACCTGCGCGCCGGCGTCGATCAGCAACTGGCGCGGGTCGATGTGCTCGGCCGGGCGCTTGCCGCCGGTCTGCTCGAGGCGCTCGGGCGACAGATACGCGTCGAGCATGCCGATCAGTTGCTCGACCGCATTGGCAATGCGGCGGTAGCGCGCGCGGGTCGGCCCGTCGGCATCGACGGCGGTCGATTCGAGCCGCTGGACGGCGCCATCGATGGTCGACAGCGGGGTGCGAAATTCGTGGTTCAGCATGCCGGCGAAGCGGCGCTGGGCGGCGTCGCGCGCGTCGTCGGCCTCACGCTGCCTGGCCGCATCCTGGCGCTGTACCGACAAATCGCGCACGATGCCAACGAGCACGTCCGGCTGGCCGGCGGCGTCCAGCAGCAAGCAAGAGACGACTTCGATCGGCACCCGCCGGTTGTCGCGGCGCGGCTGCTCGAAGCGGCGCACCACGCGCAGGCGCGACAGGTCGCCGTTAGCGAAGCGCACCAGCCGCGCCGGCAGGCCGGCGCACAGCAACGCCAGCGGCGCCGGCTGGGCCAACAAAGTTGCCGCCGCGCCCTCGTTCATGTGCTTGTAAACATCGTCGAAGCCGTAGCCGAGCAGCTGCTCGATGGACGGACTGATATAGCGCGGCAAGATCGTGGCGCAATCGACGATCCAGGCGACGTCGCCGCCGATTTCGGCAATGCTGCGGAACTGGTCGGCGCTGCCGCCGCTGCTGCTGCCGCTGCTGCTGCTGCTGCTGGCGGTCATCAAACCCGTCCTATTCTTCGAGCGGGGCGAAGATCGCCTGCAGGTCGTCCTGGGTCAGCACCATCTTGTGCGCTTCGCCGTCGGCCAGGATCGACTGCGCCAGGTCCGCCTTCTTTTGCTGCAGCAGCTGGATTTTTTCTTCCAGCGTGCCCTTGGCGATCAGCTTGTAGACGAACACCGGCTTGTCCTGGCCGATGCGCCAGGCGCGGTCGGTGGCCTGGTTTTCCGCTTGCGGGTTCCACCACGGGTCGTAGTGGATCACGGTGTCGGCCGCGGTCAGGTTCAGGCCGACCCCGCCGGCCTTCAGGCTGATCAGAAAAATCGGCACCGCGCCCTGCTGGAAGGCGGCCACCTGGGCGGCGCGGTCGCGCGTGTCGCCGGTCAACAGCGCGTACGGGATGCGGCGCGCGTCGAGTTCTTGCTCGATCAGCGCCAGCATGCTGGTGAACTGGGAAAACACCAGGATCTTGCGGCCTTCGTCGAGCAGATCGTCAACCATCTGCATCAAGTCGATCAGCTTGGCCGAGCCGCTGCCCTGTTTTTTCAACGGCAGCGCCTTGACCAGGCGCGGGTCGCAGCAGACCTGGCGCAACTTGAGCAGCGCCTCGAGAATGACGATCTGGCTGCGCGCCACGCCTTTCTTGTCGATCTCGTCGCGCACCTTCTTGTCCATCGCCAGGCGCACCGTTTCGTACAGGTCGCGCTGGGCGCCAGACAGCTCGATTCTGCGCACCATCTCGGTTTTCGGCGGCAATTCCTTGGCGACATTGTCCTTGGTGCGGCGCAGCAAGAACGGCTTGATGCGGCGGTTCAGCAGTGCGCGCCGCAGCGGGTCGTCCTGGCGCTCGATCGGGTGGCGGAACTGGCTGTTGAAGGTTTTTTCGTCGTTCAGCAGACCCGGCAGCAAAAAATGAAACTGCGACCACAGTTCGCCGAGGTGGTTTTCGAGCGGCGTGCCCGTCAGGCACAGCCGGTGGCGCGCGGTCAGCAGGCCGGCGCTCTGGGCCGCCTTCGAGCGGTTGTTCTTGATGTAATGCGACTCGTCGAGGATGACCAGGTGGTAGCTGTGCTGGCGCAGCTTTTCCTCGTCGCGCGGCAGCAGCGCATACGTCGTCAGCACCAGATCGGCCCGGCCGATCTGGTCGAACAGGTCAAGCCGCTCCTTGCCGTGCAGCAGCAGCACGCGCAGGCTGGGCGCGAAGCGGGCCGCTTCGTCCTGCCAGTTGGTCATCAGGCTGGTCGGGGCAATCACCAGCGCCGGGCAGGTCAAACGGCCGGCTTCCTTTTCAACCAAAATGTGGGCCAGGGTTTGCACCGTCTTGCCCAGGCCCATGTCGTCGGCCAGAATCCCGGCCAGGTCGTATTCGCGCAGGAACTGCATCCACGCCAGGCCGTCGGCCTGGTAGTCGCGCAAGGTGGCCTGCAAGCCGGCCGGGGCCGCCACTTTCTGGACCGAACCGAACAGGCTGAGCTTGCGGCCGGTTTCGCGCAGCTGTTCGCCGCCGAACCAGCGCAACTCGGTAGCGCGCGCCAGTTCTTCGAGCCGGCCGGCGTCAAGCGTCGACAACCGCACGCGCTGCTTGATCTTGTCGCTGAAATACAGCTCGCCCAAGGTGGCGAGAATGGGTTTCAGGCGGCTCCACGGCAGCGCCACGCGCAGCCCGTCGGGCAAGGTCGCCAGCATCTGGTCGGCCTCGCCGTGCGCGGCCAGCACGTCCGGGTCGAAGTCGCTCGGCGCGCTGCGGATCAGCTGCACCAGCACCGGCAGCAGCGGCACCCGCTTGTGGTTGACGACGATGCCCAGTTCGAGCTCGAACCAGGCGTTGCCGGCTTCCACCGGCTGGTCGATCTGGGCGTACCAGTCGTCCACCGCCACCACGTCGTAGCGATAATGCCGGGAGCGCTGCAGGCGCCAGCCGGCGTCCTGCAGGGATGCGAGATCGCCCTCGGCAAAGCGCAGCCAGTGGGCCTGACTGTCGAGCTGCAAGGCGCCGGCCATGCCGCTCAAGGGCGCCGTGGCCGGCTTGCGAAAGCCGAGCGCGGCCAGCGTTGCCAGCGCCCCCGCCTCGGCGCCGGCGTCGCGCGCGATCACTTCGGTGACGTCGCCGACCTGGCGCACCACGCGCTGGCCCGGGTCGAACGAGACGCGTTCGCCGTCGTAATCGTAGGACAGCACCGCAACGTCGTGCCAGCGCGACATGGCACCGTCGGCCAGCTGCACCGCATCAAGCAACAAATAGGGGTGCGGCAAGACGTCGTTGCGCAAACGCTGGGTCAGCGGCTGCGGCAGCGGCATCAGCTGCTGCAGGCCGTGCGCCAGCAGCAACTGCGAGACGCGCCGCTTGTCGTTGCCCGACAGCGCCGGCGCCTGCGCCACCAGCGCCTGCAAGTCGGGTAGCGAAATGTCGACGCCGCCGCGGTTCAGTTCCAGCGCGCCGCACGACAGGTTGTCGATATACCACGGCGGATCGGTCGGCAGCATGTAGTCGATCTGGTCGGCCGCGCTGTGGGTGGCGCCCGGCGCCGGCGCCACCTGCCAGCCGAGGCGGGCGCTGCGGCCTTCGTCGCGCCACACCAGGTCGGCCTTGCGCAGCGGGCCGGCCTGCAGCGGATACACCAGGCCGCTGGCCATGTCGGGCCACGAGTTGGCCCACAGCAGCTTGTCTTGTTCGAGCAACATTTGCAGCAGGATCGCGCCGATCTTGCCCTTCGGCTCGGTAGCGCTGCTGCTTTGCGACGCGCCGCTGCGCATGGCGATGAAGAAGCGCACCAGGTCCTCGTCGACCCCTTCCAGATAGGCGGGCGGGGCCGACAGCAGCGAAAACACTTCGGACACCGGGCTGGCGGCGGCCACGTCGCCATTCGCCCGCAAGCGCGCCTTGCACAGGCACAACGCGACGTGGCGCCCGCCGCTGGTCGGCGCCAGCACGTAGACGAACTTGTATTGGGCCAGCTTGGGATCCTTGATGTCGACGCTCAGCTTGGGGCGCGGGTGGGCGGCGGCATCGACCCGCTGCAGCCAGCTGGCGACCGGGCCCGGCAGGCCGGTGAGCGGGGTGGCCGGTGCGATGGCCGGTGCGGCCGCCGGCGTCGCCGGTGCCGTCGGTACTTCCGTAAGTTCGTCGCGCAAAAAATCCATTGTTCGCATTGATCTGTGCATTCTGTATCAAAAAAGACAAGTGCCGAAATTATCCGTCATACACGGGCTCTTGTTTTGTTCGGGATCGTACGCTAGCGAAACATTACTAGCAGCAACGGGTCGCCTGGACACCCGGCCAGGACGGCGCAACCCGCCCCGCATTGGCGCGGCATGTGCAGCAGCCGAACCCGCTGGTCTGACATCATCGCCCCAAACCGCCGCCAAAACAAGCCGTGCAGGTCAACAGGGGCGCACCTGCGCGCAAGTCGGTAGGCTGGACGGTTGTCGTATTCCTGCCAATGTCAGCGCGCCATAAAATTGATCGAAATCAACAGCGGGTGAAATTCGGGAACCGCCGTCGCAGGGGTCACGGTTTATAGAAAACAGCAACCATTTTCCCAGTCAACGCTGGCGCAATTGCCGCGATTGCGGCAATTGCGTATTATCCGAGGCTTGACTCACCAGCGGTCCGCCGACGCGGACGTCCCCCATGCTCCCCACTATCGAACAACGCCTCGCCCTTGAACTTGTTGCCAAACCGGTGCAGGTTGCCGCCGCCATTGCCCTGCTCGACGAGGGCGCCACCGTGCCGTTCATCGCGCGCTACCGCAAGGAAGCGACCGGCGGCCTCGACGACATCCAGCTGCGCCTGCTCGAAGAACGCCTGCGCTACCTGCGCGAACTCGAAGAGCGGCGCGCCGCGATTCTTGCCTCGATCACCGAACAGGGCAAGATGACGCCGGCGCTGCTGGACGCCGTCATCCATGCGCTCGACAAGACGCGCCTCGAAGACCTGTATTTACCGTACAAGCAGAAGCGCCGCACCAAGGCGCAGATCGCCATCGAGGCGGGCCTGGCGCCGCTGGCCGACGCCCTGCTGGCCGATCCGGCCATCGATCCCGAGCTGGAGGCGGCCAGATATTTACGCCAGGCGTTTTCCAGCGACGACGGCGCCAACCCCGGCGTGGCGGACGCCAAGGCGGCGCTCGATGGCGCGCGCCAGGTGCTGATGGAGCGCTTCGCCGAAGACGCGACGTTGCTGCAGTCGCTGCGCGAGTACGTGCGCGAGCACGGCGTGGTGGCCTCGAAAGTGGTCGCCGGCAAACAGGACGAGGGCGAAAAATTTGCCGATTACTTCGATTATTCGGAGCCGCTCGGCACCGTGCCGTCGCACCGCGCGCTGGCGCTGCTGCGCGGGCGCCGCGAAGGCATGCTCGACGTGATTTTGCGGCTCGACACCGAAGTCGACAAACCGAAATGGGACGCGCCGCACAACCCTTGCGAAGGACGCATCGCCGCGCGCTTCGGCATCAAGAACCTGGGCCGCCCGGCCGACAAGTGGTTATGTGACACCGCGCGCTGGACCTGGCGCGTGAAAAGCTTCATGCACCTGGAAACCGAGTTGATGGGCGCACTGCGCGACAAAGCCGAACTCGATGCAATCAACGTCTTCGCGCTCAATTTAAAGGCGCTGTTGCTGGCGGCGCCGGCCGGCCCGCGCGCCACCATGGGGCTCGACCCGGGCCTGCGCACCGGCGTCAAGGTCGCTGTCGTCGACGCCACCGGCAAGGTCGTCGACACCGCCGTGATCTACCCGCACCAGCCGAAAAACGACTGGGACGGCGCGCTGCACCTGCTCGGCCAACTGGCGGCGAAGCACAAGGTGTCGCTGATCTCGATCGGCAACGGCACCGCCTCGCGTGAAACCGACAAGCTGGCGCAGGAGTTGATCAGGCAGCTGCCGGAACTCAAACTGACCAAGATCGTCGTCTCAGAAGCCGGCGCCTCGGTCTATTCGGCCTCCGAATTTGCTTCGCGCGAGCTGCCCGACATGGACGTGTCGCTGCGCGGCGCGGTGTCGATCGCGCGCCGCCTGCAAGACCCGCTGGCCGAACTGGTCAAGATCGATCCGAAGTCGATCGGCGTCGGCCAGTACCAGCACGACGTGTCGCAAAGCCAGCTGGCCCGTTCGCTCGACGCCGTCGTCGAGGATTGCGTTAACGCCGTCGGCGTGGATGTCAACACGGCGTCGGCGCCGCTGCTGGCGCGCGTCTCGGGCTTGTCAAGCAGCGTCGCCCAGAGCATCGTCACCTACCGCAATTTGAAGGGCGCGTTTGCTTCGCGCGCGGCGTTGAAAGCGGTGCCGCGGCTGGGCGACAAAACGTTCGAGCAGGCGGCCGGATTCCTGCGCGTGATGGGCGGCGCCAATCCGCTCGACGCCTCGGCGGTGCACCCCGAATCGTATCCGCTGGTCGAGAAAATCCTGGCCGACATCGGGCGCGACATGAAGGCGCTGATCGGCGACGCGGTGCTGCTCAAAACGCTCAACCCGGCGCGCTACGCCGACGCCAAGTTCGGCGTGCCGACGGTGACCGACATTTTAAAAGAGCTGGAAAAGCCGGGGCGCGATCCGCGGCCGGAGTTTTCCACCGCCACGTTCAAGGAAGGCGTCGAACAGCTGCGCGACCTGCGCCCCGACATGATTCTGGAGGGCGTGGTGACCAACGTCGCCGCGTTCGGCGCCTTTGTTGACATCGGCGTGCACCAGGATGGTCTGGTGCACATTTCGGCGCTGTCGAACACGTTCGTCAAGGATCCGCATTCGGTGGTCAAAGCCGGCCAAGTGGTGCGGGTAAAGGTGATGGAAGTCGACGAAAAGAGGAAGCGCATCGCGCTGACGATGCGCCTGACCGACAGCGCGCCGCAGCCGGGCGCCAAGCCTGAGCAGCGCGCCGACCGGGTGGATGGCAAGCGCCTGGCGCAGCATCAGAAGCAAGATAAGCACGATAAGGCGCCGTCAGCGGCGCCGGCCGGCGGCAGCATGGCGGCGGCGTTTGCCAAACTGCGCGGCTGATCGCATTTCGGGTCCGGGGCGTGACGATCAGCGATGCCGGGATTTTCACCTTATGCCACTTGCCGCGGCGTTTTCTTATAAAATGCCGTCATCCATTCATTTTTTCACCGAGGCAGCCATGAGCGACGTACAAACCTGGATCAAAGAAACCGTCGGCAGCACGCCGGTCGTGTTGTTCATGAAGGGCACCGCCCAGTTCCCGCAATGCGGCTTTTCCGGCCGCGCGATCCAGATCCTGAAGGAGTGCGGCGTCGAGAACATCGCCACCGTCAACGTGCTGGACGACCCGGAAGTGCGTCAGGGCATCAAGGACTTTTCGAACTGGCCGACCGTGCCGCAGCTGTATGTCAAAGGCGAATTCATTGGCGGCACCGACATCATGAACGAGATGTTTGCCTCCGGTGAGCTGAAAACCTTGCTCAATGCCTGATCCGCGGCGGCGGCTGGTCATTGCCATCACCGGCGCCACTGGCGCCGTGTACGGCGTGCGGCTGCTGCAGCACCTGGCGGCGACTGGGGGAGTCGAGACACATCTGATCATCTCCGACGCCGCCAATCTGACACTGCACCAGGAAGTCGGCATGCAGCGGCGCGATGTCGAGGCGCTGGCCGACGTGGTGCACAAGAACCGCGACGTTGGCGCTGCCATCGCCAGCGGGTCGTTCCAGTCGGACGGCATGATCGTTGCGCCCTGCTCGATGAAAACGCTGGCCGCGGTGGCGCTGGGCTTGTCGGACAACCTGATCGCGCGCGCCGCCGACGTCGTGCTCAAGGAGCGCCGCCGGCTGGTGCTGATGGTGCGCGAAACGCCGTTCAACCTGGCGCACTTGCGCAACATGACGGCGGTGACGGAAATGGGCGGCATTATCTTTCCGCCGCTGCCGAGCTTTTACCAGCGCCCGCAATCGATCGAGGAAATGGTCGATTTTACCGTGGCGCGGGTGCTCGACCTGTTCGGCGTCGAGCACGCGCTGGCGCCGCGCTGGGCCGGCATGAAGCCGCCCGCCGACGCCTGATACCCGATGTTGGCCGGCACGCGCTGACTGGGCACTGCAAGGTCGGCCGCCCGGGCTACTTGTCGAACTGCCAGCATTCAGCCTTCTTCATCTCTTTTGCTTCCTCGACCATCCTGCGCTGCAAGATGCGTTTGCGCATCACTTCCGCATGCTGGGCCGCCGTCATCGGCGGCACGGTCATCAAGTCCTTCAGTTGCGCGGTGTTGCTGTAGTTGTTTTTCATGGGACGGCAATGCCTCGGCGTCGGTTGCGTATCAAGATGACAAAAATCCTGTCACAGCTGTGATGATGGCCTGTTTTCCCGGTAGTTTCCTGCGTTGTATTGCACCCAACCCGGCGCGCATGCAATCTTTACATTGTGCATCAATTGCACGCAGATGCAATGACCATTCTGAATTGGCGCAGGTGTTCCACCTGTTCAGACGCAGCTGGGCGGCCGGTAACAGCGCGTCACATGCGCGAAGCCGGCGACGCCCGTGGCGATCAGACGGTAAGAAATTCTATTTTTGGCAATTCAGCTTGACCAGCACGCGGATGAATTCGCGCGCAATCTGGCGGTGATGTTCGTCGAGCCGCTGTAAATCGGCGATCAATTTCACGTCCGCCGATTCGAACCGCGACGCGCCGCTCACGCCGTTTCCCTGCGGCGCGACGGTTTCTGTCCCGCCAAAACGCAGCCACTCCGCCGGCACGCCCAGCCACTGGGCAATCATGCGCAGTTTTTCCTGGGTCGGGATCGCTTCACCAACCAGCCATTTACGGGCTGCATGCACGGTGATCGGACGACCATCGAAGCGCATGTTGAATTCGCGGGCGAGGCGGGTCGGACTGTCGGGCGAATAATGGGCGTCCTTCAATGCTTGCTGCAAACGCGCACTGAACTTTTCCCGTTCGTTCGATGAATTCATAGTTGGCACTGTTTCATGCATGGGAATGAAAGTCAGTCTCTTGAGCTGACGGACCAATCGTGACAATCAGACAACGACAAAGTAACGTTCCTCTGAGTATATACCGCAAAAGAAACGGTCGACGGTTTGCACCACAAATCTGCTGCAGAACAGGCGAATGCTGTCGACAGTCAACCGCCAGTGCGCGTTGTCGCCGGTCACCGGTCACCGGTCAGCGGTCAGCGGTTATCGGTCGCCGGTCAGCGTTCACCGGAGGTTCAGTCCACGCCAAAGCGAATGATGCCATCGGCACCGGTGCGCCGCCGCACGACACCGTCGCGCCAGCACTTGTGCAGGTGGGCCAGCGCTTCGCCCAGCGCAAAGGTCAGCTGGTGGGCGTCGAGCGGACGGCGAAACATGATCGGCACGATGTCCATCGCCGAGCGAGGTGTCGCGCACGCTTCGACGACCTCGGCCAGGCGCGCCGCATGGTGAGCGCGCAGCTGATCGATGCGGGTGTGCAAGCCGCGAAATGGCCGCCCGTGCGACGGCAGCACCAGCGTGTCGGCCGGCAGGTCATCGAATCTGGTCAGCGAATCGAGGTAGCGCTGCAGGGGGTTGCCCTCCGGCTCGATGGCAAACACCGACACATTGGTCGAGATGCGCGGCAGCACCATGTCGCCCGAGATCAGCACGCCCAGCGCCTCGCAATACAGCGCCGCGTGCTCCGGCGAATGGCCGAAGCCGGTGATCACGCGCCAGCTGTGCGCACCGATGACGATCTGCTGGCCGTGCTGCATGCGCGCGTACGACTCGGGCACGGCCGGCACCAGCGACGGAAAATACTGGCGCCGCGTCTGCATCTGTTCGAGCAGCGCGGCGTCGGCCAGGCCATGGCGCTGGAAATGGGGAATCGCCGCGGTGCCGTCGACCCCGGGCAGGGCCGCCGACATCATGCGCCCGAAACCGTATTCGCCGGTGGTGATCCAGAACGGCGCGTCGAAGCGGCGGCACAGCCAGTCCGACAGGCCGATATGGTCCGGATGGCAATGGGTGGCGATGACCCGCAGCAAGGGCTGTCCTTGCATGCCAGCGGCAAACACCTGTTCCCACGCAGCGCGGGTCGCGTCGGTGGCGACGCCGCAATCGACGGCGCTCCAGCCAGCGCCGGCCTCGCCTTCGTCGGCGAGCAGCCACAGGTTGATATGGTCGAGCGCGAACGGCAGCGGCATGCGCAACCAGCCAAGGCCGGGAGCCAACTGGTGCACCGCGCCGATGGCGGGCACGGTGTTGCCGAGGGGGTAGGCAAGTTGCGACTCGAGAGCGTTCATGGCAAATCTTTCGGTATGCATCGGCGCGGCCTGAAAAAGGCCGATCTTCATAAAGCCGGGTGGCGCGCTACAATGTGCTTGACGTCGACGTTGACGTTGACGTAAATGGAAAACCTTCTTCCCATTTTAAGCGATTCCGGTTCCGGCAATTTTACCGCCGCTTTCCCGTCACCACGACCGCCACCACGACCGCCATGCCAACCTATACCATCGCCGAACTGGCGCGCGAATTCGACATCACCGCGCGCGCCATCCGGTTTTACGAAGACCACGGTTTGCTTGCCCCGAGCCGCCAAGGCGCCGGCGGGCGCAGCCGGGTCTACACGGCGCGCGACCGCACCCGTCTCAAACTGACGCTGCGCGGCAAGCGCCTGGGCTTGACCTTGTCGGAAATCAAGAGCATCGTCGACATGTACGAGTCGCCCAAGGACACCGTGGCGCAGGTGAACCGCTTCCTCGGCGTGCTGGCGCACCAGCGCGAAACGCTCGAGCAGCAGCGCGCCGACATCGCCATGGCGCTGGCGGAAATTGCCGCCCACGAGGAGCAATGCCGGCGCATGCTGGAGCAAGCAACGCAGGCGCAGGCGGCCAGCTGACCGGTTTTACTTTACGTTTACGTTAACGTCACTTCCGCGTATCATCCAATTTTGCCCCTATTTGCGTGAGGATTCCATGCTGCACTTGCCTGGCTTGAGCTTTGATCATGGCGAAGACATTGCCGCCCTGCGCGCAGCGGTGCAACAGTTCGCCGCCGCCGAGATTGCCCCACGCGCCGCCGAGATCGACCGCAGCGACCAGTTTCCGATGGACTTGTGGCGCAAGATGGGCAAGCTCGGCGTGCTCGGCATCACGGTCGACGAGCAGTACGGCGGCGCCCAGATGGGCTATCTGGCACACATCGTCGCCATGGAAGAAATTTCACGTGCGTCGGCCTCGGTCGGCCTGTCGTACGGCGCCCACTCGAACCTGTGCGTCAACCAGATCAAGCGCAACGGCACCGAAGAACAGAAACTGCGATACCTGCCGAAGCTGATCTCGGGCGAATTCATCGGCGCGCTTGCCATGTCGGAGCCGAACGCCGGCTCCGACGTCGTCAGCATGAAACTGCGCGCCGAGTTCAAGGGTGACCGCTGGGTGCTCAACGGCACCAAGATGTGGATCACCAACGGCCCCGACGCCGACGTGATGGTGGTGTACGCCAAGAACGACCTGGAAGCGGGCGCGCGCGGCATGACCGCCTTCCTGGTCGAAAAAGGCTACAAGGGGTTTTCGGTGGCGCAAAAGCTCGACAAGCTCGGCATGCGCGGCTCGCACACGGGCGAACTGGTGTTCGTCGATTGCGAAGTGCCGGCCGAAAACGTACTCGGCGGCCTTGGCCGCGGCGTCAACGTGCTGATGTCGGGCCTCGACTTCGAGCGCGCGGTGCTGTCGGGCGGCCCGCTCGGCATCATGGCCGCCTGCATGGACGCGGTGGTACCGTACCTGCACGAGCGCCGCCAATTTGGCCAGCCGATCGGCGAATTCCAGCTGATGCAAGGGAAACTGGCCGACATGTATTCGACCATGATGGCATGCCGCGCCTACGTCTACGCCGTCGGCCAGGCGTGCGACCGCGCCAGTTCGCCGGAAGCAATCCGCAACCTGCGCAAGGACGCCGCCGGCGCGATTCTGTACAGCGCCGAAAAGGCCACCTGGATGGCCGGCGAAGCGATCCAGGCGATGGGCGGCAACGGCTACATCAACGACTACCCGGTCGGGCGGCTGTGGCGCGACGCCAAGCTGTATGAAATCGGCGCCGGCACCAGCGAGATCCGCCGCATGCTGATCGGGCGCGAACTGTATGCCGAGACCCGTTGAGCGGTCGTCCTCGCGCATGCGGGGCCGCCATTTGCTGGCGCTTCGGTGCCGCGTGCAACATCGGGTTCCCGCGTGCGCGAGGACGACGACAGTATCAAAATAGGCTGTTGCCAAGAAACGAGAACCACGATGACCCAGGCTGCCTTCCCGAAACTGCTGTCGTCCCAGATCGCCTTCGATATCGCGCGCGCGATTCTCGACGGCTTCGACAAGCACTACCGGCTGTTTCGCCAGACCAGCCAGCGCGGCAAGCACCATTTTGAAACCGGCGCCTGGGCGGTGGCGCAGCAGGCGGCGCGCGAGCGCATCGGTTTCTATGACCAGCGGGTGCAGGAATGCGTGCAGGCGCTGGAGGACGAGTATGCGGACAGCGAGCTGACGGACGAGGTGTGGCGCGAACTGAAGCTGCACTACATCGGCATGCTGTCCGACCACAAGCAGCCGGAACTGGCCGAAACGTTTTTCAATTCGGTCTGCTGCAACATCTTGCACCGCACGTATTTTCACAACGACTTCATCTTCGTGCGGCCGGTGGTGTCGACCGAGTACATCGACACGCAAGAGCTGCTGCCGACCTACCGCGTCTACTACCCGCACGTCGACGGCTTGCGCTTCACGCTCAAGCGCGTGGTCACCAATTTCCAGCTCGACGCCAAATTTGCCAACCTCGAGCGCGACATCGGCCTGGTCGAAGCGCGCCTGCAGCAGTTCTTCGGCCCCGACACGCTCGAGCCGAACCACCAGATCCAGGTGCTGTCGAGCTTGTTTTACCGCAACAAGGGCGCCTACATCGTCGGCAAGGGCATCAACGGCAACCGCGAAGTGCCGTTCATCGTGCCGATCCTGCACAACGGCGACGGCGAACTGGTGCTCGACACCGTGCTCTACGACCAGGAACAGATCACCATCCTGTTCTCGTTTACCCGCGCGTACTTTTTGGTCGACATGGAAGTGCCGTCGGCCTACGTGCAATTCTTGCGCAGCCTGCTGCCAAGAAAGCCCCGAAGCGAAATCTACACCATCCTCGGCCTGCAAAAACAGGGCAAGACGCTGTTTTACCGCGATTACCTGCAGCACTTGAAGCACACCTCGGACCGCTTCGAGACCGCGCCCGGCATCCGCGGCCTGGTGATGCTGGTGTTTGCGCTGCCGTCGTTTCCGTACGTGTTCAAGGTGATCAAGGATTTCTTCCCGGCGCCGAAGGACACCACGCGCGCCCAGGTCAAGGAAAAATACCAGCTGGTGAAGCACCACGACCGCGTCGGCCGCATGGCCGACACGCTCGAGTATTCCAACGTCGCCTTCCCGCTTGCCCGCTTTTCCGAGGAGCTGATCGCCGAGCTGATGCAGCATGCACCGTCGCTGGTCGAAATCGACGGCGGCCAGATCATTTTGCGCCACCTGTACATCGAGCGCCGCATGGTGCCGCTGAACATTTTTTTGTCCAAGGCCGAGCAGGCCGGCAACGATGCGCTCATCGAGCACGGCGTTGTCGAATACGGCAATGCCATCAAGGAGCTGGTGGCGGCCAACATCTTTCCCGGCGACATGCTGTACAAGAACTTCGGCGTGACCCGCCATGGCCGCGTGGTGTTTTACGACTACGACGAGATCGAGACCATCACCGACTGCCATTTCCGCGACATCCCGCAGCCGCGCAACGAGGAAGACGAAATGTCGGCCGAACCCTGGTATCCGATCGGCAAGCACGATGTCTTTCCCGAGCAGTTCGGCGCTTTTTTGCTCGGCAACGCCAAGATCCGCAAGGCCTTCATGGCCCACCACGCCGACTTGCTCACCCGCGACTTCTGGCAGGCGCGCAAACAGCGCATCCTCGACGGCTGCATCGACGACGTCTATCCGTACCCGCAGCAGATCCGTTTTTGCCATGCCGATGCACCAGCGTCATTGGCCTTATCGGCTTCAGCGGCTTGCGGCCCGATCACTTCAATCCCCCCCGCCACCCCGGCAAGCGCAGCGCCGCCGGTGTTGACTATCCCTTACGTGGAGCACCTTCACCATGAATGATCCAGTCGTTATCGTCGGCGCCGCCCGCACACCCATGGGCGCGTTCCAGGGCGATTTTTCTTCCAGGAGCGCCAACGAACTCGGCGCGGTTGCCATCGCCGCCGCCGTGGCGCGCTCCGGCGTCGACAAGCACCTCGTCGAGCACGTCTACTTCGGCAATTGCCTGATGGCCGGCCAGGGCCAGGCGCCGGCGCGCCAGGCCGCCATCAAGGCCGGCCTGCCCTTGTCGGCGGGCGCCGTGACGTTATCAAAAATGTGCGGCTCGGGGATGCAGACGACGATCTTCGCGCATGACGCGCTGCTCGCCGGCAGCGCCGAAGTGATCGTCGCCGGCGGCATGGAATCGATGACCAACGCGCCGTACCTGATTCCGAAGGCGCGCGGCGGCTACCGCATCGGCCACGGCATGATGTACGACCACATGATGCAGGACGGCCTGGAAGACGCCTACAGTCGCGATGAAAAAACCGGTGGCGGCCGTTCGATGGGCGCCTTCGCCGAGGAATGCGCCGCCACGTACGGCTTCACCCGCGAAGACCAGGATGCGTTCGCGATCGCGTCGGTCAAGCGCGCCCAGGCCGCCGCCAGCGAAGGCCATTTTAAATGGGAAATCGCCCCCGTCACCGTCAGCGGCCGGCAAGGCGACACCGTCATCGACCAGGACGAAGGCCCGCTCAAGGCCAGGCTCGACAAGATTGCCTCGCTGCGCCCGGCGTTCAAAAAAGACGGCACCATCACCGCCGCCTCGTCGTCGTCAATCAACGACGGCGCCGCCGCGCTGGTGCTGATGCGCGAATCGACCGCAGCCAGGCTGGGCTTGAGCGTGATTGCCCGCATCGTCGGCCACGCCACCCACGCCCAGGAACCGAACCTGTTTACCACCGCGCCCATCGGCGCGCTGCAAAAGCTGCTGGCGAAAACCGGCTGGAGCGCGGCCAGCGTCGACCTGTACGAGATCAACGAAGCGTTCGCCGCGGTGCCGATGGCGGCGATGCAGGAACTCGCTATCGCCCACAGCAAGGTCAACATCCACGGCGGCGCCTGCGCGCTGGGCCACCCGATCGGCGCCTCCGGCGCGCGCATCATCGTCACCTTGCTGGGCGCGCTGAGAAAGACCGGCGGCAAGCGCGGCGTCGCCGCGCTGTGCATCGGCGGCGGCGAAGCAACCGCAATGGCGTTCGAGATGGCGTAACCATGCCCCTGCCTGCCGGCCGGGCTGGCTGGCTGGCTGGCAGCAAACGACCGTACAGACAACCACCAGCGAGGCCGCATGATACTGACCGAACAACACCAGATGATCCGTGACGCGCTGCGCAGTTTCGCGCAGGAGCGTCTGGCGCCCAACGCGGCGCGCTGGGACAAGCAACACCACTTCCCGAAAGCAGAACTGAAAGAGCTGGCGGCGCTGGGCGCGTTCGGCGTCGCGGTGCCGGAACACCTGGGCGGCGCCGGCCTCGATTACGTCTCGCTGTCGCTGGTGCTGGAAGAAATCGCCGCCGGCGATGGCGGCGTGTCGACCATCATCTCGGTCAACAACTGCCCGGTGTGCAGTATCGCGATGCTGTATGCGAACGCCGCGCAAAAACAACAGTGGCTGCGCCCGCTGGCGCGGGGCGAGCTGCTCGGCGCCTTTGCGCTGACCGAGCCGCACACCGGCAGCGACGCCGCGGCGCTGCGCACCAGCGCCACCCGCGATGGCGACGAATACGTCATCAACGGCAGCAAGCAGTTCATCACCAGCGGCAAATACGGCGACGTCGCCATCGTCATGGCGGTCACCGACAGGGCTGCCGGCAAGCGCGGCATCAGCGCGTTCTGGGTGCCGACCGCGACTCCCGGCTACATCGTCGCCGGACTGGAGCAGAAGATGGGCCAGCACTCGTCCGACACGGCGCAGATCCTGTTCGAGAACTGCCGCATCCCGATTGACAACCTGATCGGCGCGGAAGGCCAGGGCTACAAGATCGCGCTGTCGGGACTTGAGGGCGGGCGCATCGGCATCGCCTCGCAATCGGTCGGCATGGCGCGCGCCGCGTTCGACGCCGCGCTGGCGTACGCGCACCAGCGCGAGAGCTTTGGCAAACCAATCTTCGAGCACCAGTCGGTGCAGTTCAAATTGTCCGACATGGCGACCAGCATCGAAGCGGCGCGCCAGCTGACGTGGCACGCGGCGGCGATGAAGGATGCCGGGCTGGCGTGTCTGAAGGAAGCGGCGATGGCCAAGCTGTTCGCCTCCGAGATGGCCGAACGGGTGGTGTCGGACGCGATGCAGGTATTCGGCGGCTACGGCTACGTCAGCGACTTTCCCATCGAGCGCATCTACCGCGACGTGCGCGTGTGCCAGATCTACGAAGGCACCAGCGACATCCAGAAGATCTTGATCGCGCGCGCGCTGTCGCGTTGAACGTTGAAGGGCGCGGCAACCGTCGGCAGACAAGCTGCCATCGACGCGCCCCTGCAGGCAGCCGCGCCGGTCAGCGGGTGATCAGGCTGACGTTGTCGAGCACGAACGAGGTCTGCAGCGAACCATCTTCGGTGGCGGCGAACGACAGCGTCACCGTCTGTCCCTTGTAGGCCAGCAAGTCGAAGTTGCGCACCTGGTATCCGGGCGCCGGATGCAGATTGGAATACGTCGCCAGCGTGGCCAGCACCGCGCCGGCCGGATTGTTCACCGTCACCACCATCTTGTCGCGGGCGATGTTGTCGGCGGTCTCCGCAGTGTCGATGTGCAAGGCGAAGCTGAGGTTGGCGGCGCTCGCGTTCGATGCAATCGCCACCGTCTGGGTGATGGTTTCGCGCCGGGCGTAGCCGTTGCCGCCGAGCCAGGCGAAGCCGATGCCGCCCTGCGCCGGCTGGCCGACATGCGCGCCGATCACCCAGGTGTTGCCGTCCCAGCCGGCAGTGCCGGACTCGAAGCTGCCGTTGGCAATTTTTTCGCTCGCCAGGTTTGACGACACCGTCAGCCTGGCCGCGCTGCTGGTCGCGCTGGCCGGCACGCGCGCCGAATCGGTCACCCTGGCGCTGAAGGCGGCGCCGTTGTCGGCCGTTTGCGCGGTCAAGCGGTAACCCGGTTCGGTGGCGCCGGCGATGACGGCGCCGTTGCGCCGCCACTGGTAGGTGTACGGTGCGACGCCGCCGGTGGCAAGGACGGAAAAATTGGCCAGCGCGCCGGCGGCCACGGTGACGCCGGCCGGGTTGGCCCTGATTGCCAGCGCGGCGGCGCCTGCCTCGTCGACGTCGGCGCCGACATTGATGGCCGCATACGCGCGCTGCACCGCAATCGCTTCCTTGCTGCCCACGCCGTACAGTTCCTGGGCCGCCAGCAGCACCTTGGCGCGGGCGTCAGCGTAATTGGTGGCGGCGGTAAACTTGGTGGTCAGCGCGCGAAACCAGATGCGGTAGGCCTTGTCGGTGCCGATGCCGGTCATCGCTTGCGGCGTTTTGGTCAGATAGGCGCTGGCGTAGTCGCTGCCGGCGTTGGCATTTGAGCCCTGCGACAGGAAGTAGAACATACGGTTGTTCGGGCCGCTGCTGTAGTGCACATCGAGCTTGCCGATGGCGCTGCTCCAGGCATCCGGACTGCTGCCGTCCTTGCTCGGCTTGTACATCCAGCGCAGCGGCGTGCCGGTCCGGCTGATCTCGGTGCCGAGCATCCAGTCGTTGCCGCTGTTGGGGATGGTGGCGCCGGTGCCGCCGGCGCGCGCGTAGGCTTCCACCGCCTCGCCGCCGATGTCCGAATTGGACTCGTTCAAGCCGCCGGACTCGCCCGCATAGGTCAGGTTGGACGTGGCGGCGGTGACGCCATGCGACATCTCATGGCCGATCACGTCGATCGCGCCCAGGCTTTTGAACCAGACGCCGTCGCCGATGAACATGCACTTGCACCGGTCGTCGTAAAAGGCGTTGTCGTAGTTGCTGAAGACGTGGACGGCGATGTGGGTGGCGGTGTTGTTGCCGTCGAGCGACTGCCAGCCAAGGGTGTTCTTCAGCATGTCGTAGGTGTTCGTCAAGCCCCACATGGCATTCACCGCAGCGCTCTGGCCGTTGGCGTTGGTGGTGCTGCCGCCGGCGATGTATTGCTGGCCGTCGCCCCAGGTGTTGGTCGTGCTGGTGAAGATGGCGCCGGCGCTCCTGCCGTGGTTGGCGTTGGTGACCGCCATCGCGCCAAAGGCGCCGCCGATGGCGCGGGTCGGGTCCTTCATGCTGTACATGCCGTCGGCCAGCGTGGTGCTGATCGGCACGCTGCCGTTGTACTGGCTGTTGCCGGTGCCGAGCACCGTCTGCAGCGCCTTCCACTGCTTGAGCACGCGGCCGTCGGCGGCGCTGACGATGGTGTCGACATGCACCGGCTGGTTGCCGCCGACAACCATGCGGCTTTGCACCAGGTAGGCCAGTGCATAGCCGGTGACCTGCTGTTCGAGGTCCAGGGCGTTGAGCTCGCTGTCGACTTTGTTGGCCGCCGCCGCCGCCCGCACCGCGTCGACGAGCGGGAACACGATCAGCTCCACGCCTGGCTTGGCGCTGTGCTCCCCGGCCGGAAAGATCGACGCCAGCGCCAGCGCGATGGCGCGCGCCGGCGCGATCGACGGCCGCACGCTGAAACTGGCATGGGCGCCCCCTGCCGCCATGCTGCCGGCGCCGTAACCGAGGCCTGAGCGGCGGTCGGCCACGGACTCGCTGACGATCTTGCCGGCCTCGTTGGTGACGAGTACGGTTTCCGACTGGAACACGCGCACGCCCTTGTAGGTATGCTGCAGCCGGGTGATCCGGGTGCCGGCCACGCCGGGGTGCAGGGAGGCGACGGCATGGCCATGGTCGCGGTCGAGGCCGCGCTTGTCGTTGGCGGCGCTCACGCTGGCCACCAGGTCTGCTGGCGGCGCCGGCCCGAACGCTGATGCTGCCAGCAGCGGCGAGCCCATCATCGGAGCGATGGCCATTGCGGCGTTGCACGGCATGAGGGGAAATGCGGCGAGCGCGGCGGCGATCAATTTTTTGCGACAATTCATGGTGGCTCCTGGGGCGGTCGATGGGGGGACGGTCGATGCCAAACGCGAATCTGGCGCAGCCATCAGCACACGTAAGCCGCCATGGTTGCGCCGGAAGTTGGCCGTGACCCAGCATACGGAGCGAGCGCAGGAGCGCGGTTTGATGGCGCGCACGCCAGAGCTCGCTTGCTTTTTCGATAACGCAAGAAAAACCCATATCGCGCAGCCGGCTTCGATGCGGCGAAGGCGCATGAAAAGAAAAACGCCCGTTGCACAGCGGCCGAATGGCGTGTGCAACAGGCGATCAGGGTGCTACTTTACTGCAATTACAGGAACTTGTAGCTGGCGAACAGGTTGATCGAACGACCGCGCGGACCGGCCACGCGCGGCTTCCACGCGCTGCCGGCGCCGGTGTTGCTGTCGTAGGTGATGGCGAACGGCGGGTCCTGGTCGAAGATGTTCTTGACGCCGGCGCTCAATGTCAGGTGCCTGATGCCGCTGTACCTGTAGCTGATGCTGGCGTGGAGGATCGAGTACGGATCGACTTTCTGCTGGTAATTGGCTGGCGTGACCAGCCCGTTGGCAACGCCAGGCAACACCTGGTCCTTGTAACCGGCGCGGTAGGCGTTGTACAAGGCCGTGCTCCAGTCGCCCTTTTTGAACGCCACGGTGGCGGTGTGCTTCCACTTCAAACCGAGGTCGCCGGTGAACGTGAATCTGCCCACTTCGCTGGCGCCGAACGGGGTGTTGCCGGTGGCGCGCGATTTTTTCTCCAGCAGGTAAGCGCCGTCGATGCCGGCCGACCAGACGCCGTCCCAAGCCTTGCCGTTGGTGCGGGCGCCCGCGTCGATGCCGCGCGTGATGCGGGTACCGGCGTTGACCCAGCGCTGGTCGATCTGCACCAAGGCGCCGGCGGCGGCGCGGATGAAGTTCCCCTTGAACAGCTCGTAGTTGGCGAGCAGCGTGGCCAGGGTGAAGGTGTCGATGGCGTTTTCCTTGCGGACTTCCCACAGGTCGAGGTTGGCCGAAAAACGCGTTGATGGCTTGAACACGACGCCGGTGTTGGCCTGTTTTGCGGTCTCGGGGCCGAGCATGGTCTTGCCGCCGGTCAGGGTGTTGGGCGTGATCGACTCGCAGCCGGCTTGGTACCGTCCACTTTCAGGGCCGGGCACCTGGCCGGCGTACGGCGACTCGGTGACGCCGTTGAACAACTGGTTGAACGACGGCGCGCGAAAACCGCTGTTGTACGAACCCACGCAACAGCAGCTGGGCGATTGGCGGAAAACGGAACGACAGCTTTGGATTGAAGGTGTTGCCGAAGCCGGTGTAGCGATCCTGGCGGCCGGCCAGCGTCACTTCAAGCGACGTCATTACCGGGGCCGTCACTTCGCCGTAGAAGGCGCGGATGTCGCGCTGCGCGCGTGGCAGCGCGTTGGCGTCGTCGAACGGCGCATTGAGAATCGCCAAGCGGGCGGAGGCGGCGCGCGCGTCACCATCGAAGGCATACGCTTCGCGGCGGATGTCGGTGCCGATCGCGCCGAGGATGGCGCCGCTCGCAGGCGTGTAGAGCTCGCCCGACATGGCGGCGTCGACCTGGGTCAACGTGGTTTTGCCGCCGTACAGGACGACGCCCTGGCCGAGGTGCCGTTGATCAGCGCGATCGCTGCCTGCGACTGCTGTTCGCCAGCCTTCAGGAACGGGTTGATGATGCCGGTACCAAGCGCGTTGGCGAGCGCCACCGTGTAGTTGTAGCCGCTGCCGACAATCGACTGCGACTCGCTGAAGGCGCGCGCGACGCCGATGCGGTAGTCGAACTTGCCGATCGGGCCCTCGGCGCCGAGCAGCAGGCGGCCGGCCTTGGTGGTGGTCTCGATTTCGCGGTTGCCGCATTCCATGCAGCGCCAGCGTTAAGCCAGCGGCAGGCCGCGGTTCGCTTCGAGCGTCGGAAACACCGCCACCATGGCGTTGACCACGTCGTTGTAAGCTGCGCCCGTGCTCGGGTAGAACGAACTGGCGGAAAAATTGACCGAGTTTGGCGAAATCTGGTTCGGCGAAAAGCGCTTCCTGACCGTGGTGCGCGAACCGCCCCCTTCGGCGAACAGCAGGCTGGCGTCCCGCTTCATGGTCGCGCGGATCACGCCGTTGTCGCTCGACACGGGCTGCTGCTGCACGGCGGCGCGGCCGGTATCGAATGCGCAACCGTATTTGGCGGCGGCGGTATCCCACAGTTTTTCGCCGTATGCGCCCATGCCGTCGATGCTGGCGCAACCGGCGCCGCCCGGCAAATCGAGCAGGCTGATGCCGTTGTAGGTCCGGGTGCCTGCGCCCGGGATGGTCGGGCCGGCGCCGCCTGTGCGCGCCATGAACGACGGGCCGACGGTGGTGGCGAACAGGTTGCCGAACGGCGCGCCGCGGGTGTCGACCGACAGCCCGCGCTCCGGCTGGAACGTGTTGATGAAGTCGCGCTGGTTGCCGCGCAATGCAGCATTTTCACTGCGAACGCCGGTGACGAGCACATTGAAGCCCTGGTCGTTCAGGTCGCCGAAACCGCCGACGACCGACACCCGCTGGATGCTGCCGCCACCGGCCTGGGCGACGTCGGTGAACGCCTGCGCCTCGAGGCCGGTGTCATTCTTCTTCAGGATGAAGTTGATGACGCCGCCGATGGCGTCGGCGCCGCAAATCGCCGAGGCGCCGTCTTTGAGCACTTCAACGCGCTCGACGGCGGCAAACGGGATCGCATTCAGGTCGACCGCCGAACCCTTGATGCCGTAGGTCGCCACGCGCCGGCCGTTGAGCAGAATCAGGGTGCTGTCGGCGCCCTGGCCGCGCAGGTTGGCCGACGACGCGCCGTTGTTGCCGCGCTGGGCGCCGGAGGTGACGTCGGCGTTACTGGCCAGGTTGTCCGAACCGTTGCCGTTGACGTTGAGCGTCATGATCAGCTGCTCGGCGCTGACGATGTCCTGCTCTTCCAGCTGCTTTTTGGTGATGATCTCGACCGGCAGCGCGCCCTCCCTAGCGATGCGCTTGATCGCGCTGCCGGTGATTTCGACGCGCTGCATGGTTGGCTGCGATGGCTGCGACGGCGGCAGTAACACTTGCTGCGCCGGTGCCGGAGCGGCGACGCCGATCAGGGTAACCAGATGGGCCAATTTTTTCAACTTCGCGGACGCTCTCCCTGGGTTTTCCCGGGCCATCGCTTTGGCTTGTTTAACGAACCATTCCACTGGCCCGTTGTCGCTGCGCAAGGTCAACATCGAGATAACGCCAATTGGTGAATTCGACCGGGTGGCGCTTGTAGTTTTTAAGCCACGGTTGACGCAGGTCGGCCGAGATCACGTGGGTCAACGGCACCCACGGGTTGTACGCGTGGATCAGCTGGTTCATCTCGCCGTACAGCCGCTGGCGCTGCGGCGAGTCGGCCAGCGCCCGGGCTTGTTCATAGCGCGCGTTGTAGGCCGGCAGGTTGAAGCGGGCGTAGTTGGCGCGCCCGGCATTGGGGCCGTACAGCAGCTGGTAAAAATTGTCGCCGTCGGGGAAATCGGCGATCCAGTTACTCTCGAACATCATCACTTTGCCCAGCCTTGACGCCTTGATGATCTCGGTTTTCTTGTCGGTAATAAACGTCACGCGCAAGCCGATCGCGTTCAGGTTCTTGCGCCACAACTCGTCGCGCAGCCGCCCGCCCGCGGTCGCTTCGCTGTGCATCGCCAGCGTCAGCGTCAGCGGCACAGTTTCTCCGCTGCGCCCTTGTTTCGGCTGGCGCCGAAAGCCGTCAGCATCGCGCTGGCGGTAGCCGAAGCGCTCGAGCAAGGCGTTGGCCAGCGCCGGGTCGTAAGTTACCGGGCTGCGGTAGGCCGGATCGTGACCGAGCACGTTCGGCGGCAACGGCGACTGCGCCTTGATCGCAAAACCCTTCTTGAGCACGCTGATGTCTTCAACGCTGTTGTAGCCGAGCGCGATCGCGCGCCGCAGCGCCACCTTGTCCTTGCCGTAGCCGCCCAGCAGCGGGTCATCCATGTTCATCCACAGGTAATAGGTCTGCATCACCGGGAAGCGGTACAGCACCACGCCCTTGGCGACCAGCGTGGCGCTGAGCTTGCCGTCGGCGATCACCATGTCGGTCATCGATTCGGGCACCTGTTCGAGGTAGTCGTAGTCGCCGCCCAGAAAGCCGAGCATGCGGCCCTGGAACTCTTCGGCGATCTTGATCTCGATTCGGTCAACCAGCGGCAGCCGCCTGCCTTCGAGCGCGCTGGCGATGGCCTGATCGGCAGGATTGGCGCCGGCGCCGGCACCAGGCGCGGCATGGAACACGGCCGTCGAATCGGGGTTGGCCACCAGCACGATCTTGTCGCTGTGCTGCCATTGTTCGATCATGAACGGGCCGCTGCCGACCGGGTGGTTGCCGGCCTGGCCGGGATACGCGTCGATTACCTCGCGCGCGACGACGCCGCTTGCCGGCGTGGCAAGGTAGAACAGAAAATTGTTGTCCGGCGATGACAATCTGATGCGCAAGGTGTAACGCCCGGGCGCCGTCAGGCCGGCAACCACGGTGTCGTGGCTGAAGTTGTTCTTCAGCGCAGCGTCGCCGGCAATCTTGCCTTCGAACAGGCTCAGCCAGGGCGACTTGAGCCGCGGGTCGTACAGGCGTTGTAAACTGTAGACGTAGTCAAGCGCCGTCACTTCGCGCCTGACGCCCTTGAACGCCGGGTCGGGGGTGAAAAAGATGCCGGGACGGATCTGGAAGGTATAGGTCAGGCCGCCATCCGAAACTTGCGGCATCGCGGCGGCTGTGTTTTCGCGCAGTTTCACGGGCCGCGCCAGGTAATCGTAGCGCAGCAGCGGGTCGAACAGGTTCTCGAGCAAACTGAGCGAGGCGACGTCGGAGGCGACCGCCGGATCGAGCCCGGTTTCGCTGGTCGACAGGAACAGGTGCAGGGTTTTAGCACCAGCGCCAGCATCGGCGCCGGGCGGCGCGCCAAGCCAGAGCGCGGCGAACAGGAGCACGGCGGCAGCGGTTTTGCAGGGTTTCATCAGCAGATTTTTGGTTGGGCAATGGCCATCATATCCGCGCCAGCGGCTATCCGCGCAGAAAAACAGGGGCGACGCTGGCCTGACCTTTTTACATGGCTGCAATGTAACCTTTCCTCATTTCGGGCCGTGCTGCGCCTATACTCTCGCTGCACAATCGTGCACACCCAACACGAGCATAGTCGACAATGGCACTCAATTACATCTGGTCCGGTTTTTTCCTGGTAGGTTTTGTGGCGGCGGTGCTGCAGTGGCTGTTCCTCGGCGACAACGACATTTTCAAACGGATCATCGACGGCACCTTCAGTTCGGCCAAGACGGGCGTGATGGACATCGCGCTGCCGCTGGCCGGCGTGATGACGCTGTGGCTGGGCATCATGAACATCGGCGAGAAAGCCGGCGCCGTCGGCTGGCTGGCAAAGGTCATCGCGCCGTTTTTTTCGCGCATCTTCCCGGATGTGCCGAAGGACCACCCGGCCACCGGCCACATGGTGATGAATTTCTCGGCCAACCTGCTGGGGCTCGACAACGCGGCGACCCCGTTCGGCTTGAAAGCGATGGAAAGCCTGCAAACGCTCAATCCGGACAAGGACACGGCGAGCAATGCGCAGATCATGTTCCTGGTGCTGCATACGTCGGGGCTGACCCTGATTCCGCTGGCCATCATGGCGCAGCGCGCCATCCTCGGCGCCAAGGATCCGTCCGACATCTTCATTCCCTGCATGATCGCGACCTATGTCGCCACCGTCACCGGCATCATCGTGGTGTCGATCAAGCAGCGCATCAACCTGTTCGATCGTGTCGTGCTGACGTGGCTGGGCGGCATGACCGGCGCCATCGTGCTGCTGATCTGGTATTTCACCAACGTGCTTACCCGGCCGCAGATCGAACTGGTGTCGAAGGTGTCGAGCAACCTGATTCTGTTTTCGATCATCATCATCTTCATCGTCGGCGCCATGAAGAAAGGCGTCAACGTCTACGACGCCTTCATCGAAGGGGCGAAAGGCGGCATCCAGACGTCACTGACCATCATTCCTTACCTGGTCGGCATGCTGGTGGCGATCAGCGTGGTGCGCAATGCCGGCGTGCTCGGCTTTGTCGTCAGTGGCATGGAATGGGTCCTGGTCCACCTCGGCTTGCCGACCGAATTCACCCCGGCGCTGCCGACCGCACTGATGAAGCCGCTGTCCGGCAGCGGCTCGAAGGCGATGATGATCGACGCCATGCAAACCTACGGCGTCGACTCTTTTGTTGGCCGGCTGGCCTGTATTTTCCAGGGCTCGGCCGACACCACGTTTTACATCGTCGCCCTGTATTTCGGCTCGGTCGGCATCCGTAAGACGCGTTACGCGATTTCCTGCGGCCTGATGGCCGATTTCGCCGGCATCGTCACCGCCATTTTCGTCGCCTATCTGTTTTTCGGATAATTCCTTGGATAATTTTTTCGGCTAATTTCAAGGCGTACCATGTTCCGACGCATCGCCCTCGCCCTCCTCTTTGCCTGGTTGCCGCCGGCCCAGGCCCAGCTGCCCGCGCCGGTGGCGGCAACGCTGGCCGCCGGCGGCATCGCGCCAGACGCGCTGAGCGTGCTGGTGCTGCGCGGCGACGCGACGCTGCTGTCCTACCTGGCCGAGCGGCCGATGCAGCCGGCGTCGACGATGAAGCTGGTCACCACCCTGGTGGCGCTGGAAACGCTGGGCCCGGTGTTTCGCGGCCGCACGGAGTTGCGCAGCAGTGGCGACGTGGTAAAAGGCGTGCTGAAGGGCGACCTGGTGCTGCGCGGCGGCGCCGACGCCGATTTTACCGGCGCCGTGCTGGAAACGATGCTGCAAACCGTGCGCAACACGGGCGTCAAGCGGATCGCCGGTAATTTGGTGCTCGACCGCTCACTGTTCAGCCCGGCCCGCCTCGACATCGGCCAGGCGCCGTTCGACGCCGCGCCCGAGGCTTACTACAACGTGATTCCCGACGCCCTGCTGGTCAACAAGAACATGCTGCAGATCGACATGCGCTCAAGCGCCAAGCAGCTGCAACTGGACATGCAGCCGATGCTCGACAACGTGACCGTGACGTCCGCCATGACCTTGACCGACGCCGCCTGCGCCAGGTGGGAAGACGGCTGGCGGCTGCCGCACGCCACGCCCGGACCTGGCGGCAGGATCACGGTCGTGCTGCACGGCAGTTTCCCGAAACACTGCGCCCAGGCATACAGCATCAACGTCGTCGACCGTCAGCAGTACGTCGGCCGGCTGCTGCGCGCGACGTGGAAAAAGCTCGGCGGCGGGTTCGCTGGAGAAGCCAACGGCGACGTCATCGAAGGCATTGCCGCGCCGGATGCGCGCCTGTTGGCCGAGCACGTCTCGCGCGCGCTGCCGGAAGTGATCCGCGACATCAACAAGCTGTCCGACAACGCGCTGGCGCGCACCGTGTTCCTCAGCCTGGGCAGCCTGGAAGCCGATCCGGTGCTGGGCAGCCGTCCACTCACGTTCGTCACCGCCGCTACCACCGCAGCCAGCGCCGCCCCCGACACCACCAATACCACCAATACCACCCAGGCGCGCGCCGACATGGCGGTGCGCGCCTGGATGCGCCGGCACGGCATCGACGACGCCGGTTTCGTGATCGACAACGGCTCCGGGCTGTCGCGCCTGGAGCGCATCACGCCGCTGCAACTGGGGGCCTTGCTCAAAGCCGGCCAGCGCAGCGACTGGGCGCCGGAGTTTTTGGCCAGCATGCCGATCGTCGCCGTCGACGGCACCATGCGCCGGCGCCTGAAAGACAGCCCGGCGGCCGGCCATGCGCGCATGAAAACCGGCACGCTTGCCAATGTCGTCGCGATTGCCGGCTACGTGCGCGACGGGCTCGGCCAGCAATGCGTGGTGGTGGCGATGATCAACAGCGACCAAATCGGCGACGGCCGGGGCCGCGCGGTGCTCGATGCGCTGGTCGACTGGGTGGCGCGACTGGGCAGTGAAGCAACACGGGAAGCGTCACCGGCGACGCCGCAATGACGTTCTTGTTGCCAACCTGTTGACGCGGCAAGGCGGCGGCCGGCGTGACCTTGCGCTACTACTGCCGCGGTTACAACAGATGCCGCTCGAAGAACTCGGCGGTGCGGCCGTTCGCCAGCGCGGCGGCGGCGGCGTCGTAGTGGGTGCCGCGATGGCGCGCGAACGCGTGCTTGCAGCCCGGGTAGGTGAATACGTGGGCGAGCGGATTGTTGGCAAGCGCGTCGATGATTGCCGTTTGCGCCGGCGCCGGAATGTATTCGTCATCCTCGCCCAAATGCATCATCAACGGCGTCTTGATCTGCTCCGCTTCGTCGAGGTGTTGTTCGGTTCCGCCGCCGTAATAGACGACGGACGCGTCGAAGCCGACGCGGGCGATCGCCAGGTAAGTCAGCAAGCCGCCGAGGCAGAATCCCATGATGCCGACTCTGCCGTTTGCGCCCGGCAAGGCGCGCGCCGCCGCCATCGTCGCGGCAATGTCGGCCACGCCAGTGTCGCGGTCGAAGGCGGTGTACAGCGCAAACGCCTTTTTCCATTCCGCCTCGGTCTGGTCCGACATGTCGACGCCGGGTTCAAGCCGCCAGAACAGGTCGGGGCTGATTGCCAGGTAGCCTTGCGCGGCGAGCGCGTCGCAGGTGTCGCGCAGGTCGAGGTTGACGCCAAAAATTTCCTGGATGACGACGATGGCGGGTGCCGGCAGCGTGTCGGGGCGCGCCACGTAGGCCTGGAAACTGCCGTCCGGGGTGGCGACGGTGATGTATTCGTTCATGCGCTGCTCCTTGGTGTTTTTAATGGGTTGGACATGTTGTTTGCAACATTAACACTTGCACGGGCAAAAAATCGTTGATTACCCGGTCGTAATGACAGAAGAAACGTGTCAATTCCGTTGAGATGTTTGATCTTTGCGTCAGATCGGCAAGCCCTGCCTACAGCACCCTTTGAAACGTTTGCCGCACCACGTCGCGCGCGCCGCAGTCATAATGCCACCACTCGGTATCGATGCCGTGAAAGCCGGCCTGGAACATGGCGGCCCGCAGCAACTGGCGGTTGGCAATCTGCGCTTCGGTGAGCGCGCCGCGCGCCAGCATCACCGCCTCCAGCGCCGGATGCGAGCGCGGCGTCAAGTCGTCGAAGCCGGTGCCCATGTCGAATTCGCAACCGGCGGCGTCGACGATGGTGACGTCGAGCGCCATGCCGAACGAGTGGATCGAACCGCGCTGCGGATTGGCCAAATAGATCTGCAAGTCGGTGCCGGCCAGCGCATCCCACAGTTGCTGCTGCACCCGTTGCGGGCGCAGCGCGTCGAGCACCAGCACGCTGGCGCCCGGGCGCGCCAGCGCCAGCCACGCCACCACCTGTTCGAGCGCGACGGCGGCCTCGCGGTGCAGCCAGGCGCAGTCGAACGGCGCATACAGGTCGCGCCCGACGAAGTTGTTGGCGGTGGCGTAACGCAAATCGACCGCGATCCCCGCCACCGTCGACAGGTGGCGAAATTGCGCGCTGGCGGCGATCTCTTCGCACGTCACTGTATGGTGCATGCCACTTTTCCTGTCCGACCTTATTGCGCCGGCGTCGTCGGCACCGTTGTCAGCACGTCCAGCAGCGCCGCCGTCTCGGCGTCCGGCGCGCCGTCGATGATCGCCGGGCGGTATTTCATCTGGAACGCGATCAGCACATTGATCGTCGCGGTATCGAGTTCGCCCGTCTGCGGCGTGGCGTAGCCATGCTGCGCCAGCCGCTTCTGGAACCAGGCCGCATCCGGCAACTGCGCCTCGAACCGCGGGCGCGCCGCCGTCATGCGCGCCGCATCGGGCCACGTCACCAGGCCCGCCTGCGCCAGTTGAAACCACGGGAACATTGGCCCCGGATCCTGCTTGCGGCCGGGCGCGATGTCGCTGTGGCCGAGGATGTTCTCAGGAGCAATACGATGCCTGGCGACGATCTGTTTGAGCAGCAAGATCAGCTGGTCGATCTGCGCTTGCGGAAACGGATACCAAGTGCGCACGCCGTTGGCGCCAACCGTAAAGCCCGGGTTGACGATCTCGATGCCGATCGAGCTGCCGTTGAGCAGCGTGTAGTTCTTCCAGTGCGACACGCCGGCATGGTTGGCCTGGCGCGTTTCGTCGACCAGCTGGTAGGCGCGCGGTTCGAGCTCGTCGGTCAGCAGGTAGTGGGCGCTGACGACCTGTTCGGTCAAGATCCGGATCGACCGCGGCAAATTGCTGACCGTGTAATGGAGCACGACGAACTTGACCCGGCTGCTCTGCGACTTGGCCGACAACGAGGTGTCGATGCGCGCGCCGGGGGCGGCGCAACCGGCAAGAAGAACGATGAACAGCGTGGTGAGCAGGGTTTTCATGGGTGTCGTCGGCAAGGCAAGGTGTCAAGGTGTCAAGGTGTTAAGGTGTTAAGGTGTCAGCGCAGGTTCGGCAGCGCCGGCGGCGCGGCCGTTGGCGGCAATGCGGGCGGCGGCGTGGTGGGCATGGCCGACGGTGCAGGTCAACTGGGTGCCGGGCGCCAGCGCGGCGCGCATCGCTTCAATGATGATCGGGTGCAGCGTTGACGCGCGGCCGGCCAGCACCACCGGGCGCGGGCCGAAGCGGCTGGCAAGCGCCGTTGCGAGGCGCGCCAGCTCGTGGCCGGCGCTGGCAAGGATGGCGGCCGCGGCGGGGTCGGCGCCGGCACTGGCGGCGACCATCAGCGCCAGCTTGCCCACTTCGCCGCGCTCCTGGCCGTAGATGAACTGGCGCGAGGACGACCAGTCGCTGCCGCCGACATGGTCGAACACCGCGCGCGCCATCGGCGACTGCTGCCAGGCGCCCGGGACTTCGTCTTCCAGGCGCCAGATCCGGCGCAGCGCTTCGCGGGCGATCCAGAAGCCGCCGCCGCCGTCATCCAGCACGACGCCGCGCCCGCCGGCGCGGTGGAACTGGTGCTGTTCGTCGATCCAGGCGCCGATCGAGCCGGTGCCGGCGAGTATCAGGTAGCCCTGGCCCGGGGCGAAGCTGTCGAGGTAGGCAATTTCGATGTCGCTGCACAGCGTGATCGCGTGCGCAGCCAGCCCCAGCAACTCGGACAGATCGGCCTGCAGTTGCGCGCCGTCGCCACCGAAACCGGTCAGGCCAGCGCGCACCCTGGCCGGGCGGCCGTGCCTGAGCACGTCAAGCGCCAAGCGTGCGAAATTGGCGCGCACCGCCTGGCGGCCGGCGGCGCTGGCCAGCTGCAGCGCCGACAAGCCGGCCACGTGGCCTTCGGCGACGATGGCGCCGACCGCATCGGCCAGCGCCCAGCGCGTTTGCGTGCCGCCGGCGTCGATGCCGAGACCGAGCTCAAGGCCCGGTACGCGGTCCGGTGCGGGTGCTAGATCGTCCATCTGCGGTCCTCGATCACGGGCATCGGCCCATATTACTTCCCCAGCACCGACAGCGGCGCGCTCTCGTTGCCGAGCCGGTCGACGGCGTTGACGAACACCGCGCTGGCGGCGCCCAGGAGCGGATCGTCCGCCAGGCGCCAGTCGGCGTGCGACGCCGGCGTTACCGCGAAGCGCCACGCGTTGCCATAGCGCGACCAGATGGCGTATTGGGCGTTGTCCTTGCCGGGCGCCAGGGTCAGCACCACGGCGCCCGCTTCGCGCCGGGCCGTGACGCGCGGCACACCCGGCGCCGTGCTGCCCAGCCATGGCGACGCCGGCACCAGCGCAGGCGCGGCGTAGTGGCCGGCTTTCAGCTGGTCGCTGATGCCTTTGCGGTTTTCCATCAGCGCGGCCATGCTGAAGTGGACGTGGCCGCTGGCGCCAGCGCGCGCGCGCGTGACGCCGATCTGCTGCATGATCTCTTGCGGCGGAAAATCCCTGGTCGGCGCGCCGATGCGGCTGGTAAACAGCCCCGGCCAGATGTGGCGGCCCATGCCGTTTTGCGCCACCCAGTAATCGAGCAGCACCGGATAGGCTTGCGGCTTTGGTGCGATCGCCCAGTACAGCTGGGGCGTGAGGTAATCGAGCCAGCCGTTGGCAAGCCACAGCTCGGCATCGGCGTACAGCTTGTCGTACTGGCTGAAGCCGGCAATGCCGGCCGGGCGCAGCGCCGGCTTGCCGAGACCAAACGGGCTGATGCCGAACAACACCCAGCTTTTTTCGCGGCGGATGCCGGTGTACAGCGCCTCGATCAGCTGATTGACGTTCTGGCGGCGCCAGTCCGCTCGGTCGAGCTTGCCGCCGGCCAGCAGGTAGCGCTGCCACGCCGGCTGGTCGGGGAAGTCGAGTTCCGCTCTGGCGGCGCCGTTGCCGCCGTTGTTGCCAATGCCGCCGTTGCCGCCATTGCCATCGAGCGCGACCGCTTCGCCGGCGCTGCCGGGCGCCTCGATCGGGTACGGATAAAAATAGTCGTCGATGTGCACGCCGTCGATGTCGTAACGTTTTACCACGTCCAGCACAACCCCCAGCGTATGCCTGGACGCCGCTTCCTCGGCCGGATCCATCCACAGGAACTTGCCGTAGCTTTTCACCGCAGCCGGATGGGTTTTGGCAATGTGGCCGCTTGAAATTGGCGACTTGGCGCCCGAGTGGCGCGCCCGGTACGGGTTGAACCAGGCGTGCAGCTGCAGGCCGCGCGCGTGCGCCTCGGTGATCCAGAAGGCCAGCGGATCGTACATCGGCTGCGGCGCCGCGCCTTGCGCGCCCGTCAGATATTCGCTCCACGGCTCGAGCTTCGACGGGTAGATCGCGTCGGCGCTGGGACGCACCTGCAGCACCACCGCGTTCAGATTCAGGCTTTTGGCGCGTTCGAGGATGGCGATCGCTTCGGCGCGCTGCTGCGCGCCGTTCAAATTCGGTCTGGTCGGCCAGTCGATGTTGGCCACCGTCGACACCCAGGCGGCGCGAAATTCGCGCGGCGACGGCGGCGGCATGCTGGCGCTGGCGCCGTCAACCACCGTGGGCGCGGGCACGGGCACGGTCGGCTTGACGATGGTGCAACTGGTCAAACCGGCGGCGGCCAGCGCCGCGGCCAGCCCTGCCAGCGCCAGCGCGCGTTTTTTCAGATCAGGCTGCACAACCACTCCTTGGACGTTCTCATTCTTTCTCATTGCTTGCCGAACTGCGGATCAATTTTGACCAGCGCGGCCATGATAAAGGCCGGAATCGTCATCAGGCAGACGTAGATGAAAAAATGCTGGTAACCGAGGTATTCCTGGATGCGGCCGCTGACCATCCCCGGCAGCATCATGCCAAGCGCCATCAGGCCGGTGCAGATCGCGTAGTGGGCCGTTTTGTGGACGCCATCGGCCACCATGATCATGTACATCATCATGGCGGTGAAGCCGAAGCCGTAACCGAACTGCTCGAGCGCCAGGCACGCCGAGACCAGCACCAAGTTCTGCGGCTGCGCGCTGGCCAGGTAGACGAAGACCAGGTCGGGGATGTGCACCGAAAACACCATCAGCCACAGGCAGCGTTTCAGGCCAACGCGCGAAATCACGTAGCCGCCGAGCAGTCCGCCCAGCGTCAGCGCCAGCACCCCGACGGTGCTGTAGGCAACCCCGACCTGCGACGTCGTCATGCCCAGCCCGCCCTTGGCGAGCGGATCCATCAAAAACGGCGCGGCCAGCTTCAGCAGCTGCGATTCGCCCAGCCGGAACGTCAAAATGAAACCGAGGATCAGCCAGATGTCGCGCTGCCTGAAAAAGACGCCGAAAGTGGCGAAGAACTCGCGCAGCGGGTTGCCGTTGTTGTCCCCGTCACGGACCGGCTGGTCGTCGCCTGGCCGCGGCAACATAAAATGATGGTACACGCACAGCGCCAAAAACATCGCCGCCAGCACGCAAAACACCACCGCCCAGGCAAACTGGACGTCGCCGGTGCGCTCGGTAAGCTGGCCGGCCAGGTACACCAGGCCGCCCTGGCCGGCCAGCATGCCGAGCCGGTAGAAGGTGGAACGCACGCCGACAAAAGCGGCTTGCTGCTGCTGGCGCAGGCCGAGCATGTAAAAGCCGTCGGCGGCGATGTCGTGGGTGGCCGAACTGAAGGACATCAGCCACAGCACCGCCAGGCTGACCTGAAAGAACGACGGCAAATGGGTGGTCAGCGCAACCAGCCCGAGGGCGGCGCCGATCACCAGCTGCAAGCTGACGATCCACCAGCGCTTGGTGCGGAACATGTCGACAAAAGGCGACCAGAGCGGCTTGATCACCCACGGCAGGTACAGCCAGCTGGTGTACAGCGCAATGTCGGTATTCGAGATGCCGTTGGCCTTGTACATGATCACCGACAGCATCATCACGACCACGTACGGAATGGCCTGGCCGAAATACAAGGACGGCACCCACTGCCATGGGCTTTTCACCTGACTCTTCACTTGCGCTTTTTGCATACAACTTTCGTGTTCGGGCGGTACGGTGCGGTGCGGTTATTCAGCGGCCAGCGCCTGGCGCACGCTGCCGCGCGCCGCCGCGAGCAAGGCCCTGGCCTGGTCGATACCGGTTTTTCTGGACAGGGCCACGATGGCGACCTTGACGTGAAAATCGCACTGTTCCAGCGCCGCGCGGGCAGCATGCTCGTCGGCGCCGCTGGCGATCATCGTCAGGCGTACCGCGCGCAGCACCAGCTTGGCGTTGGTCGGCTTGAAGTCTACCATCAGGTTGCCGTACACCTTGTTCAGACGCACCATCAGCGCGCTGGAGAACGTGTTCAGGGCGATTTTCTGCGCGGTGCCGGCTTTGAGCCGGGTGCTGCCCGAAATGAGTTCGGAACCGGTGTCGAGCGTGACGCCGATGTCCGCTTGGTTGGCGATTGGGGCGTCGACGTTGTTGGCAAAGCCGACCGTCAGCGCGCCGGCCGCGCGCGCCACGCGCAAGGCGCCCAGCACGTACGGCGTCGCGCCCGAGGCGGCCAGCAGCAGCACGACGTCGTTCGGCGTCGGCTCGGTGGCGGCCAGGTCGGCCGCGCCTTGTTCGAGGTCGTCTTCGGCGCCTTCGACGGCGCCGAACATCGCGCAGCGCCCACCGGCCAGCAGCGCCAGCGCGCGTTCCGGCGGCCACGAGAAGGTCGGATAGAGTTCAACACTGTCGAGCAGGCCAAGACGCCCGGAAGTGCCGGCGCCGACATACATCAGGCGCCCGCCCGCTTCGATGCGCGGCAAGGCGGCAGCAACAGCGGCAGCGATGCTCGGCGCGGCGGCGCGCACCGCGCCAACGGCGCCCAACTGGTCGTCGACCAGCGCGTCGATCAGCTTTGTCGTCGGATACTGGTCCAGGTGCGTGTGTTCGAGGGAAGGTGCTTCCGTTTTTAACATTGCCGTCTGCCTTTCGATTGAACGCTCCCAGTGTAATACCAAGCGAACCGGGCCGCATGCGGCGCTCGGACGCCGCGCCGTTTCATCACCGGCATGGACAAGGTCATCGGGCTCGATACCGGCACCGGCATGCTCGGCGCCGCCCGCATGCTTGGTGCTCATCACCACGTGTTGGCTGCCGGCATCCAGAGCCGCGGCGTAGCCGCCAGCGCCAACCTTTATCTGCCGCTGTATCCGCTCAAGGACTACTGCTTGAGTGCCGATCCACGCCACCGATTGCGCGCCGCAAATTTCCGTCACCGACTTCGAACGCAAGGTGCTGTACGCGCGCATCAGCGACGCGCTGCGGGTGGCGGCGATGGTCGACATGGTAGGCGAAGCCACCTTGATCGACGCCAAGCGCATCGCCGTCCTAACGCGCCAAGTGCGCGCGATGATGCCGCACTGCGACGATTACGAGCGCATAACGCCGTGGGCGGGGCCGCGCCCGGCTACCCCCGACAGCACCCTAATCATCGGCGCCACGCGTTACCCAAACCTGTGGTCCAACGTCGGCCAAGGCCCACTCGGCTTCACGTTCGCCGGCGGCTCGGCCAAGCCGCTGGCGGGGTGCATGAAGGGGAAGCGCCGCCGTTTGCGATGGACGGGCTGACGCTGCGCTGATACCGCTTGTATTCGAGCCTTGTAAGTTGTTGCTCCCGCGCAACCGAGAGCCTATACTCATATCGTTATACACATCTTTTTCCGCTCAGCGTCATTTCAACCCGGAGCGGTTATTTTTATGAGATTTTGACTAAAAATTAGGCAAAAGTGAGTATTTTGTATCAAAACGCACCGATTCTCCGCTAGCCCCCGTGCCTGCGATGTTCAGGAAGGTCGGATGCAAGTCATTGATTTTATTAACTAAAAAAGATGTGTATAACGATATGGCCTGCACTCAAGATGATCTGAGGCCGCTCCAGATTTTTCGTGAGTGAATGCGGGCAATAGATTCCTGGAACGCTTATGCGTTCGCGCTACTCGGCCAACTCACTGCCGCTGGCCCCATAGTCGCCCTGATGAATGATGCTCAGCAGGCTTCCATGCTTCCATAAAGAAAGCATCGCTTGTCGGGGTAAAAATACTCCTCGCTGCACTCTTTTGGTAATGCTACTGGTCTACAATTAACAGCTGGGTGCGCGTAAGGTTGTTGGATCGAAGTCTTCCATATGTCCAGCGGGCGTTGACAGTGTGATAGTCCATGGCTTATGTAAAATTTCCGACGAAGACCAAGGATTGTTGATGGTGTTCCACCACCACACAATCCCACTAGCCCAAGTATTCTCACTCAAGAATCGATCTCCGGCCTCAAGAATTCCTGAACGAACCTCGTCTCGATGACGCGCTTTCGCCTCTAGATTTCCGTGCCACGCCGGCAGGAGCAATGATCGGCAGTCAATCAAGATACCATTTGCGTAGCCTTCGCTAGCAACTTGCTTTAGCCTGAATTTTGCATAAAAAAGGGCAAGAATGCCGTAAGTGATTGATAAAATGTGAGTTATCGAGAAACACAGTCATCAACAAAAACGCCACCTTGCCCGACATGAATTCTACTCCAGAACAG
>Ga0326734_1000067_pt1 | contig 37230 bp, 60 predicted proteins | sample 15_GP2_1315_FD_207944 | JGI IMG/M metagenome (GOLD analysis project Ga0326734, IMG submission 207944) | Glacier ice microbial communities from Ngari, Tibet, China - 15_GP2_131.5 | ecosystem: Environmental > Aquatic > Freshwater > Ice > Glacier | place: China: Ngari, Tibet | collected 2018-07-18 | reverse complement strand
TTTGCAGGGGTGCAGAATTTGCAGGGGTCAAGGTGATAAATGGTGCTGCGGCCAGTCCTGTTTTGACGTTGAATTGCTCCGCTTTTCTCTAACTCTGCAATGTGATTAAAAACACTGCGCTCGCTCATACTGCATTTTTTAGCCACCATTGATACGGATGGATAGCACTCGCCTTGGTCGTTGGCGTTGTCGCAAAGTGCAAGTAAAACCATTTTTCGGCCTGACTGAATGTCAGACTTCCATGCAAGTGTCATGAGTGCAATACTCATTCTTTAAACCGCCGCCCTTGTTATCTGAGCGCTCATAGGCAGGCTAGCGTGCTGGTGGTTTGCCTCAAGCCGCGACGTACCCATGTTGTTACCCGTGTACAGCCCCGGCACTGACGAATTAACGTGTGTGCGTGCTGGCGTAAGGTTTGTCGGCCTTGTGGCCGCGTAGAGCCTGTATGCGTCACCGCTACGCCCTGCACGCGCCTGGGCTTGTGTCTGTACGTTGTCTGCGCTCATGCTGATGCTCCCGTGGTTTTGGCAATGGCCGCGCTAATGCGGCAACGTAAATTTTTGTTGTCTACGTATGGGTAAGCATCTTTCAGCGCCTCCAGCAATTCGTCACGCTGCACCTTGTAAAAATGCACATCGCAAAGTTCGCCCGATTTATCTATGTTTATTGCGTGGCTACCGCAAATTGAACAGCGGGCGCTCATGTTGTTGCCCCGTTATCCGCTTTGTTCCGACTTGATGCCACCAGTAGCGGATTGCCACGCAGCATGGTGTGCAATAAAGTTGCCCTATGAATTGCCGTCATAACAATTTTTTCCAATTCAGAAACAATGAATTTGTTGCGCTCTTGGTCGTTGGTGAGAGCAATAGCGTCCAAGGCACGCATGAGGTCAACGGGGATGTCTACGCGCAGTTCTTTGGTGTCGGACATGGGCTAGACCGCCTTGGCTGTAGTGGTGACAGGATGCTTATTCAAAGCCGTGCCGCGTGCGAGGTTGCAGCGACGGCAAACAGGAGCGACTTCAAGCGGCTTGGCGTAATCGCGGTGGTCGTATTCGATAGCAGCGCCTTTGCAGTCACTGCAAGCCATACCCCGAGGGTGCAACAATGCGCCTTTACGAATAGCTGTAGCTACCATGTAATGCGCTTGGCGTTGTGGTGTTCTAGTGGTCAACATGGTTTAAGCCTTCCGTTCGTCTTCAACAAAACGACCGCCAGGACGGGCAAACAACTTTGGAGCCAGCTCGGGCCAGATGGCCTGCCAGTCGTTAGGCAACATTTCTTGCCTAGTGACGGCCTTTTTGGTGTACAACTCAATTGCAGATGCGCGTTGTGGGGTGATGGCACGCTCACCGCTGGACATCTGCGAGAGGTAAGACAGCGGAATTTCAAGTGCTTCAGCGAGTGCTGTTGCATTGCCGCGTGTAGATTGGATGTAGGCTTTTAATTGCATATTTACTCTCTCTTTTGCGAAAGTATAAACGCATTTGCGAAAGTTGCAAGCGTTAAAGTTTTGTTGTGAAAAAACCTAGAGCATCCTCACCCATAGACCCCATCGTTCAGATGCGGCTGGATACGCTCGAATCACTTATTGACGCCGACTACGGCGGCAGCGCATCACGGTTTGAAGAAAAAACAGAAATTCGCATGGCGCAAGTCAATCAATGGTTTTCTGGATACCGAGCTTTACGCGACAAGGCCGTGAAAAGATTAGAAGAGAGAACGGGAAAACCAGAGGGCTATTTTGATGTGCCCCACCTTAAAATCGTAAAAAATAGTAACGATGTAGTAATCAAGCAATTTGATACAGGTAGCAGTATGGGAAATGGTTTACGACTTGTAGATCAACCAGGCATGATTAAGAGCTGGGCAGTCGATCATGAGTGGTTGCGCGTTAATGTTAAGCATCACACTGGAGCAAGCAATTTATGTATCGTCACGGGCTTTGGTGATTCAATGCTGGGCATGTTCAATCCAGGCGATCCGCTGCTGGTAGACCGCGGCGTAACAACTTGCAATTTTGACGGTGTGTACTTTTTCAGGGTGGGCGACGAAGGGTTTATTAAACGCCTACAACGCATCCCCGGTGAAGGCGTACTTGTCATCAGCGAAAACACCAAATATCGAGACTGGACAATCAAGCCAGATATGGACTTTGAAGTGCTTGCCAAAGTTTTGAAGGTGTGGGAAAGCAAATCGTTTTAACCGCACCCACGCGGCCTGCCCCCGATTAGCCACCCTTTGCGGTGGCTTTTTTACGTGCGTTTAAACTGTAAGGGTTACTACTTATAGGGTTTATAAATGCAAATTACTTTCGCAATTGCTTGCTTTTCGCTTTCTCATTTGCTATAGTTGATACATCGCAACAAAAGGCAGCCGCCCCAAGTGTGATGCAAGTAACTACTAACTAGGAGCTAAACGAAATGAGCCAAATAGACGCAACGATATTTGATGACTACGGCATTCCAGCGCACATGCAACAAAGTTTGCTTGACTGGATAAACAAAGGCTGGTTTCCCGGCTCATTTTTATCAGCTGTACTTGAAAACAATTTCATGGCGGCAGTTGGTAGCGCCGATTCCATTAATGCACAACGCCTTAAAGAATACGCACAATTTATTTACAACGAAGTTCCATCAGCTTGCCACGGCTCAAAAGAAAAAGTGACCGCATGGCAAGAGCGCTTTGCAAAAGCAGCAGCCTAACCACTAAGGAGCTAAACATGAACCAAATCTGTAATGCGCTACGTAACAGCAAAAACGCCAGTCATGACGATATTTGCACTGTCCTTGCAGGCGTAGCCGCTTGGCTGAAAGATTCCAGCGCCCTTAGCGGGTCATGCGCGACAACGGTTGTCGATATGGTCGATGAAGTCTTTGGGCAAATCGAACAAGACAAGATTGATATGCAAGCCGAATCCGCATTTATAGGCCGTGATGATTCTTGGATGGCTCGTCAGGATGCTGCTTGCGAGGTGACAGCATGAACGCGATTACACAACAGGAAATAACAATGATAAGCACACCCCGCACATGCAACACACATAACAACGCTGACGCATACAAGCTAACGCGTTGGATTGAAGTTAATCAGGAAAGCCTGAAAAATAAGACGCAAGAACAGATCAGCGAATTAGCAAGCGAGGGGACTGACTTATTGGTCACTGTCAACAACGTGCAGGGCGTTGCTAAAACGCTTGGCATACCTCTGGGTTTGTACTCACGCAAGCCAATAGCTTCAAACGACAACGAGCAAGTTTTAGCCCGTTCTATTTGCGGCTTGTATCGAGCATTAGGCTTGACTGCGCCTGCATCTGTAAATGACATTGCAAACAGGGGAACGCTATGAGCCGCATAAAACTAGCCCGCCGCGCTATCAAGCTGTTTTCGTCTGACTACGTGCCACTGCATACAAATAAGCACAACCGCAGAATGTGGATTCGCTCTGTAGATTTTCTAGGCAGTCGCTGGAAATTAGCGGAGCCTGTGCCGCTTGAGGCTTTAAAACAGCAATGGCTAATGCTAGCAACAATCCGCCGGGTGGGTGTATGAGCGCGCATACACCTGGGCCTTGGCATTATGTTGCTAGCAGCTGGTCAAACGCTTCAGTTATTACAAAGAATGAGTGTATTTGTGGGCTAGATATTAGCTACGCCGACGAAAAAAATCAGTTGTCACTTGAATCTGTCATGGCGGCTAACGCCCGACTAATAGCCGCCGCGCCTAATTTGCTTGAGGCTTTGCAGTATGCGGTTAAACAAGTTCCAGAACTCGCAACTATTCCCGGTATTTCCGCAGCCATTGCCGAAGCAACAGGAAACGCAGCATGAAAGCCGCATTACTTGATTACGCCCTGGCCCTTGGCATAGGCCTTGGTTTGGCATTAATCATTGTTGTGGAGTTAAGCAAATGAGCGACGACGAACCAGTCAACGAGTTGGCCTTTTTCACGGGCGTTTTATCAGCGCTATTAATCACCGCCGTTTGTGCAGTGCTTGGCACTCTGCTGGTGTGGCTGCTATGAAGCGCATTTGCTACTTCTTTTACTGGCTGCGCTGCGGTTTCACTATCCGTAAAGCATGGCTTTATAGCTTGCCTTATTCAAAACTTAGAAAGTAAATCATGTACGCAATCTTTAACTTTTATGCAGCTCTGAAAGCAGCGGTTTTAGCTGCTATTGAGGAATATCGTTTTGTCAGGCACATGCAGCGTGGCGGCAATCCTGACGTATTAGATTTTTAAAGGTACGCCCACCGCCTTTTTTGGTGGGCAACGGTTTTGGATTTGCACCGTAAGCAAACCGAATTAGAACTGGACTAAATATCATGGCAAAAATCTCTGAAATGCTCCCATCCTCCTACCTCAAACAAGCTGACTTTGACGAATCAGGAACTATCGTAACGGTGGCAGGCATCGTTGAAAAGAACTTAGCAAAGCCGGAAGACCCTGTAGAAATGAAGTGGCTTGTTCAGTTTGAGCAATTTGACAAGGCGATGGTGTTGAATAGCACCAACATTAATGCTTTGGGCAGGGCTTGCGGCTCTGACGACACCGACGACTGGACAGGTAAAGAAGTCATTGTTTACGTTGACCCGACAGTCGGCTACAGCGGCAAGACAACAGGCGGTTTGCGTATTCGCAAATACGTAGTAGCAGCACCACCCAAGCAGGCTGTAAAAGCAGCGCCGCGCCAGCCAGTACAAGTTGCCGAGGCAAGCGACCCACGGTTTGCAGACGAAACGCCGTTTTAAATCATGGCACGCGACTACGCCGCCTACGCAAAAACGCCAAGCGGCATAGCTGCGATTGCAAAGGGCCGCGCTAAACAGCAAATTAAGCGTGGCCCAAGCACCAGGACAACAAAGATTAAACCGCAGGCGCTATTGAAGGCGCTTGCAAATTGGAGGCAAAATGACTAGCGTAGCTTTATATCAACTGACTGGGCAGTATCAGCAGCTTTTAAGCAGCCTTGCTGACCTTGATTTAGACGCGGGGTGTGTAGCTGACACCTTGGAGGCTAGCGGCCTTGTAGACGACATTACTGATAAGGCCGTGGGCATTCTCATGGTCGGGCGTGGCATGGTGGTAAACGTCCCGGCGCTACGTCAAGAGGCGGCTCGTATGAATGCCTTGGCTGACAGCTTGGTAAAAAAAGAGGCTGCGCTGTATCAGTATTTGTTGACCAATATGCAAACGTGCGGCATCAGCAAAATTGAATCGCCATTATTCAAAATCAGCACCCAGAACAACCCGCCAAGCGTTGACATTTATGAGCCGGGATTAATCGCCAGCCAGTACATGCGCCAGCCAGAAACCCCGCCGCCCGTGCCAGATAAAACGGCATTGAAAGCGGCATTGAAAGCAGGCATTGAAATACAAGGCGCAAAGCTAGTTCAATCGCAGCGTCTCGTCGTGAAATAGTTTTACCGCCAGTAAAAGCAGTACACGGTTTTATCGTTTAGCTCTTACGTGTATAGCCGGTTATTAGTAGTGACCACTGGCGACCCCTTTTTAAGATTGAATATGAATAAAGCACTTTTACAGCAAGCGCTGGACGCGTTGCTTGAATACGACTACGCCAAGACAGACAAGGCAGACCGATTGGGTGGGGCAGCTATTTATGCACTTCGTTTAGCCATCGCGCAGCCAGTGTTAGAACCTGCGCCGGGATATTGCAAGACCTGTAAAGACTACACGATTGCAGAGCCTTTGTTCGGGCTACCCGTACAGTCAGCACCAGAGCTGCCAAAGCCTTACAGCAACATTTATCCAGAAAACGAAGACGATTGCTGTCACTATATTTGTTACTCACCCAGCACGCAGCCGGGGGGTGGTCGTCCCAATCACCAGCCTGTGTACACCGCCGATCAAATGCGTGAGTATTCAAAAGCAGCCACCCCGCTACCCGTACAGTCAGCCGTGATAGATGCAGAAATTGAACGCATTGCGCTTTCAAATGGCTTCAAGCTCAAAGAGCAGTCTGACGGCACTATGGCTTTAAATTCTTACGTTTTTGATTTTGCTCGTGCCGTTATTGCAGCCGCTTCGCTACCCGTACAAACCGAGCGCAATTTTTGCGAGCGCTGCGGCCAGCGACTAGGTGATGACACATACATTCATACATGCACACCGCCCGTCGCTGCAACTTACGATTCACTTATCAATTCCGTCAAGGCCACACCATGACTAATACTCGCGAGGCGTTTGAGGCTGAATGCCGCCGATATTGGGGCGAACGCTGCCCAGATTTAGAATTTAAAGATGATAGGTATGAAGGCGGGCGACCTGCACTTGCATGGGCTTTTTGGCAAGCCGCTACGCAAGCAGAGCGTGATAGGTGCGAAGTGATTACAGCCAATAACGTTAGCGTTGTGGAAGTTTTACGCCAAATTAGGAGGGGTAAATAATGACTGACACAACACGCGAAACTTTCGAGGCTTGGGCGGTATCCAAAAGCATCGACATAACAAAAAGCAAAGACGCATGGGGCAATGATATTTATCAGCATCCACACGTTGACTCGATGTGGTTTGGCTGGCAAGCCGCTACGCTAGCAGCGCAAAACAAGCGCCAGCCGCTGACGGATGAGCAGATCGCCGAAAAATGGCGTATGGCTTATGTATCAAGAAAGGCTTTTACAACGATTGAAACTTACACTTACTTTGCACGAGAAATCGAGGCTTTGCACGGGATAAAACAATGAGCGCCGTATTACCTACATCAGCCGATTTAATGACTGAAATGAAGCAGCTCAGAGAGCAGGTTGCAATGCTGTGCAGAATGCAAGGCAAGATGCTGACGCGAAAGCAAATGCTTGAGCGTTATGACGTATGCAATTCCACCCTGAATAAGCGCGTGGCGGCTGGGCAGTTGCCTACGCCTGGCAGTGATGGCCGATGGCTGGTGGCTGAGGTTTTTGAATATGAGGCAAGACGTTAACCTAGGGTTTGTCCTAATAAATTTAATGGCGTATCTGTTGGCTTTAGTTGATTGTTGCGCTACAATGAGACATCAACAACCAAACGGAGCAAACGACATGACCAAGCAACAAAGCCAAGAACTCAAACGCCTGAAACACGAATTAAACAGCCCAAAAAGCCAGCTTCTTTATTTGGCAAGGCGAATAGAAGAATGCAGCCCCGCGCAAGGGGAGCAACTAATGAAAATCATTTGTAGGCTTGAAGACTGGCAAAACAAATGAAAGGCAGTAAGCGTGAAGGGGCTGGAAGGCCTCTAGCACCTGCTAGGCCCAAGCCAGTATCGTGGAGGCCTGATACGCAGTCCCAGCGGGATATGTGGCTTGAATTGGGCGGTGCGCGGTGGGTTAAACGGATGCTTAATGAATCTATCCAATTAAAGGCTGTGAAATGACTAACAACGAGATATTGCGCCAAGGATTAACTGAAACTATTTGGAAGCCAATAAAATCAGCGCCGCGTGACGGTCGAAATATCCTGATTAGGTTTGGCCAAGATGGTACATCTCAGGCAAAGTACATAGCCGGTCTGCCGCACCCTTGGCAATTTATTGATTCTAATGACGGCATTACATGGATGATAAATTACGCGGTTGATACACCGGCTGGGCCTACACATTGGGCCAATTTCCCACCTTACTTATCAGACGCTATTTTAAAACGGGTGGCGGAAACCACGCGAAACACAATGCTCAAAGTGATTGCGGCTTACAGAGCAAAGCAAGCCGCCGCGCCATTGTCCGAGCAGCTGCTGAAATCGGGCAAACCGTAGCCGACAAATTAACCTAACCGTTTGGCAATGTCAGCCGCGGCTGGATTAAAGTATGTGAGTGCTTGCGAAGTATTAGACCAGCCAAATATTTTGCACAAAGTAAGCACGTCAACCATAGGAGCCATGCGCGTGGCTGCACTATGGCGTGTATCGTGAAAAGTTAGCCCCGACAATCCCGCACGAGCACGGGCGCGTCTGAATAGCGAATCCTTTGTTTGCACACCCAAGCCAAAAACTAATTCAGGGTCAAAGCCGCGCATCCGTTCAATCAAGCGGATAGCTACTTTAGATAGTGGCACATCCCGCCGCTGCCCGTTTTTTGTCATTGGTAAGACGCAATAAGTGGGGTACACATTCGCCCACGTTAGGCCGCACAATTCGCCTGACCTCATGCCTGTTGCCAGTGCGGTTAAAAAGCACACTGCCACGGCCTGGCTGACAGACTTTATCGGCTCAGAGGTATAACCTAACGCCCGAAGTATTTTGCGCGTCTGTAGGCCCGTTATAAGTACGTCCCGATGTGCTGGTGCGCTGGGTTTACGCATGTTGGTCAGTGGGTTGACCTGCAGCCAATTCCACTCCAGCCGTGCAACTTGAAACACGGCTGATAGTAGGCCAATATCCCGCAGTACCGTGCCGCGTGAAGTCGCCAATAGTCGCGCATCACGCCATGCCGACATATGCGCCGTTGTCAGGTCTGACAGTCTGGTGTGTACAGGTAACGCACTACCCGGTTTTTGATAAGCCGCCAGCCTGATTATTTCCCAGCGCCAACCACGATGCCCAGGCGATACCTCAAGGGCATAGCGTTTGAGCGCATCACCTAGCGTTTTAACCGTTCCTGCTTGGCCGCTGGCCTGTAGCTTTAGCTCTAAGGTTTTTGCAGCCGCCCATGCAATTGCCGCGCTTTTGGTAGCATGTGTCGAGCTTGGCCGCTGCCCTGCAATGTCAATCTGAATTGCCCATGTGCCTTTTGTCGTTTTGCGTGGCGCTGGCATTTTAGGGAATCAGTTAGGGATTTTTTAGTGGTTTTTAGTGCAATCGCTTGCACTGTGCATGTAATTCAGTGAATCACGCTTTGCACGCCCTTTGCACTTTACCTCTGAAACTGCACTAAATTGGCCTATATGTGTAAATCTGTGTAGTCTATCTGGTGCCCGAGACCCCTATCGAACAGCCGCATAAACAAACAATCTATCAAAAATTTTAGACCTAATTTAGATATATTCCGTTAAAATAACGAAGCCGGACAAGTGCGCAAACACTGCCCGGCCTCTAACCATCAAACGAAGGGAACTCGTATGACAACTACAGCAATTCTAAAGCCAGTTAAGCCGTGCTTAAGGTGTGGAGCAATTGATCGTTACATCAACGGAAATTGCAAGCCTTGCGTCAGAGCCGCGACTAAAAAGCGGAGAGCGCTAAACCCAGAGGCATATAAACTGCGTAATGATGCATGGCTCGCTAAAAATTCACAAAGAATTAAAATATATGCCGCTGAAAGACGAATCGCACATCCCGAGATATTTAAAGCATCAGCCGCCGCTTGGTATGCGGTAAATTCAGACAGGCTCAAAGCAAATTCCGCTGCATGGCGAGTCGCAAATCCAGAAAGGGTTCACGCGGCACAAGCCGCATATCGTTTAAAAAATTCTGCAAAGACGAAAGCTGCCACTGCAAAATGGCGAGCCGAAAACCCTGAAGCCGTTCTCTTTTTCACACAAACCCGACGGTTCAAGTTGGCTGATGGCGGCAAACTTTCTCGTGGTTTGTCTGCTAGATTATTTGCATCACAAAAAGGCTTATGTGTTTGCTGCAAACGGCCATTAGGCAAAAACTACCAGTTAGATCACATCGTACCTTTGGCTTTAGGTGGAACGAATGTGGATGCAAACATTCAACTCTTACTACCGCTCTGCAATCAACAGAAAAATGCAAAACATCCAATTGATTTCATGCAAAGCCGGGGGTTTTTGCTTTAATTCTTTAAGTTATTTCTTCATCATGAACGAACTAGACAAGCATGAAATTTAACAAGGATCAGACAGTCGCCGTTGACCCCGATGTATTCTGGCGCTCAATGGATACTTGCCCGCGTGCGGTTAAGGTGCAGTTACTGTCCGGTGGCGGTGTGGCTATGTACGCGCTCTACGATGGTCAAAATAAGTTTTGGCAAGGATGGTCGCCAGTTCCAAAGCGTAGGCCAGTTGCAAGCCTTCCAGCCAGCGCGTGACCTGTACCGCCGCCCGGTCATGAGCGCACTATCCCGAGCCTTGGGCAAATCAATAAAAAGGCTTAGGCTAAGGTTGCGCTTATATGCAGGTAAACACCTAGAAAATATAATATAAAAACATTGCATTGGTGGTTGTTTCTATATTATAATATCTTCAAGGGCAAGCAATACCGCAAGCCTAAAAGGAGATGAAAATGACTAAATCAGCCACCCAGGAATTCACCATCGGCCTGACTAATGTCGAGGGTTGCCAAAAGTACACACCACGCGCTGCCACTGTTAATGGCATCAAAGGACGCATCTGGACAAAGCGCATTCATGAAAATGGCGCATGGGTTCATCAAGGCCAGCAGCATGTGCGCAGCGCAGCCAGCGAAACTGAAGTTACAGCAGCTTTTGCTAGTGAAGTAGATCATGCTGCAGCGGATGCATATTGGAATCAAGCGTGAGCAACATCATCAAACGCCCACCCGCTGACCGTGGGCAAGGCCGCAAAAGCGTGCAAGGGGCAGGTAAGTCCCCCGTGCTTCAGGTCGTTGTCTCGCCCGAACAAAAAAACAAAGTGCAACTGTTAGGCGGGGCGATCTGGGTTAGAAAACAAATTGACAAGGCAAAACTATGTACATGATTTACGCTGTGGCTATCAACAAAGGTGAAAAGCACCGCCATTTTTTAGGCACTGACGAAGATGAGTTTTTATCAAAGCATAAAGCCAATGTGGCTACCTGCACATTCGCTGATTACGCTTATGTCAAAGATACTTCAGGCGGCACTATCTTTTTTATTCGTTCGCCCGATTACTGCGAAACGCCGCTAGTCCCGCAGCCCCGCCAGCCGTTAACGCTAGTAGCCCCGGCGTAGCCTTGCCGTAAATATCATTCTGATCTAACCGAGCAGGGTTAAACGCTGCTTGGTTAGCATCCCTCACCATTGTTGAAGGGAAGGTTTGCAAGTATTGCGGCTTCTTAACTCCCTCAACCCCTTTAAAGCCTAATTCCTTCAAGACGTTGGCAGCGGTGTCATCACCTAAATGTTTGGATAAGCCGCTCCACACTTCCAGCCCGCTTATCTTGTCGTTGGCGTAATATTCTCGCAGTTGTTTTGCCAAGTTAGCGCCCTCTGGACTTATCGCTTCGACTTTGGTTGCAATGTCTTGTGCTAGCCGTGGCGAATAGGCGCTATTGCTTTTAATTGTATTGATTGGCGCGGCGTATTCCCTAACCTCTGCGCCTGGTGTTCTTGCTGCGTAATCACTGGCTTCGTCTTTAATCCGCGTGTACCAATCGCCAGTTTTTTTGCCGTCTGTAATTTGTGGCCCGCCTCTGTACCAGCCTCTATCGTATTTCACTGCCCTCATAGCCTCATCACGGGCGGCATCGGTCAACCCTCCTTGTGGGCTAATCAGCACCGCCCCGGTTTGCGGATTCATTGCCCTAGGCGCTGCCAAGTTATCAGCCATACCAAGCAGGCCTTTTGCAATCTGTGGAGCTTTCGCACCAGCCACAAGCGGCCCAGCCATGCCTGCAAATTCACCCATCAAGCCGCTTAAGCTGTTTTGATTCGTTGGACGGGTCAGCCCTTGCTGTGCCATCCAATCGCTGCCGCCCATCGGGTTATCTGGCATGGGTACGCCTGCTTTGCGTAGCAGCCATGCAAGGCCGTCTACAGGTGCAGAGACATTGCCTGCAATGCTGTTTGAAGCGCTTTGTGCGAAGTTGCGGCCTTCGCGTAATATTCTGGCTAGTGTGTTGTTATCCATGATTTATTTAGCTTGGCAGACGTTATTGATATAGCTTTGTAAACCTACAATTTTTCCTTCCAGCCGGTCAGCCGTTTGCCCCATGCTTGTAAGAGCCTCTGCACAACTTCCGAGTAGCTCACGCTCAAGTCCGCCTGTTCCATGAGTTCGCCCGGCGGCGCTGGTAGCTGTATCTGCACTAATGACGGCTTGGAAGTCGCGCAGCCGATCATCACTGACGCGCTTATCAGCAGCAAGACGGTTTTTAGCAGTTTGATATTCACGATCGACCTTTTCAGTTGATTTTTGCGCGGCCTGTTCGCGTAGCCGTGCGTTTTCGCTGGTGGCTAGCTTTTCAGCATTCCATTCAGCTTTTGCGCGTTTGTAGCCGCCTTGATCTATGCGCCAGCCAATGCCAGCAAGCAACACCAGGACAGCGGCTAAAGCGGCTATACGGGCGTATATACTGATCATGCGAATGTCTTGTGTGCCGCAGCTAGCTTGGTGTCGTAGCTGTTAATGGCGTAGTCAACCCCGTTGTACCTACGTGCAAATTCTGCCCATTGATGCCGACGCAAAAACACCGCTAAACCTTCATGCCGAATAAAGGCCACGAAAGCGTTTAGTTGCCTTCCTTCGCTCTCATACATGGCATTTATAAAGTCTTGCAGGCTTTCAAAACCGGCTGGTTCGTAGTTGAAGCCCATGATTTGAAACTTGCCCCAACTTGTAGACTCCATTGCCGCATCACGGTCTAACGCTACGGCTTCAGCTAGTCTGTCGTGTTCTTGCTGATTACCTTTGTAGCCACCTGGCTTGCGGTTGCTTATGTGCGGGTTCGATATGTCAAACCTACGCTCGGTGCGCTTGCTGAATTGGTGACGCTCAAACAAAATAGTCGGTTCACCACTTGGCAGAAAGCCGCCGCGCGGGGCTTCTACCGCGCACACTGCTTTAATGACGGCTACCGAACAATCAATCGCTGCGGCTGCGATTGAATAATCCTTTTCAGTCAGTTTTGGCTTGCTCATGGCGCATCCTTCTTTTCGTCTAAAGGCTTATTAACGACCTGCGTTTTGCGTGCCTCAAGCCAGTCCTTGCCTGTGTTCAGCATCCAATCAAAAGCTGCCATCCTGCACCAGCCTGCGACAAGCACAGCCGTAAAACGTATCTCGCTTGGAATCATGAAACCGCTAGACCGTAGCGCCTGAATAACGACAAAAGCCAGCATCCCGGCCACCAGCGATTTGGCCGCGTCCCATAAGGCAGTAGAGGCAATATGGCGTATTGCGCGTTTATCACTTTCAAGCGACAAAATGGTTCTAATACCGCCGCCAAGCAAAGCGCTTGCAGCCGCCCATTGAAATAGCAGTTGGTCATAGCCACCCATGAATTCGTTTAGCGTTGCAGCGCGTACTGTGTGGACAAACATCAACGCCCAAAGGGTCATCAAGCCCACGACAATATGCCGCCGGGTAAGGTGTGCATTCATTGCGCGTCCTCCTTGCGTTGTTGCTCTAATGCTTCGGTGCAGTGTTCAACGTCTTTTTCGGCCACCTTATCAGCGGTCATGTTTTCAGCCGCTCTAATTGCTTCTTCTTTGCGTATCTGTGCAGCATTCAGGCCGTATGCGAGAGCCGCCGCCATGCACATACTTAACACTGACATAAGCACAAAACCCTCAGTGACAAATTGATAATCCATGTTGCGCGATAAGAAGCCTAAATAGGCATATAAAACCCCGCTTGCCATAATTGCGCGACAAGCCAGCCGCACAATCGGCCTGTGATGACTACCGAAAACCCCCGCCGCTTGCAGCAGGAAATAAGGTGCGACAAGCGCCGCCGATATAAGCCAAACGAATGAAAGCACCTCGGGGTAAGTTGAAAGCCGTGCAACCTTACTTATGATGGTTTCTTGACTAAGAATCCACAACGCATCTATCACCATGTTTGAAGCCAGCGTGACAGCTAACAACGCACCAAACAGACGAACCTCTATCTTGCGGTCATCGGTAATCACTTCTTAATCTCATCGTTGTTGTGCAGCACCAGCAGCAAGTAAAAGCAGCACAGCCCAAACATCACCAGCACGGGCACTAGGGGCAAGTAAAACCATATAGCACCCAGCACGACTATTTTTGGGAGAAGCAGCCCTGGAATTACGCCGAGCTTATCCATCGTCCAAGCCATGATTGGATTCATTTCCGAGCCGCCCTGCCTTAGCACCCTGACCGTGGTGTAAACGTCAACCAGATTTAAGCCGACCAGCAAAACAAACAATATTTCATTGAGCATCATTGCAGTTTCCTTTTAAAACCAGCGTCCGATTGCTGAATAACGAATATTTGAAATTGTTTGCGCTGTTGCGCCGTTTCTAAAGACAGGCCTGACTTGCGTTAATGAGGTTGCTTCTTCGTAAATGCAGCCGAAAAAGTCAGACGACACACCGATGTTTAGTTGAACAGAAACCACGGGTATCAGGCCAACAAAAGGCAATGCAAAGGATTGAATTGGGGGTGCGACTATCGCATTAATTCCCATGACTAAATTGGGAAATGTGCCGGTGCAAATTTGCAAGCCGTCAGAAAAACGTAGCGCTTCGCCTGATGCGTTTGAGGTGCGTTCCGGCTGAATAGGCACTGAGCCATTGACAGCAGATAACAGGCTATAACTGACAGCGGATAAGCCTACAGCTAGCACGCCAAACGTGTTCAACACTGTCACCGTTGTTTTATCTACAGCAAAAACCGAACTAACAATCGTGCTGTAAACCGCCCCGCCCGTGTTTGTAGTTTTAACCCTGCGTCTGACTTGAAATATATTGGTTTGATCGCCTGCTACCGTAAAAACCGTAGCACTCAAGTAAGTCGGCGCTGCTGCAAATAAAACCCATTCATCCGGCGCTACGTTTACATCACCAATTCCCGTGATGTTGTCCCATTCGTCCAAAAGCACCCCGGCGGCATTTAACAGGCGAAACTTTAACGCCTGACCGCCTAGCATCCACACCGGGCCATTGGCAGGCAGGCCCATTGAATCCAGCGTCATGATTACGCCCTGCTGCGTAGTCCCTGCCTGGCTGGTGTAGGTCGTCTCAGGCGTGCTTGTGCCTGATCTAAAGGTGCGCCAAGAACCGCCCACCAATGGATTGCCTGCAGTATCAAAGGCTTGTTGATTACCGAATGGCGCTAAAAAATACGGCATTTTTATCCTTAAAAAGAAAAAGCCCCCTGACTTGCGCCGGGAGGCTTATGATTGATTGATGGAAACTTTGTTAGCCGCTGGCGGCATGATGTTCGGCGTAATGCTGAAAGTGCTTTTTCAAACCAAATTTATGGCTTGGCTACGCGCCCGCCCTAGTAGCTGGTGGCGTAACTTACTTTTGTACGGCGACAGCCCCGCTGCCCCCAGCGACACTAGCACCACTAAGCCGCAATAACTTTGCAAGGTCAGCAGCCCCGTTAGGGCGTTGTGTCAATATAGAAGCAAGTGCGTTTTGTCCTGGCCTTGAATAAGCAAGCGGTGCGGCCAGCATTCCAGCCGCCGCAGGCAGCCCCATAAATGCACCAGCGCCACCACTAGCGCCCAAAGTTGCGGCCATGCGGTACGGTGTACCCGAATCAGGCACAGAGCTGCCAAGCACGTTTTTGCCGGATTCCGACAAGTCTTGCATTAACGCATCGCCCTTGGCAAACCTGCCCTTGTCTTTGCTTCGGTCAAGTGCTTTCACTGCATTTTGAAGTTGTGCGGGGCTAAAAATACCATCCTCAGCGCCCAGCCCAGCCGCTGCCCTTTGTATGCGTTTGAAGTTGGCATAACCTGAATTAATCTCTTTTAATTCTTTTGCATAGTCTGGATTCGTGCGTTGAATCAAACCGCGTAATGACGACTGCAATTCGACAATAGCTTCGCCTAATTGACGTTTATCAGCAGACGGGTCGCTCATGTACTTGCTGGAAATCCTGCCCAACTCACCATCCATGCTTTTAACGGTTTGGCCGCTTATCGAGTTTTGGCCTTGAAATTTGCCGATAACCTGATTTTCCAGAATCTTGCCAAATTGACGGGCTTCAGCTTCGCCCATGTTGCCATTGCTGACCAACGATTTAAGGCTGTTTATTTCACCTGTAAAAACATCATCGGATTGCGTGGCTAGTTTTGGCAACAGGCGCTCATATCTGGCAGACAGTGCGCTGCCTACATGCTCGACCGCATCACGCCCTTGCAAGCCTTTGGGAAGGGTTTCGCCTATGGGTTTTAAGGCTCTATTCATGGCTGCGGTGTTCATATCAGCCGCCGCCCTGCGCTGGCCTGCCTTGATTGAATCGCCAATAATCGGCACGCTTGTTAAGCCATCCTCTACGCGCTTGAATGCGCCGCCCAATATCTGCCCCGGTGTAGGCGTGATGCCTTCTTTCATCAGTGCAGTGACTTGCGGAGAAGTGTTAGGCCGAATGATGCGTGCAAGGCTATTAACCACGCCTTGACCCGCGCCGCCTGCACCCGCGCCCATCAGCAAATTCGTAGCGCGTTCCTGTGCGTTTATCGCTGGCTGGGTTACGCCTATCGCACCGCCCATTGCCGCCGCGCCTTTAATTGTGCTGGTCGCTGGCATAAGTGGCGCTGTAGCCGCCCCGCCCGCAAAATAGCCAACCATACCGCCGCCCGTGTTCATTAGTGGCGCATCAAGGCGGCGTGTTTCTTGTATGTCGGTGTTTAGTTTTTGGCTCACTTGCTGTGCGCCGTTGCCTGTCAGCTTTTTAACGCCTGCATCAAACATTTTCAGCATGGGCAGTGGGGAATTGTCCACAATGTCGCTGGATAATTTGGCTATACCTGTTCCAGTATCCGCTACAAACTTACCAGCACCCGCCGCCGCGTTTTGCCAAAACGAATTGCCTTCCGTTGGGTTTGTATTAATTGGCGCTGCGGGCTTTGCAGGTTGCGTTTTGCTTTGCTGATACATCGCCGTTAGGTCAGCGTCTGACATACCATCAAACGGGCTTGCAGGGGCGGTTGCAGGCGCTTGCAACTTGCCTGCATTTGCCTGCATTGGCGTAGCTGCGTTAGCCGAACCCATTACAGCGCCTGCAACCTTGTTTAACGTGTCTACAACAGGCCGTTGCGGCATACGTGCCACGACCTGCTGACCGTACTCCAATGTGTTAGGCGCTGCCTTCTTATTTACAGGGTCATAAACCGCAATGCCGCGCCGTGCTTTTTCTAAACCCCCCGGCCCGCCGTAATAACCCGCCGCCGTTAGTGCTGGGTCGCCGCCCGATTGAATATCTAACTTTTTCAAATAGCGTATGCCCGCACGCATATTTTGCTCAGGGTTGTTAATATCCCAATCCGCATCAGCCACGCTTTTAAACGTGCCTGGAATAATCTGCATTCCACCTCTAGCGCCACGGTTTGAAGTCGTTGTATTTGTCCCGCCGCTGCTTTCCTGCATATAAATCGAGCGTGCAACGTCAGCAAGTTTGCCGGTCACGCCTTCTTTTTCTAAAGCAGAACCAAACGGGTCTTTTGACGACTTGTAAGCCGCCATCAGGTCAGCATCGCTCATGGCGCTGTAGTTGCTCATTTGATAAGCCCCCGCTTACGCATTTCAGCCTCCATACCCGCCGCGTCAGGTTTGGTAGTAGGCGGCTGGGCAGCAGTAACTGATTTACTCCCATAAAGAGACTCAATTCTCTCAAGCGCCTCACGATTAGCCTGCAAGCTTAAAGTGGGGTCAGTAGCAGTCGCAAGGTACAGTTTCAATTCAGCATTTGAATCCATTTGTTTAGCTGACATACCCGTAGCCTTCATGATGGCTTGCAGCAACAATGGCCGGGTTTGTGCAATTGAATCACGCTCTTTTTGGTTTGAAGAGCCTACAGCGCCGCCCAATATCTGCCCAAGGCTTGACTTGGATGCAGAGCGAGACAGATTCGAAAACGCGCCTTCATTTGTGCTGGTAATGCCGCCGCCCTTATCAAGGGATTCATAAGCGCTTCGCAAAGTCGCCACCACCGTATCTACAGTCTGCTTGCCTGCCTCTGTGTTTTGCGATTTTTGGTCGGCTGGGCCTCCAGGGATTGACTCTAAACCGCCGTCAGATTTCCACCTGAAACCAGCGGGAGCTTTGCCGTTTTGTTTGTTAAGCACAGACTGGTTTGTGCCGCCGTCCGGTGTGAGGTTGGCATTCGCATCACGCGCCCGGTTATCAGTCAATACCTGACCATCACGTTTTGTCTTGTCGTTCACTGCATTAGTTGTTAGCGTTGTTTCTGCTTGCAGCCTTGCATTCGCATCAGGCCGGGTATGTTTAATAAACGTATCAGCGTTAACGCCTGCAAGTTGTTTAAAGCTCTCAATTTGCGCCGGGGTTACTACCTGCGAACCAACATTTTGTAATTGCTGCTCTAACGTGCCGCGTGATGCGAATACAGGATTTAAAACAGGATTCTCAAAGCCCGCCGTTACCCAGCGCTTTACATCATCAGCGCTTTGAATTAAATGCACCGAATCCCGATGGTGTTGCATGGCTATGCCAGTAGCTTCCAGTCTGGTCTTACCTGTTGTAGCCGCATCCTTTGCGAAGTCGCCATCCGCTTTTTGTAAGTCTGATGCTTCTTTTAAAAACCCGCCTTGATGTAATCTACCTACATTTTCAGCCGAATCTTTGCCGAAACCTCTGGTAATGTCACGCAATGAACCAGAACGTTCAACGCCGCGCTGATACTCATCCATTTTCATGTTGTTCATCAAGCCCGTTAAACGGTTTTGCTCTATGCGCTGCCCTGCTTCGTACATTTCCATTGGGTTAGCGGTTTTTATAGGCTTGTAGCCCATCAGGATATTTGCATCAGTAGCCATTAATTAATCTCCCGAGCCAGAATTACCAGACAAATAGCGGTCAAACCCCATACCGTTTCGCGCCATATCGTATGAATTGCTACCGCCTCTATTTAAAAGCTGATTCCACTTAAACGCATCAGTAGCCCCGCCAATCTGCTCGTTTACAGCATTGGCCCTGCCTATCGTCCCGGCGCTTTGCGCGTTGCCTATGCCTGTCTGATAGCCGCCAATTTGATTGGCACTACCCAGCCCAGCCGCGCCCTGCCCTGCTGCTGCGCTTTGGCCTTGTTGCGACGGGCTTGATAGGAACCCAAACATCTGATTCTTTTCGCCCATGTTGCGGTCATACGCCCCGGCTGTTTTTGTTGTGCCGTAGTCGTTACCAAAGCGGGTCAGTGCTTTTAATGCAGCGCCTGAGCCGTAATTGCCGCCTGATGCTGCCCGGTCATTTAGTTGGTTAATGCCGGTATCAAGGCCAAACTTCAAACCGTTTTGATAAACCAGGTCGCTGTCTAAATCGCTTTGGTCAAACTTACGCATGAGTGAACCATACAGCGGGTCTACCTCACCTTCCCGTGCAGCGCCTTGGGCGTCAAATGCGTTGTTTACAGCGGTGTTAAATCCTGCCTCGTCAAACTGAGTTTGATAGCTTTGCGGCGTTTGTGGCGCAGCAAATCGCATCCCCCCAAACTGGTTTTCAGGGTCTTGCTCTCTTGTCAAAAACTCAATTCCACCACCCCCACCACCGCCCGCGCCTTGCGTTGTAAACTGCCCGCGCATTTCGCCGCGCAATTGCTCCATTGTTTTAGGCGTGTAGCTACCTGTGCGGCCATTGCCACCGATACCTAACCGGCGCATCAGCTCAGTGTTAGCCGCGCCGCCGCTGCTAGCCCACGGCGCTAAATCTGCCCGCTGTTGCGCCGCTGCTGCCCGTTGCTCTGCAATGGCTGCGTTATTGGCCTGCACCTGTTGGTCTGCGCCTTTTTGCGGCGCATCAGAGCCGCCGCCCATCACCGCGCCTAATACCATAGGCGCTGCTGCCTGAAACACCATTGCTGCTGTAATTCCCAAGGCCATTTTTAATGCTCCAGTTGTGCCGGTTTATTGGCTGTCAGTTGTTTGTTGTCATTGCCGCCCAGCAGCTCGGAAAGCGTTGATTCCGTGTAACGCTGGACTAATATTTCAATGTCGGTTTCGTTGTCAGGATTGGGAAAGTAGTTGGTCAGTACCGCATCGTCCAAAGCCAGCCATTGGTTTTTAGCACCGGCTTTTATCAGCACCTTTTTTGGCGCTATGTGGTCTACATAACCATCATCAGTAATCAAGCGAACCGTACCCGCTGACAAGCATGAAATATTGGTTGTCTTATGCACTGCACCGACAACGCACACACCTTTAGGAATGGTCATTTCACGCGCAAATAGACCCGGCGCAAAGTAATGCTTTATCGGGCAATCAACTTGCTTTTCGCCCATCATGGCCGCTTGCATCCGTTCGGCTTTTTCCCGCGCATTGGGCTGCGCTGTTTGTAATGTGAATTCGTACTTAATCATGTCAGCCGCTGCCTCACTGCCCCGGCGTTGTGATACAGCCCACCAATAAGCACGCCCCCCGCCGCCGCTGCTGCGTCGGTTGCGTAATTACTTAAAGGCTTATGCCCAAATAGAGCGTCTTCAATCGCGTTAAAGTAGCTATTCCAGCGGGCGGTGATGACGTTAGCGCCGTTTTGTATATCGCTACTGGGCCGTGATGGTCGTCTGTGCATTATTCAAACCTTGCGTAAGCGCTGGCAAAGGTGACGTTTACCGGGTCTGTGACTGTGAATTCAAACAACCAGTCCCCAGCCGGGCCGCTACGCCCTAGCCTGCGAAAAATAGCGCGTGTTTTGTACGCCCCCATTTGTCCGAATGCAGCCCAGCTTTCAGCGCCCCAAGTCCTGCCGCCGTCTTTGCTGATTCTCATCATCAGTTGGGGGTCAACACCTTGTCCTGATACCGCGCCCACGCCGGATTCAATATCCAGCCACAACTCAGCCAGACGGCTTTCATTGCCTTTAAAAAGATGCCTGCCCACCCATGACCGGCGAATTTGAGCGCCGTTATCTGTCAGGGCGTTGCGGTCTAGTATGTAAGTATTGCCGTTCGCGTAGTCAGTCACATAGTTTTTATTCTGGTGGCTAACGTGAAATTGCGCCCGGTGTTGCCCGCCGCCCGATTGAACTTCATGCCATTCTTGCGATTTGCCGTCATACACCCAAGTAACATTCTCAGCTGGGAAACTGATCTGATAAAACGTATGTCCAAATTCCCGATAACTGAAAGCTGTGGCGTTTTCCTGCCCGCGATAGCCGCTAAAAAGGGTTTCAATATCGGCGTTACTAACGGTTTGCCGGGTGTAGCCGCTTAAGACGGACACCTGTACGCCGCCTAGTCTGTTTTTGCTCAGGAAAATAATTGATTCATCAAACTTGGCAACCGACCAGCGGGCGGCTAAACCGAACTCAATCGCTGATGCGCCAATAGCACCAAAGGCAGCATCACTGTTTTGCGTTGCCCCTGCAAAGCCGGTTGTATTCTTGCCAAACAAAATGAATTGCCCGGTTTCACTCCAGATTCTTACAAGGTCATCCGGGTTTGATTCCTCGGTTGCAAAGTCAAGTGCGTTCCAAGTTAAGCCTGAATTAATCGCTGACCATTGATACTGCCCTGTGCCGGCTGAAGTCACGCCGAATCTGAGGTTTAAATAAGCGACGGATGTAGGGTTAGCCGGGAAACCTGGCGCTGTAATTTGTACCAGCGTGTTTGTTGAAAACGTAAAGATATAGCCAAACGTGCCATCGACAATCATCAATTGCGTGCCGTTGTCCCGCATACCCACAATGCCGCCGGAGGTTAATAATGTGCCTACGTTGACCCGCACCCCATCATTGGATTCACGCCATAACGTGTTGCGATTCACGTAATATTTAAAGTCACCTTTTGAAAAAACACCCCGGCTGGGCTCTGCGCCGTATGTCGTAAAACTTGTCAGCCCGGGCGGTGTGTATAAAGTGATGCGGCTACCGCGCTCAGGGTCGTTACTAACTTCGCTATACAGGTTTATCCGGCGCTGGCTGTTGACCGGGCGGGAACGGCTGAAATTGCCCAAGCCAAACAAGGGAACAGGCGTGCGCTTCATGCAGGTGTCCACCACTGCGTCGACACACCACCGCTTAGGGCAGGGTCAACCGATAGCATGGGGATTTCGTTGTTAACGGTTTTAATCAAGCGCTTGGTATTCATGGCCTGTCGCATGACGGTACGTGATACCTCGGTGTTAAATTCAGGCGCAAGCGTTACTGCTAAGTTAAACGTCAATGTTTCTTGATAACCGGGTGGCAGGTTCATTACATCGGTGATTGACGTAAAGCCCAAAAGAGGTTGCTGTACTGTCAAGTTAAGCGTATCTACGCCGTTTACAGGCCAGCACAACACGCGGCCATTGGGAAATTCTGGCTTGTAGTAAACCGCAGACGTGGGGCTTGCTTGCCCTTTAAGCGTGATTGATTCGTACTGCTCACGGCTGATAACGTCAATCGGTAAATCAACCCCGCCGCTGGTACGGTAAGCGCTCTGTATCTCTACAGGCCGCAATGTCACTACATCGCCTGTAGGCCCAATCGTGAAACTGTTTGTTACGGGTTTAAACGCAATGGTTTCAAACTTGAATAACATCAGCTTTTCAAGCGCCCACACCTCAAGCATTGAATTTAACGCCACCAAGCCATCAGCGGCTTGCGAAGCATCAAGCGTTTCACCACCCGCCAGACTACCGCTTAAGCGCATGGCGCGGCTGATAATGTCGCCGTTAGTGACGGCGTTTGATAGTGATACGACTATGGGCATGTTTTTATCTCGTTGATGGACATGGTTTATGCACCATAAAAACGCAAGGCCGACAAGTCGTAATTGCTTCCTGTACCCGTTCGGGAAACAAAATAAATGTCGCCGTTCGTTGCAATTTCAGTAATAGCGGAACCAGTTCCAGAGCTTTCTGGCAATATAAAAATCTGATTGATGGCTGGTCTGAAGCCCAATGGGAGCGCCCCCATAATCGAATATGCTCCGGGCGCGGCATTTGTGACCAGCCCCCGGAGACTACAAAAACTAGAATTGTCGCGGTGTACCTGCGGGGCAATAGCGTGATTAGTCCAACCGCCAGAACCCGCTGTAATGGTTGTAAAAATAACGGACACATTAGGAATAACGCCGATGTTATTGTTAATATTTACTTTTGTACTGCCGCTATTAATTGGAATTGAACCCACTGCATCAGCAAAAATGTTTGCAGTAATTTGCACCCGGTTAAACACATCAGTCAAAACCACCGGGGCTGCAGCCGTAGCATTAAAAAAGTTGTTGCCCGTAATTTGCAGGTTGTGGCAGGACGTTAAATTAATAACGGATGCGCCAGTAACGGCGCAAGAATTAATGGTTAAATCTGTCAACTCAAAGCTGGAGGTGATCTTACTGTCTTGTAAGATGCAGCCCGTCAGAATAATATTCTTGGTCGCGCCAATTGGCGTTTGGAATGGCATTTGAATTACATCTGTAACTTTAAAATTACAGGCGGCAAATGTAATCCTTTTAAATTCGCTACTTGCTGACAATGAGCGTAAGCAGTAATCGCCAACAGCCCCAATAAAACTGCAACTTGCAAACGTTGCGTCTCTGAAAGACGCGGCATACACCTTAAAAATGTCGCACGCAGCTACTTGCGCCGGGTCATTTTGAAATATACAAGCTGAAAAATTAACGTCATGCAAAGCCGCGCCGCCAGCTAGCGTAAAAACCGCATCCGCGCCGCCAAAAAATATGCACCCAACAAATTTAATCCCGCCAAGAGAAGTATGTGTGCCGCCCGTTAAATTAAAACATGTGGTGTTGTATTCAAAACCGCAATCATAAAAAGTCGCATCAGCCAGCTTTGATCCGATAAAAACAGAACTAAATCCAGTAAACCGCACATTACTAAAATGTGCTTGGGTTATACCAATATTAGTAACGCCATCGCCTGTTCTAATGCAACTGCTGTTCGTAACTGTTTGCGTCCCGTTGAGCGCAATATCCTGAATAGTGACGGGGCCACCGTCATTGACCGTGAACATTGGAAAACCAGCAACTGTGCTGTCGCAAAATATTTGTGCCCCTGTCCCGACTTGTGCTAATGGGACAGAATTTAAACCTGAAGGTTCGCCACGTATGACCATGCCGTCAGTAAAATTAGTTAACGTCTGGGTAACTTTGTAGCGTCCAGTCGGAACCCAGACCACGCCCCCCAGCTGATTAAGACTAGCTGTGTTTTTGCGCGTAAACACATAGTTGATGCAGGCTTGGAATGCCGCCGTGTCGTTTGTAATGCCATCGCCTTTGGCCCCAAACCACTGCACATTGACAGAGCTGTCAAATTGTCGTTTCCAACGCACACTTCCTGCAATCAACGTTGTGCCGCCATTGTCGGCGCTGGTCGTGTCTGAATCATCTCTAACAAACACCCCTGCCGTTCCTGACGGCGCTGCTGAAGCCATGTAGCCTGTAACGTAAATGCTTTTACGCGGGCCGGTGTACGCCCGTAAAGCTGCATAGTCGGAAAGCTGCAATGCGTTAAAAGATTGGGCTACCGTCTCACCGTTATTACCCACCAGCGCAGCGCCACTAGATGCCGCAAGGCTGACCGAATTAAAGTCAGACAACTTTATGTCTGTAATCGTGAATGTCGTAATACCCCGGCCTGAAATAGTTATCGTGTAAACACCATCAGCAGCGTAAAACGAAAACAAGCCATTGACACCGCTTATCAACGGGTTAGCTACAACCGGGCCGCCGTCTACCGCGTAAATTACCGCAGGCGTGCCATCGGCTTTGGTCACTGATACCAGCGCCCCGATGATGACATCGCCGGATTGATTGGTGACGTTGTTGAAATACTTTTCCATTGTTTTTACCTTTTATTCAGCCGTGAAATGGCTCAAGAAAAAGCCCCCAGCCGTGGCCGGGGACAATTCATGCTTACTCAGTCACACGGCAGGCGTGCATCGGGCGAATAGCTGCAAAGCCATACAGCACGTCTACACGGGTGGTAGATGACAAATCGGTGATAGATCCGCCGGTTTGCACAGACAACCGCAGGCCATTGCTGGACAGGTTGTAACCCTCAGCACCCGCCACGATAGGAGGCGGTACAAAGGCTGCTGTAAACGCATCCCGCTGCCACATCAAGTTTTGACGATAGGCAGTAGAGGCCGCACCAACAAACACCAAAGCAGCACCAGTAGCAGGCAAGGCGCTAACGGTTTTGTTAGGCATTACCGCAGTCATGGCCGGGAAAATGCTCAAGGTAGTCGTCAAACCTGCACTGGTAACAGCAGCGGTAACAGTGAACTGTTGCAATGCTGTTAGTGGTGTGCCGGTCAGCGGGTGAACTTGGAATACACCAGCAATAGCGAACACCTGACCCACCGTGAACGTATCAGCAGCGGCCACACCAGCAACCAGCAAGCTAGTGCCGGACTGACCCGCGCCCGATACCGTCACGCCCGTTACTTTGTTGCCGTTTGTCAGCGTAGGCAGATTGACGGCTTCCATCCATTCAGCATTGGCCGCACGCCCGATGTAAGAATCACGGAACTGTTTTGCAATATCAGCCGTAGGGTTAAACAAGCCCTTACCAGCATCCACCAATGACACATTAGCATCAGGCGAATACAGCACCCAACGCGGGTCGCTTGGTGCGAGTGCATTCGCCATTTTTGCGCGTGCTTCGTTGTATGTGCGGAATGAACTAGGCACAGTGCCTGGTGTGCCGACAACAAACGGAACAGTACGCACGGCTTGCAGCAACAAATCGGCTTCAATCGCAGAGCAAAGGCTGGACAATTGCGGCTTCAATACGCGGTCACGGTAATCTTTGCGGCGTGGGTCGCTTGCGTCAAGACGGAACACGGCCTCAGCAGCGGTGACGTTAATCGCCGTATGCTTATGGCTGGTAATCGAGAGCGAGCGCTGGGTTTCTGTGAACACCTCAGCCGCGCCACCACCCCACAACGTAGCGCCATCAAAGACGCTACCAATGCCGGGGATGTTGACAGTGACAGTAGAGCCGATTTTGAAGCCGTTGGGCGACTTATCAAACTCCTTTTCACGGTCACGGTTAATGTTCATCAAGAACGGGCAGCTTTCCTCGATAACGGCTGCGGATTCTGCGGCGATCATCGCCTGGAGGGATACTGAAATTGGCATGATTTAACTTTCTTATCGCGAATTGCGAATGGCGCGTACCATGTCCTCGTCGCTCTGGTTTGCAACGCTCGGGCGTGTGGTTCCGCGTGAATTGATAGGTGTCAGCGGTTTAGGCGCTGAATTAATGGATGGGCGTGTGGCTAGCCGTGCGGACAACTGACCCATGTAAATCGCCTGCTTTTTGGGACTCATCTGTAGAACCCGGTCGCACTCATCGCGGTCATTGACAAAATGCGTCATGACTTTTTCAGAATCGTCTAGTTCTAAAGCTGTTTCCAACAAAATGGCGGCTGCTTCACCCGCAGATTTCAAGTCCTCATAAAAATCGTTGAAAGCGGCTTCACCGACAGTTTTGCGAACCTTGCCCTCTACGCTGTCCAGCTTTTGATTCATGGATTGCCCGCGATTCAGTTCCTGCGCTGCTTTACGAACATCGCTGTCGTATTGCTGCTGGGTGTACTGTTGCGGCTCTTGCGTCTGGCGCTGTTGCTCTGCTGGTAGATTCCGCGCTGTTTGCAACTCATCCTGAAGTTGGTACTTCTGTTGAGTTATCCGGCCAATCCGTCGCTTCAAGGCTTTGTTTTCCTTCTCAGCGTCAGACAGCTCAGGCGGCTCGACTAGCGGCTCTTGGCCTTCTGCGTCCGGCGTTATCAGCTCCGGTGATTCGATAACTTCAGGCGCTGGGTTTTGAGTCTCTGCGTCAGTAGGGACTGTGTTTTCAATGGTCATGCGTTAGCAAGTGGTTTCAGGCCGTCGAGCCCCGGCAAGTGGGCGTAAAAAAACCCGCTGTTTTAAGGCAGGTTGTTAGGAAACGAAAAAGCTATTTAAGGCAATGGCGTGATGTATGCGTCTGCGTTACCCACCGCGCCCAAAATGAAGGCCAGCCTGTCGCCCTCCTTCAATCCACCAATCGAATACGGAATATTTGGGGCCAGGTAAACGCTGGTCTGTGCTACGGCTGTTGGTGTAGGGCCGGCCACCATGAAACAAGCGGCTGTGACTGTCACCAGCACCTCGTTTGTATTGATAGGCAGCGATACAGCACTGGCAGCAGTCACCGCTACGCGCAGTGTGTTTTGCTCACGCGGTGCAGATAAAGAGGCATATTTCATAGGTGTCCTAGATGGTTAAAAGTAGCGCAATCATTGCGTCATCGTTGTTGTTGTCCAGCACCTGCAAGCGGCGTATTATTTCGGCCTGCTGTTGCTCTTGGCTGGCTTGTTGTGCCTGCAAGACCCGGCTGAATTGGCCTAATGCCTGTAGTTGCTTTTCACGCATGGCCTCGTTCACTACGCGGCGCAATGCTTGTCTGTCAGTCGCTAACGGATAAACCGGGGTAATGGCCTTGGCTTGCGTTATCGGTGCAACCTGCGCTGCTTTGGTGGCCTCTGGTGGCCTATCCTGCTTATCCCGCCTATTCGTTACGCTGCGCTCTGCTGCATAGCCGGGATATGTGCCGCCGCCGCCACCGCCCACTTCAGGTAAAGGGGCGACTACTCCAACCGTTTGCAGGTTTAGCTGAAATAGCAGCATGGTTTATGCCGCCGTGAAATAGGACACATTCCAGCGCCAGATTGTTTGTAGTTGTGCAGGCGCTGCAAGGGTTGAAATCGTAGCCGCCGCTGATACCTTTAATGGCGTTGTGGGCCGGTAATCAATCACTGTGACTGCTGTGCCTACTGCCCCCGCTGCCTGCTCTGTTAGCCAGTTAGGTGCGCCGGGTAGATTGGTTGATGTAATGACCACACCCGCACCAGACGCAACCCCTAAGGCCGTATATAACTTGTCAAGCTGAATAGAGGTGATGTAGTGAAACAAGCCCGCCGCTGGTGCAGGCAACGAGGCCGTAACCGCTGTATTGACCGCGCCTGTTGCTGATACATGCAATGTCGCCGCACGCATTTCAGGCACAGCAGGCAAGCGGGTAACGTCAACCGCCAAACCGTTTGCTATCGTAGCTCGTAGCCTGTCCCAGCTAGTGCCGTTGTAACCCATTGCAAACGCCAAAATCTCTTCAAAGTCATTTTCATTGCTGCGGCCATCTTGCGGCCTGACAGATGCGCCTTTTCCGTAGGCTTTATAAAGTTTAGTTTGCAGTCTAAAGGCGGTCTGTGCTGTGGCGCCGTTGGTGTAAACAATGCGAAAAAATCGCGCCGATGCGCCAATGCTAAAAGGCCTGCCCGTTGTAGCTGGGACGGTAAAAGCGTCTACCGAATCCCAATTCGTGCCATTTGTTGATTGTTGCAGCTGCAAACCATCAACCGCGCTTGGCTGGTCTGCAAACACCAGCAGGCGAACATCGGCAAACTCGGTTATATCCTCGGCTGGGCCTGTAAATACGCCCCCAGCAGCCAGCGCCACGGATGTACTGTTTGCCGTTGAAATAATGCCGTTAGCCGTTACAGATACCGCACCGCTGACAGGTACAGGCGTCGCCCTAAGTTGCGTATCAGTCAACGCCAATGTATTAGACATTGTGATGGGAAGCGGATTAAGGGCGCTCACATCAGTAAACGAACCGTCAGCACCAAAACCAGCTTTAACGCGCTGTACTTTCAAGCCAGCTGCCGCCGCCGCGCCGTTAATTGTCGTCAGCTCATCGGTTGCGATTAAATCGCCTGCTGTGCCTGCATTCAAGGTTGTGTTATCTGCCACTTATTCGCCTTGTATTGTTTCAACGCCAGCAACCCGGCCTGCATCGTCATAAACCACGCGCTTAGGGGCTTGCATAGTGCTTACCATTTGTTGTAGTGCCTCTATCGTCAGTTGCAGCGAATCATCACGCTCAGGCGCTGTGTCATGCTGTGTGTGCTGCATTTGCTGCGCTTCAAGCTCCATTATTTTTAGGCGCTCGGTTGATTCGTTTTTCTCACGCGCAATTTGCAGTTTTATCAACTCAGGGTCTTCGCCTGGTGGTGGCTGATATTGCTCAGGCTCTTGCTTTTCGCACTCATGGCGTTTTGTTTCAGCTTCAAACTCTTTTACCGCTATCTCACGCGCTTTCAGCTCAAACTCTTGTTGTTTGTCAGCTTGCGCTGCTTCCAGCTTGTCTACCTCGTTACCGGCATTTTCAAGCGCTTGCATGGCTTGTTCTAGCTGTTGCTGCATTTGTTGCATCTTGGCCTGATGCTCGGGCGATAGCTGTTCGCCTTCCTCGTCCTCATAAGCGGATTGCACGTTAGGCGGTAACAAAGCCAGAGCGACTTTGTAGGCCTTATCGCCTTCAGGCATGTCGCGCATCTTCATCAACATGGGGGCAAGTGCCGCGCCTAACTGCGGGTTACCCTGCGATATGTCAACAATGTTTTGCGCCGCTTCTTCCCTGACGCTGGTGTAACTTGGCCCGGCGTTTACGCGCACATCGTAGTTACCCACGCCGGGATTAATAGCGATAACTTTGCCGGTCTGATCTTTCCTCACGGCTTGTTTCATGGCCGGGTCAATCTGTACAAAATCCTGCTTGCCATCCTCACCCAGAATGCGCGACTGCGTGCGGGTTGTGATGACGCGCGGAATCATATCGACAATGATTCGGCCAAGCTGTTCAATCGAACGGCTCATGTTGTCCACGTAATGAAAGTTAGCGGTATCGCCTTCCATTTGCCGCGCACGAATAGCCCGCCCTGATGTTTCATTGCCCTGCTGTCCTAAATTGGCTTTGAACATACCAATAGCGGATTCCATAGCGTTGTTGGAATATTGCAGCAATTCAGCCCAGCCTTGCGACATTGCAGGCGGTTGTTGACGCTCAGGCCTTGGTATCGGATTACCGTCGCTGTCTACGCTGTTATAAGGCAGGTAAGACGCTGTGCCGTTGTTAGCATTGCGCCATGCCTGTTCATTGCCTTCAATCGCTTCTTTAGGCGCTATGAACGGCGCTTTAGGCTGTAGTGCAATGGTTTCTGCTAACTGACTGATGGTGTAGTTATGAAAGCGTTGCGAATCCATTTGTTTACGAACCATGCCGCACAAATAGCGCTTGCCCTCTACCCAAATCTCATCGCCAATAACAGGAACTAAGGGGATGTATTGGCTGGGAAAATCAGTCTCTTCCAAAATCTCCGCGCCGGTCATCTTTTGCCAGATCACTTTACGGGTTTCAACCATCGCTGTTGATTCTGTCGGGATTTTGAACCCTACTTGCGCGCAGGCTTGCCAGTATTCGTCCTCGGTCATCAGCATCTGCTGGCCTTCAAGACTGACGACAATGCGGTTTTCCTGCTTCTTGATAACTTCAAAATACTCGCACAACTTCACGCCGTCAATACCTGACCATTTGCCGCCATCCATTGATACAGCTGTGGCTTTTGGATAAGCCGCTTCAAACGCCTTGGCGCTCATCAGCGTTTCAACAAAACCATACGTCGCATCAGAGCCGTCCGGCTGTGTGCTATCCGCATCAAGCATCACGGACAGCGGGTCATGTATCCGCATAATGCGAATCTCTTGGTCATTGGTCTCAGGCCGGATGACTTCAGGCACAACGCGAAGCCAGCCAAGGCCTACACGTGCGGCATGGTCAATAGCGCAGTCGTAGGCAATACCTGCACGGCTCACGTATTCAATGTGCCGGATGATGCCGTCCAGCTTTGTAGCCACGCCAATATCAGCGCCAGAATCAGCGGGCAAACATTTAATCGCAGGCTTGTTTTGCCGTGCATCGTTGACGACTTGTTGCAAGAACTGGTTAGTCCTATCAAACGTCAAACATGGGCGGTTGTTACGTGCTTTCTTGGCTTCTTCAGGCCATTGCTGCGGGTCTGCCGGGTTGCTAAACTTCAAATCCTCCAACATCCGGGCGTGCTGCTCCTTCATAGCATCAGACGCATCGCTGTAACGCTCCTTAGCGCGTTGGTGCTTATCCTGGCGAGCCATTAGTTAAGCCGCCATCCAGTTTGAAGGTTCATAATAAGTTTGCTCAGTTTCTGGTTTGGGTTTCTTGGCACGCCGCGCCCCTTCGCAGGCGTATCTAAGCGCGTCGATCAAGTGGTTATCTTTGTCTGCCAATATCGGTAAGACAGCGGCTGTTAGCGGGTCTGTTTTGTAGCTGTACAGCGTGAGTTCATCTATCAGGTGTGTGCAACGCGGATGCACAACAATGTCAAACGATTTCAAGAACTCCACGCCCTCCTCCAAACTCTTAGCGCCTTTGATAGCACTGCGAATCTTTGGAAAGCCGTTTTTTTGCATGTGGCTGATGGTTTCAGGCCGTGCGCTGTCTGCGGTTATCGGCCATTTCTCAGCTTCAGGCACAGACATAAACAATTCGGGTAGATTGACAATCTCGCAGCCTATTGCGTGCGCTTCGTAGTCAACATACAAGCGGTTGCCTTCAATGTCGCAACGAACTAAAACGCTTGGGTCTACGCTAAAACCCCAATCAGCGCCTAATCGGTGAATTGTTCCTGGCGGTCGTTCAAACTCTTCAATCTTCCAGTTTGTAAATACCCGTGCGTTGCTGTTCTTTTGGTACTTGCCAAGCCAAACCCATGCATATTTGTCAGGGTCGCGGCGTTTGTCATATTCCATTTCCTCAAGCAACTCAGGCGGCAGCCAAGGGTTATCTTTGTAGTTAGCCTCGACAACAATTGCATCAGGCGGCGGCGTTGCACCGCGTAGCAGCATATCAATCGGGTCTGTCGCTTTGCCGGGATTCCAGCTAAACCATAACTGACTGCCCGGTGCGCGTATCGTTGGCCGCAACAGGTCTAAACTGCGCTGGCTGGCCGATTGCGCTTCCTCGAACCAGGCCACCTTAAAACCCTCCAGTGATTTAATGCTATCGCTGGTGTGATCTTGCATCCCCTGGAAGATCGTTACGCCGCCGTTAACGCTTTTTATTTGCTCGTTTTGTACTTCAAAGTACGCCCCAGCATTCATGCCGCTGATCTTGCTTTCAAGCAGTTTTTTAACTGAAAACTTTAACGACTTTTGAACCTCACGCAAACAAACCGCGTCAACCTTTTCGCGTATCTGCCATTCAATCAAGTCCTCAGCAAAAAAGTGCGACTTGCCTGAGCCGCGCCCGCCGTGTATGCCTTTATAGCGTGCTGGATTTAGCAGCGGCTCAAAAACCTCAGCCGTTCGTATCTGTAGTACGGACAATGACGCGCTCAATTCTTACAATGGCTCTTAACGGGTTTTCAGCATCACCAACAACAGTCATGGGCAGAACCTTACCTACAAGCCCTAGGAACGCCGCTGCTGTTCTGGGGTCGTTAGCCCTGCGCTCTAAGTATTCAGCCCCGCCTGCGTTGCTTAACGCGGTCAGAATCATGTCTTTAAGCTGCGCTGTAGCTTTGTTGGGCGTTCCTTTGGGTCTGCCTGGGCCGCTTTCTTTGCCTTTTTTAAATTGTGTTGTCATGCTTGATGTAATCCCGCGACGGATTAAGTTATCGCTATCAGGCAGTTAACGCTGCAAGTCGTGAAATAAAAAAGCCCGCTGTTTGAAGGCGGGCTAAAGCTGGTTCGAGCAGCTCAGGAGTAAAAGAGGGGACACGTCCGTAATCGAGTGTTGCAACCTGTAGTCAGCGACTGGCGGCGCATGGATGACGGTAAGGGCGTGTCCCGCAAACAAAGAAGCCGCCTGACGTTTCCGTGGGCGGCTTGTAAATAATGATTGGGGAATTGCTTACGCCCCACACGCGCATATTACCCTGTATTTATGCTTTTGTATCATGTATTGTGTAATTATTTGTCACATTAATACTATGGCTTCGTTTTAAATTCTCCGCACCAATCTGAGCCAACTACCAGCGGTTGCTTCCATTGCTGGCATATTTCGTCCCAAATGTCACTGCTTTCTTTGTTCTGGCTGTACAAAACAGGCGGGTATCGGTTGCATGTTCCCCATGCGTCAGACGCTTCACGCGCTTCTTCGTACTCAACAAAATACTGACAATGCTTACAATTTTGTTTGCTCATCGCGACTCCTTTAATTTTGTTGGTTTCACTCACATCACACCCGCTGCGCTTAATCGTGCCAGCAACGCGCTTTTAGCCTGCATCAGTATTTCAGCCCTTGCCTGCGGGTCTTTGGGCAATCGTGCGCTTGTCCATACGTTTACGCCTGTTACCAGATTACGCGCTTTTATCTGAATAGCTGTGCGGTGCGCTGGTTCCAGCTGGTCTACATGAAAGTCGATAGCCTTCATTGTGCTGTTGTGCTTTGATGCATCGTGCAATTCGTCGCTGTCCTGCCATTGCCTGCTTGATTTAACATCAGTAAACATGGCACATGAACCGCTTTGCGCTACGTGTTTAAAGTTGCTGGCCCAATGATGCCAATCGGCCAAAAGAGAATCAAGAATATCCCAAACATCATTACGCATCATGGCTTCCCCTTTATTGTTAATCTGGCTTTGGTGCGTTTTCAGGTACTTCTACGGCTATGTAAATCGGTATGAACGTATTGCATTGCCGCGCTGCTTTTGTCCACCTGTCGATATAAACATCCGGCATAGACCGAACGGAAATATTGACATTAGTGCGGTGCTTGTAAACAAGCTTTGAAAGCTCGGTCACAGTCAAACCATCAGGCGCGGCTCTTAATGCTTTTCTTATCGCTTCTTGGCTCATCTCCACACCCCCGCTACTCTTACAGCAATCTCAATCGTGATTGATACAGCTAGGTAAAAAATGCTGGCTATGACCGCCAAAGGCCACATCAGGATTAAAGCTGCGGATTCAGCCAAGCGGCTTATGAAGGGCTGATTTTTCATGCTGCCTCCAAGCGTTTCAGGTAATCGGCGTAAGGCTGGCGTATCTCTCTATGCCATGTTTTATTTGCTTCGGGGTCAGTGTCTAGCTCTTTGCGTGAATAGACTTTGCAAATATTTTTAACCGCGTCGGCTGCTGTTACTACGCTGTCAACAAAAAGAACATCCGCATCATTAGTAAATATCGCGCCATTAACAAAGTTCCAAAAGCTAGGTTCGTTACACCACAACACAGTTCTATAGCAAGCATCACCTAGTTGTTCGCGTGGCTTAGGCTCTGCTATATTTATAGTAGCACCTAGCCCAATGTTTAATCCACGGTCTACCTCTTTTGATTGCTCTAAGAACGAACCATCTTTAAGCGCTGCAATAGCCACTTGCGTACCGGGTGCAGCAAAGAGCTTGAAAGCGTCCTGCGCTTGTCCTGGCTCTACATCGAAGCTAATTCTTAGCGTGCCATCAGCCATAGTTTTTAAGCTGACGGTTGATGCTGGTACTGCGCTCATACAGCCGCCCACATCACAGACCAATCCTTGTATGCCTCTGCTGGCGTAAAACCCAAACCACAGCCGTAATGACCTGAAAGGCTACAGCGCCAGATTTTGTTGATTTTGCGAATATGCGGCTTCATGCCTTGTCCCCACAGGCCTCTATCAGCTTGTCCAGGTAATGACGCGCCTTTAACAAATCCTGTACGCCGCCCTTATCAACCCAGCGGCTGACATATTTAATGACGTTGCCCTCCATGTACCCAATGCCATTTGCCAAGATGTAGTCCCAACATTGAATTTTTTGGCTGCTGTAGTGCGTACCTGCTACTTGTGAATCGTTAGCTTTCATAGTTGCCCCTTTAATTGTTTTTCAATCCTGCGTAACCGCTTGCCCATGACTTCTTTAAAACGAATCAGATAAGGCACGTTAGTTTTGACCGCTTGGTTTTGCGACTCCAGCCACTCCACCCGGCCAATGCCAATCTTTGCAATCAAGCGAGGGCGGTAAACGCCTAAGTTCCCGCCTTTGAACAGGTTGCACTGGGCGCACGATTTATGAATATTCCAGAGGTGAAATTGAACCGCTGCGTTATTCCCGGCTGGGCGAAAATGTGACCCGTGCCACTGCCCGTCATAGTGAACAGGCATGTGGCATGAGATACATCCGTCGTTGCGGTCACGTATGCGGGCCATCTTTTGCACAATCACGCGACATTCAGCTTCGTGCTGTGATGGCTTTTTCAGTTTCTCTAGTTTGGCTTTTGTCTCGCGCTTGTCTTTGATGGCTGCAGTCTTGGCCGCTTTACCGTTAACCGACCGGGCAAACGTCATGGCGCAAAATGGGCTGCATACCTTAGCGCCCATCCTGGCAGGCGTAAAGCTGGTTTTACACACCTGGCAGGTTTTGGGCTTGGGTGGCTTGGTGCTTATCATGCTATTGGCCCTCCGCAACGCTTTGCTAATTCAACCAGCCACATTGCAAACTCTGTCGGTGTGTGTTCGCGCTCTGCGTCAGGTATCTCAGGCCGCGCCCATGTTGCTTTTTTATTGCGATGAAGGCTTGAAGCCACAACATACAACGCCTTACCCAAAACGATTGGCATAACAGGTTCGTCGCCTGGTTTGCATCCGACGATGTAAAGCAGAGTAGATTTTTCTGCCTTATGCCCAAACCAGCTCTGATGCACTGGCAAAGTCCAGCCGCCAAATTCATCTATTAAGCCCGGCTTTGGCAACCCCATTTCAGGCCACAGTTTTGAGCCGCTTGGATGCTCTAAGACCCCGCCCAATTTGCGAACCTGTGCAACTGCCCATCGAGCCAAGTCTTTTTCGTCAGGCCTGGGTTTCGCCATGTGCGACAACCTACCCCAAGCGCGGCACGGTGGGTGCGCTACTACCGGCCAGCTGCCAGCGTAGTTTCTAGCATCGCGGTCTATGTCGTAAACGTCTGTGCCTGGCAGCGTTTTGTAAATGCTGTCAGCACGGGCAAAAAGCACAGCTACGCTCATAACTTCACCCCGCCGCCTTCACTGCCGCCAATATCACTTCCCGCGTCAACTTCTTTCGCCGGGTCTGTTGGTAGAGGTGTATCTCCTGTTGTAGCTTCAACGGCCTGGCTGACTTCACCAGCGCTGCAGCGCATGTCACGCACCCGGTTTGATAAGTTCCAAACCAGCAGTTCGCTAGCCTTTGAATGCAGTGTGGGCAGGTCATTCACAACAATGCCTCCTGTAATTTTTTGTCAAGGTGCGCTTTAATTCTTTGAACCTTGCCTTCTTTGGTTTCGTGCATAGAGTGGCCGTTAGTTCGATTGAAAGTTGTTGCACAAATTACGCAAGCATCAGGCACTTCTACAACCTTCATCCATCGCCCCGCGTTTCTTATTTCGTATTTCCCGCAGTCACAACGGCATAACCATTGAGCGCCGTGTTTCCCTGAGTTGTGATAACGAAAAGCAGTCATAAACCCACGGCGAAACCCTGTAATATCCGGCGAAGATTTAGCACGCGCCTTGATGGCTATTGGTGGAAAATCAAACGATATACACGGTCCTTTAGTCTTTGGTGCGTAGGCTTCAGATTCACCAAAAGAAACACGCGAAGCAACACGGTTGACAGGCGTTGCGTGCAAAGCAAAATTAGGAAAGGTCATGCGTTCACCAACGGCGATAAAAGGCTGGTAATGTCGCCAGTTAAAACTAAGGCCATGTTTATCTCTGCGCGTGTCGGTGTTTTGTCACCAGCTCTTACGCGTGTCAAAATGTCGCGGGCTTGGGATTCGGTCATGCTGGCACTCCGGGATATGCACGGTCAAGGCGCATCAGTTCCCGCGCTTCGTCACCACCAGCCAATCCCACGGCCTCAGCAATCAGCAGCTTTAAAACTTGCAGGCCAACTGGCGGGTCTTGCTTTTCAGCAAGGCTATTTTTTAATGCCAGCTCACGCGCTGCTTTTGATCTTTCAGCCCGTAGCTCTGCGCTCATTGAAATGGCTGGCGCTTGATGCTGATACACCTGGCGCGGCGCACACGCTTTGCACAAGGCCACGAATTGCGGAAGGGTGGGCGGGTACTCAGGGTGCGCGTCCATCGTGCGGGCAAGGGCTGTTTTAACCGTTGACAAGTCAAAGTCACGCAAGCCATACGACCAGATACCGCGTGCGCTTACAACACCTTGGTCAACGCCTTCAGCGTCCATTTGCCCGTTGACAAACTTCGACAAAAACAAGTTGCCATAAAAGCCGTGAAAGACTTTAAACACGTTGTTGGCCGTGTCATTTGACGTTTCGGCTGGCTGCGGTTTAAACTGTTCCAGACTAGGAGAAATAAGTTTAAGCATTGATAGTCCTTGATTCGTTGTCGCCCCAAATGGCTTTTGCAGCCCCGGCGTATTTACTCGTATTGCTTGCTGCTGTTTTTGGTGCAGTCTTTTTCTCAGGCTCAAAAAGACCTTGCCATCCACCAATCGCCGCGTTTTCAAGCGCTGCGGCATGGTCAATTCCCGCCAGCCTCCAACTATCCAGTTTGTCAACGGCAAGTTGTTTTTGTTGGTCGCTAGCGTTTTTCCGTTTGGCGCATGAATGCCATGCATCCCAATGTTTTTTATTAATCCATTCAGGAAAAATAAAGGCCTGCGTAGCTGGCTCTTTCTTCTTCTTTGGTTCTATTGATGGTTCCTTGATG
>Ga0326734_1000066_pt1 | contig 37264 bp, 38 predicted proteins | sample 15_GP2_1315_FD_207944 | JGI IMG/M metagenome (GOLD analysis project Ga0326734, IMG submission 207944) | Glacier ice microbial communities from Ngari, Tibet, China - 15_GP2_131.5 | ecosystem: Environmental > Aquatic > Freshwater > Ice > Glacier | place: China: Ngari, Tibet | collected 2018-07-18 | reverse complement strand
CCGATTGCCACCGCCAGCACCACCGGCAGCTCGCGGTCGGCCTTGACGCCGGACACCTGCTGGGCGTTCAGCGCCAGGTCGTCGCCCAGCACGCCGGCGGTCTTCTTGGCCGCCACCTTGCTCATCAGCGCAACGTCGTCGAGAATGGTTGCGATGTCGTCGATCAATGCCAGCAAACTGCTTGACGCCATGGTGCTGCTCCTTGTTCGATAAATAAACCCATCTTACCCGAGCCGGTTGCGCACACCGGTCGGCCGCCGACGAATAAATTTGGCAACGCAGGGCAGGGTTTTCGTCGCCTCCCAGTCACAGCGGAGCCTGCTTTAGCGGGGCTGCTCGACAAACAGGTGCACGCAGCAATAATTATGCTAACCTTCCGGCTCCTTGGCTCGTCCCCCACAGGACGCCTGGCACCGCTCCGCTTGCTCCGGCCGTTGTCCATTTCACCCTTCCATCCCATTTTCGCGCATGACTTTTGCCACCTGGATCACGTTCGTCATCGCCGGCGCCCTGATTGCCGTTTCGCCCGGCTCGGGCGCCATCATGTCGATGTCGCACGGGCTCGCCTATGGCCTGCGCAAGGCCAGCGCCACCGTGCTCGGCCTGCAAATCGGCTTGCTGCTGGTGTTCGTCATCGCCGGCGCCGGCGTCGGCTCGCTGCTGATGGCGTCCGAACTGGCATTCGGCGTCGTCAAGACAGTCGGCGCGCTGTACCTGGTGTACTGCGGCGTCAGCCAATGGAGGGCAGTGCCGGACGCCACCGCGCGAAGCGCCGTGGCCCTCGCCGCCCATCCGGCGTTCGGCCGCCGCGTGCTGACCGGCTTTTTGACCAACGCCACCAATCCGAAGGGCATCATCTTCATGGTTGCCGTGCTGCCGCAGTTCATTTCGCAGCAGAGCGCGCTGCTGCCGCAACTGGTGATCCTGGGTGCGACGATGGTCACGATCGACACCCTTGTCATGCATGGCTACGCCTGGCTGGCGGCGTCGATGCAGCGCTATTTCCGCGATGCGCAAGCGCTGAAAAAACAGAACCGTTTTTTTGGCGGCGTGCTGGTGCTGGTCGGCGCCGCGCTGTTTTTCGTCAAGCGCAGCCCGCCGTGAGGCGGCTTTTTTGGCCGATGTGCAACGCTTTGTAACGTGTGTGGCCGGTTTTCCCGCTGGCGCGTTGTAATTGATACGCTGTATTCATTATGACGCGCCTTGCCCGTCTATACTGGAGTCCCACATGAAATTTCGCATGGAGTTTCGCAAAACCACCCGCTTCATCCAGGCCGTGACGCTGCTCGCGTGCACGGTGTTGCCGACCCTGGCGCTGGCCGAGCCGCCGGCCCGGGTCGGGCGCGTTTCGCTGTCGCAAGGGCAAGTCGGCATCAGCAGCGCAGCCGGCGACCAGGCCAGCGCGGCGCAGGTGAACTGGCCCGTCACCGCGCACAACGTGCTCACCACCGGCCGCGGCGCGCGCAGCGAAATTCGCATCGGCTCGACTTCGATCCGGCTCGATGCCGACTCGTCGCTCGAAGTGTCGGAACTGGACGACGAGCGTTTGCGCCTGCGCCTGAACCATGGCAGCGTCAATGTGCGCATTCTGAACGCCGAAGCGCTGGCCGGCTTTGAACTGGGCACCCCGAACGCGCGCGTGCGCCTGCAGGAGCCGGGCCGGCTGCGCGTCGACGCCGGGCGCGGCCAGGGCGCCAGCGTGATCAGCGTCTTCGATGGCGTGGCGCTCGTCGCCGACCGCGGCACCCAACTGATCGTGCGCGCCGGCCGCCGCGCCGAAATTCGCGACGACGACGTGCTCACCGGCCAGGCCGCGCGCGACAGCTTCGACGACTGGTCGCTGCAGCGCGACCAGCTTGACGAGCGCTCGACGTCGGCGCGCTACGTCGGCAGCGAGATGACCGGCTACGAAGAGCTCGACCGCAACGGCGCCTGGCGCGACGACCCCGAGCACGGCCCGTTATGGCTGCCGACCACGGTGGCGGCCGGCTGGGCGCCTTACCGCGACGGCAGCTGGGCCTGGATCGCGCCGTGGGGCTGGACCTGGGTCGACAACGCGCCATGGGGCTATGCACCGTCCCATTATGGCCGCTGGGTGCAGGCCAACGGGCGCTGGGCATGGGCCCCGGGCCGGCAGGTCGGCCGTCCGGTATGGGCGCCAGCGCTGGTCGGCTGGGTCGGCGGCAGCACCTGGCGGCAAAACTTCGGCGCCGGCGGCCAGCATCCGGCGCAGGGCTGGTATCCGCTGACCCCGCGCGACGCCTTTGTGCCGGGCTACCGCCTGTCGCAACAGCACTTGCAGCACATCAACCGCGATGCGCGGCCGGGTTGGCGCGAGGACGGTCGCGACTACAGTGGCCGCGAGCGCGACGAGCGCCCAGATTATCAGCGCCACGGCCTGACAGTGGTGCCGCACGAGCAGTTCGGCCATCGCGGCACGGTCGCGGTGCGCACTGCGCCGCGCGCAGTGGCGCCGCCGCTGGCGTTGCAGACCGCGCCGACCGTGCCGCCGGGGGGCGAGCGCGATGGACGTGGCGGCGACGGCGGCGACCGATTCGACCGCGATTTCAACCAGCGCAACCGCCAGCACCGGCCCGAACTGAGCGGCGCGCCCGCACCGCGCCAGCCGGCGCCGCCCGCCAATCCGGTCCCTATCCCCGCCGCCGTTTCTGCGCCTGCGCCTGTCGCGGCGCCAGCGCCGTCGCCATCGCCATCGCCATCGCCCTTCACGGGCCGCGATGGCCGGCCTGGGTTTGACGACTATCGACAGCGCCAGCAGCAGGCCCCGCCGGCGCAGTTGGCAGCCCCGGCCGCCCCGGCCGCCGCTGCGCAGCCGGGCGCCAACCGGCCCGATGCATGGCCCAATCGCCGCGACAGCCGGCCGGACTTCGAAGAGCGCCGCCAGCGGCCGGCGCCGCCCGCAGCGCCAACGCCGCCGCCCGCGCCAGCGATGGCACCGCCGCCAGCCATGCAGCGCCAGGCGCCGCAGCCTGCGGCCCAGCCGGCCGCGGCGGAACCGGCGCCACGTGCTTTTCGCGGCGACAACAAACGCGGCGAAGAACGCGAACGCTGACACAAGGGCAGGCTGGACGCACCAGCCTGCCCTTGGTTTCCTTTTTTTCTCTCGTTTTCCTTGTCCCTTTGTCGTTTAGCACCGACGCTTTGTTCAAACCTCCGACTTTGACTACAATACAGGCACGCCAGCCCGTGCCAAGGGCGGCGGCTTCATTTCACTTCAAGAAGGACCTGCCATGCAACCCACCCCTGCCGTCGACTCCCTGATCGAATACCCGAGCGACTTTCCGATCAAGGTGATGGGCGCCACGCATGAAGACTTCGCCGCCACCGTCATCGACGTCGTGCTCGAATTCGACCCGACGTTCCACATCGGCCGCATGGAAGTGCGGCCTTCGGCCAAGGGCAACTACACCGGCCTGACGGTGATGGTGCGCGCCACCAGCCGCGCCCAGCTCGACGACCTGTACCGCGCGCTGTCGGGCCACCCGATGGTCAAGATCGTGATGTAACATGACTTTTACCCGCCCGGTGCCGGCTCTCATCCGCGACCTCGGCCGCGCCGAATACGAGACCGTGTTTGCCGCCATGCGCGCCTTTACCGACGCGCGCGACACCGCCACGCCCGACGAACTCTGGATCGTCGAGCACCCGCCGGTGTTCACACTGGGCCTGGGCGCCGACCGCGCGCACGTGCTGGCAGCGCACGATGTTCCCGTGGTCCAGACCGACCGCGGCGGCGAAGTCACCTTCCACGGCCCCGGCCAGGTGGTCATTTACCTGCTGATGGACCTGCGCCGCAACAAGCCGGGCGGCAAACTGTATGCCAAGCAGTTTGTCCACAAAATCGAGCAGGCGATCATCGAAGTGCTGGCGGCGTATAATCTGACCGGCGAGCGCATCGTCGGCGCGCCGGGCATCTACCTTGCCGACGGCGCGCGAAAAGGCGCAAAAATCGCCGCGCTTGGCTTGAAAGTGCGCGGCAACGGCTGCACCTACCATGGCGTGTCGCTCAACGTGGCGATGGACCTGGCGCCGTTTTCCTGGATCAATCCGTGCGGCTACGCCGGCCTGACGACGGTGGACATGCATAGCCTGGGCGTGACGACGGCGCTGGCCGACGTGCAGCAGGCGCTGGCGCACGAACTGGTACGGCAGCTGGCGACAATCAGCCTGCCTGAACCAGCCGAACAACCAACCTACGCCCGCTTGGGCCCGCAGCCACATGACTCCTGATACCAGCACCGCAGCCGCCCCCGCTTACAACGCCAGCGACAAGCAGAAAGGCGCCAGCAAGACGTCGCGCATCCCGATCAAGATCGTGCCGGTCGCCGAGCTCGAGCGCCTGAAAAAGCCGGACTGGATCCGCGTCAAGGCAGCATCCGCTTCGACCCGCTTTTACGAAATCAAGGACATCCTGCGCGCCAACAAGCTCGTCACCGTGTGCGAAGAGGCAAGCTGCCCGAACATCGGCGAATGCTTCGGCAAGGGCACGGCGACGTTCATGATCATGGGCGACAAGTGCACCCGCCGCTGCCCGTTCTGCGACGTCGGCCACGGCCGCCCCGATCCGCTCGACGCCAGCGAACCGGGCAACCTGTCGAAGACCATTGCCGAGCTGCGCCTGTCGTACGTCGTCATCACCTCGGTCGACCGCGACGACCTGCGCGACGGCGGCGCCAGCCACTTCGTCGAGTGCATCCGGCAAACGCGCGCGCTGTCGCCGAAAACCCGCATCGAAGTGCTGGTGCCGGATTTCCGCGGCCGCCTCGCCAAGGCGCTGGCCATTTTCAAGGACGGCTTGCCGGACGTCATGAACCACAACCTGGAGACCGTGCCGCGCCTGTACAAGGAGGCGCGCCCCGGCGCCGATTACGCCCACTCGCTCGCACTGCTGCGCGACTTCAAGGCGCTGTATCCGCAAGCGGTGACGAAGTCCGGCATCATGGTCGGCCTGGGCGAAACCGACGACGAAATCCTGCAGGTGATGCGCGACCTGCGCGCCCACAACGTCGAGATGCTGACCATCGGCCAGTACCTGGCGCCATCGAACGCGCACTTGCCGGTGCGCCGCTACGTCCACCCGGACGTATTTAAAATGTTCGAAGCCGAAGCCTACAAGATGGGCTTCGTGCACGCGGCAGTCGGCGCGATGGTGCGCAGTTCGTACCATGCCGACGAGCAGGCGCATGGCGCCGGCGTGCTTGTGAACGCCTGACCGGCGGCGGATCGGGGCCTGACCGGCCCAGGCGCTGCCGCGCCATCATTTTCCAGCACAATTGAAGCGCCCAGGAACATCGGTGCGCTCGACCTGGCGCGCCCCCGGCCTGTTTTCGCTCACCGCGGTGGCCGAACTGCTCGGCTGCCGATTGTCCCCCGACCATCCCCCGGTACTGTGGCTCACCAAGAAAGCATCGGCCCGGCTTCCGGCGCCGTGGCCATGCCACTGCGCCGGCATGGCATGCGGCCCGCACCTGTTCCCGCACCTGTTCCATTCTCCGAACACGCCGGAGCCCTGTGTTCCGATTTTTTAACAGTCTCGGCCATCGCACCTGCCCTGCCATGCCGGCCATCCATGGCCGCGGCGTAAAAATTCATTGGCATGCGTTTTGCTAATAAAAACCTGTGTGACTGCGTCACACCGGCACCAGTCCCATCACCTCTCATCTGGAAAAATCTATTCATGAAAACCAAAGCCGCTGTTGCCTGGAAAGCCGGGTCGCCCCTGACGATCGAAGAAGTCGACCTGGAAGGCCCGAAGGCCGGCGAAGTACTGGTTGAAATCAAGGCCACCGGCATCTGCCATACCGATTACTACACCCTGTCCGGCGCCGATCCGGAAGGCATCTTCCCTGCCATCCTCGGGCATGAAGGGGCCGGCATCGTGCTCGAGGTCGGCCCGGGCGTGACGACGCTCAAAAAAGACGACCACGTCATTCCCCTGTACACGCCGGAATGCCGGCAATGCAAGTTCTGCCTGTCGCGCAAGACCAACCTGTGCCAGCAGATCCGCTCGACCCAGGGCCGCGGCCTGATGCCGGACGGCACTTCGCGTTTCTCGATCGGCGGCAAGCCGATTCTGCACTACATGGGCACGTCGACATTTTCCAATTACATCGTGGTGCCGGAAATCGCGCTGGCGAAAATCCGCGAAGACGCGCCGTTCGACAAGGCCTGCTACATTGGCTGCGGCGTGACGACCGGCGTCGGCGCGGTGGTGTTTTCGGCCAAGGTGGAAGCGGGCGCCAACGTCGTCGTGTTTGGCCTCGGCGGCATCGGGCTCAACGTCATCCAGGGCGCCAAGATGGTCGGCGCCGACAAGATCATCGGCGTCGACATCAATCCCGGGCGCATCGAGATGGCGCGCAAATTCGGCATGACCCATTTCGTCAATCCGAAAGAGGTCGGCAACGTGGTCGACCATATCGTCCAGCTGACCGACGGCGGCGCCGATTATTCGTTCGAATGCATCGGCAACACCACCACCATGCGCCAGGCGCTCGAATGCACCCACAAGGGCTGGGGCCAGTCCTTCATCATCGGCGTGGCGGCGGCCGGCCAGGAAATCAGCACGCGGCCGTTTCAGCTCGTTACCGGACGCGAATGGAAAGGCTCGGCGTTCGGCGGCGCCCGCGGGCGCACCGATGTGCCGAAAATCGTTGACTGGTACATGGACGGCAAAATCAATATCGACGACCTGATTACCCACACGCTGCCGTTGGAACGCATCAACGAAGGGTTCGATCTGATGAAAAGCGGCGAGTCGATCCGTTCCGTGGTGCTCTATTAACACCATGGACGCCATGTACACGCTTGAACTGATCAGCGAACACGCCTGCTTCGGCGGCGTGCAGCGCCTCTATTCGCACCAGTCGCGCGCCATTGGCCTGCCGATGCGCTTCTCGGTGTTCGTGCCGCCGCAGGCCGGCGCCGGCAAGCTGCCAGCCTTGTTTTATCTGGCCGGCCTGACGTGCAGCGAGGAAACGTTCGTGCTCAAGGGCGGGGCCCAGCGCGTGGCGGCCGAGCTGGGAATGGTGCTGGTGACGCTCGACACCAGCCCGCGCGGCGCCAACATCGACGGCGAAGCGGCCAGCTGGGATTTCGGCCTGGCGGCGGGGTTTTATGTCGACGCCACCGAGCCGCCCTGGAACACGCATTACCAGATGCACAGCTATGTGCTCGAGCTGCACCAGCTGGTGGTGGCGTGTTTGCCGGTCGATCCGGCCCGGATCGGCATCTTTGGCCATTCGATGGGCGGGCACGGCGCGCTGGTGCTGGCGCTGCGTCATCCGGACTTGTTTCGATCGGTGTCGGCATTTGCGCCGATCTGCGCGCCGAGCCAGTGCGCCTGGGGCAAAAAGGCGTTTACCGGCTACCTGGGCGAGAGCGAAGAAAACTGGCGCCAGTACGACGCCAGCGCGTTGATGGCAAGCCGTCACGCACCGTTCCCGCAAGGGATCTTGATCGACCAGGGATTGGGTGACAAATTCCTCGCCGAGCAGCTGTTTCCGCAGGCGTTCGAACAGGCGTGCGCGACGGCCGCGCAGCCGCTGCGCTTGCGCCGGCATGCCGGCTACGACCATGGATATTTTTTCATTTCGACGTTTGTCGAGGACCACCTCCGTTTTCATGCGGAGCAATAGCAGTCGATGTTTGCCGGTGCAGTGTTGAACCCATGACCGTCGTGGCACCAGCGTGCCGGTAGTCGTAGCTGAGTAAGACAATCGAGTAAGCAAGTAAGCAAACAAGCAAACAAGCAAGCACATCAACCAAAGCCAAGGGACATAGTATGGAAAATGCCGTAAAAATTCATCCGGCCGTCGATGCCGGCATCACCCCCACCGCCGACGGTTTCGCCGGCGGCACCTTGTCGTGCCTGTGCGTGACCAACCCGGTCACCGTGGCGCTGAGCGGGCAAACCGCCCATAACCACGTCTGCGGTTGCAGCCAATGCTGGAAACCGGAGGGCACGCTGTTCTCCCAGGTTGCCGTGATATCGCGCGACAACGTCGCCGTCACTGCCAACGCCGGCAAGCTCAAGGTGGTCAATTCCGCCGCCACCATCAAGCGCCACGCCTGCACCGAGTGCGGCGTCCACATGTACGGGCGCATCGAAAACACGTCGCATGCCTTTTTCGGCCTCGACTTCGTCCATACCGAGCGCTCGACGCAATCGGGCTGGGCGCAGCCGACATTTGCCGCTTTTGTGTCGTCGATCATCGAGTCCGGCGCCCAACCTGACCACATGGGCGCCGTCCGCTCCACGCTGGTCGAACTCGGGCTGACGCCGTACGATTGCCTGTCGCCACCCTTGATGGATGCGTTGGCAACCAACGCCGCCAAACTGTCGGGCGTGCTGCAGTAACCGGACAGCGCAGTTTTTCATCACGTTTAACGTTCGCACTGCCTGAAAACGGTGCGGATTTCAGATTTTTCCAGTCGGTTCAACCCTAAAAAAAATAGATAGGAGATTAAACATGTTATCCGGTAAAAATTTCAAACGCTGGCAGCAGTGCGCGATCCTGATGTCCGCACCTGCCTTCGCTTTCGCTTCCGATATCGAAGCGCTCACCAAGAATCCGCAGAACTGGGCAATGCAGGCCGGCGGCATGGCCAACCAGCGCTACAGCGAACTGAAGCAGATCAACAAGGACAACGCCAAGACGCTGCAGGTGGCGTGGACGTTCTCGACCGGCGTGCTGCGCGGTCACGAAGGCGGTCCGCTGGTGGTTGGCGACACCATGTATGTGCACAGCCCGTTTCCCAACCACGTCTATGCGCTGAACCTTGAAGACCAGAGCATCAAGTGGAAGTACGAGCCGAAACAGGACCCGAGCGTGATCGCCGTGATGTGCTGCGACACCGTCAGCCGCGGCGTGGCTTACTCCAACGGCAAGATTTTCCTGCAGCAGGCCGACACCACCCTCGTCGCGCTCGATGCAAAGACCGGCAAGGAACTGTGGAAAGTTGTCACCGGTAATCCGAAGGCCGGCGAAACGACCACCAATGCGCCGCACGTTTTCAAGGACAAGGTCATCACGGGCGTGAGCGGCGGCGAGTTCGGCGTGCGCGGTCGCATCACGGCGTATGACATGAACACCGGCAAGGAAGTCTGGAAGGCGTTCAGCACCGGGCCGGACGCCGACATGCGCATCAATCCGGCCACCACCATGACCTGGACCGATGGCAAGATGGCGCCGGTCGGCAAGGACTCGTCGCTCAAGACCTGGAAAGGCGACCAGTGGAAGATCGGCGGCGGCACCACCTGGGGCTGGTACAGCTACGATTCGGCGACCAACCTGATGTACTACGGCACCGGCAACCCGAGCACCTGGAATCCGCGCCAGCGGCCGGGCGACAACAAGTGGTCGATGACGATTTTCGCCCGTGACCTCGACACTGGCGAAGCCAAGTGGGTCTACCAGATGACACCGCACGACGAGTGGGATTACGACGGCGTCAACGAAATGATTCTGGCCGACATCAAGGTCAAGGGCCAGAACCGCAAGGCGCTGGTGCACTTCGACCGCAACGGTTTCGGCTACACGCTCGACCGCGTCACCGGCGCTCTGCTGGTGGCCGAGAAATTCGATCCGGTCGTCAACTGGGCCAGCAGCATCGACATGAAGAGCGGGCGCCCGATCGTCAACGCCAAATACAGCCCCGAGCTGACCGGGCCTGACGTCAACAACAAGGGCATTTGCCCATCGGCACTGGGCACGAAAGACCAGCAGCCGGCGTCCTACTCGCCGAAAACCGGCTTGTTCTATGTGCCGACGAACCACGTCTGCATGGACTACGAGCCGTTCAAGGTCGACTATACCGCGGGCCAGCCGTACATCGGTTCGACGCTGTCGATGTATCCGGCACCGTCCAGCCACGGCGGCATGGGCAATTTCATCGCCTGGGACGCCGGCACCGGCAAGGTGGTGTGGAGCAAACCTGAGAAATTCTCGGTCTGGAGCGGGGCACTGTCGACGGCCGGCGACGTGGTGTTCTACGGCACGCTGGAAGGCTACATCAAGGCGGTCGACAACAACGGCAAGGAGCTGTGGAAGTTCAAGACGCCGTCCGGCATCATCGGCAACGTCAACACGTGGGAATTCAAGGGCCGCCAGTACATCGGCGTGTTGTCGGGCATCGGCGGCTGGGCCGGCATCGGCCTGGCAGCCGGGCTGGACAAACCGAACGACGGCCTCGGCGCGGTCGGCGGCTACAAGGACCTGGCCAAGTACACCAACCTGGGCGGCAGCCTGACGGTGTTTGCCCTGCCACCGAAGTAACTGCGTGTAGTTCGCTTCAGCCATCTCCGCGGAAAAGCGCAGAGTGACTCCGGCAATCAGGGCCTTGCCCTGGCTGCCGGTTGCTGACATGCGCCGGGCTTGCCGTGATGGTTCTTTTGCATGGCATGAAACATGCAAACGAGTCGTCGGCAAGCGCTAGAAAAATAAAGGAGACGACAATGAAAACAATCCGCTTGCCGCTGTTGCCGTTGCTGTTGCTGGCCGCCGCTTGTCCGATGGTGGCCCATGCAGACGATTTTCCGACCACCGACCGGGTCGAGTATGTGCTCGAATGCATGGCGGCTCATCCGGGAAAACAAGAGTATCTCTACAAGTGTTCCTGCACCATCGACCGGATTGCCCAGGCAGTCGGCTACAGCGAGTACGTCGAGATCTCGACGGCGTTGCGCCACCAAGGCTTGCGCGGACCCCAGGGCGCAGCATTTCGCGATCCCGAGTCGGTCCAGGCAATGTCCAACAAATACAAGGCGTTGCAAGCCAAGGCCCGCACGTCCTGCGATATCCAGTGAACTCGCAGCAGGCGGCGGCCGCCGCGGCACAACCGAATCGCGCACTGTGCCGATAACGCAACACCTGCCCCTATTTGAGGAATTGACATGAAAAATCGAATACTGTGCGCGCTGACGGCCGCATTTTGCATTGCCGGCGCTGGCGCCGTTGCCACCACCCAGGCCGCGCCACAGCCGTACAAGGTCGTTGACGGCAACAAGGTCGACGGCCAAACCTTGAACGGCTGGCGCACCTGGCGCGCTTTGGCGTGCGAGCGCTGCCACGGCGCCGCGCAGGAAGGCATGGTCGGGCCGTCGCTGGTCAACAGCCTGAAGGTGCTGACGCCGGCCGAATTCAAGAACGTCGTGCTGCATGGCCGCGTTGCCAAAGGCATGCCGAACTTCGACGGCAGCAAGCAGGTCGTCGACAACATCGACAACCTGTACGCCTACCTGAAGGGCCGCTCCGACGGCGCCATCAAGCCGGGCCGGCTTGAGGAGATCGGCAAGTGAACGCACGCAGCTTGCCGGCCAGGCTGGCGCGCGGCGCGGTTGCCGCGCTGGCTACAACCATCACTCTCACCACGGCGACGGCAGCCGAGCCGCAAAATGTATTGCGGGTGTGCCAGGATCCGAACAACCTGCCGTTTTCCAACCGCGCGCTGGAAGGCTTCGAGAACAAGATCGCCGCCTTGCTGGCAACCGAACTGGGGTGGAAGATCGACTACACCTGGTACCCGCAGCGGATGGGTTTCATCCGCAACACGCTGCGCGCCAAGGAGCCTGATTCGGAGCGCTTCAAATGCGACCTGGTGATCGGCGTCGCGGCCGGCTTCGACATGGGCGCCACCACCCGGTCCTACTATCATTCAACCTATTCGATGGCGTACGTGAAGGGCAAGGGCCTTGACAACGTCCACACGCTGGACGACCTGCTGCGCTTGGAGCCCGGCCAGCGCGCCAGGCTGCGCCTGGGCGTATTCGGCCGCTCGCCGGTCGGCGACTGGCTGCTCGAGCATGGCCTGATCGAGCAGGTCGTGTCGTACCAGACGCAGTCCGGCGACGCCGAGCGCTATCCCGGCGAAATGGTCGAAAAAGACCTGGTCAGCGGCACCATCGACATGGCCTTCATCTGGGGGCCGATCGCCGGCTATTTCGCCCAGCAGTCGAAGGCGGTGCCGATCGTCGCTATTCCGTTGCAGCCGCAGCCCGGCGTCACCTTCGACTTCGAGATCGCCATGGCCACGCGTTTTGGCGAAGCGGCGTACACGCAGCGGATCGACGAGGCGATCAACAAGAAGCGGGTGCAGATCGACGCCATTCTGGCGCAATACGGCGTGCCGTTGCTGGCGCTGGCACCGCCAGCGCCAGCAACAACACGCGCTCCAGGCAAGCCGTAAAAAGCAACCGATGAGGAACAACCAATGAATTTTTCGATACAGCGCGGCATTGTCAGGATGGCCTGCGCGCTGGTGTGCACCGTGGCCACGCAAGCGGCCTCGGCGCAAGCCATCTCGCAGGCCGAAACGTTGCTGTTCCAGACCCATCACCTGCACAACGTGGGTGCGCCGCTGACGTTGACGTACGCCTTCCACAAGACGGGCAGCCTGGAGCCGGGTTTTGATGACCAGGTCGAGGTGATCCTGGCGGATGGGAAGCCCGCTGCACAGCCGGACGGTGCGTCTGACGGCAAGCCATCGGTGACGATGCATTTCCTGTCCGGGGTGCGCGAGCGCAAGACGCCCGACGCCGAAAACGCCGAAGGCAATCCGGCGTTGCTCGGCTTCCTCGAGCGCGACATCGCCGAGATGCAACGCCTGACCGGGGGCTCCGGCAACTATTTCCGCAAGCGGATCCGGCTGGCGCTGGCGGACGGGGCGCAGGTGCGGCCGGCGCGCTTCACCTATGCCGGCAAGGCGGTCGACGGCCGCGAGGTCAGCATCGAGCCCTACCGGAACGACCCGCTGGCCAAGCGTTTCGAACGTTACGTTCCCAAGCGCTATACCTTTGTCGTCAGCGCACAGGTGCCTGGCGGCGTGTACCGGATGGGCAGCGTGCTGGCCGGCCCGGCCGGCGGCGCACCGCTGATGGAAGAAACACTGACGCTGGTGAGCGCGGCGAACCAAAAACGCTGAACCAACGCTGAACCGATGCTGAATCAACGCTGAACCGGCGCTGATTCAGGATTGAATCAGCGCGGAAGACAGGGTGGCGGGCATGAGCAGAGCATGGGAGCCTGAATGTCAGCGATGAAAGTGTTTGCATTCGACTACGCGTCCGGCGGCGGTGGCACTGGCGCATCGGCCGTTGCACTGCCCGATGCGCTCAAGCACCACGGCCGCATCATGCTCGGCGCCCTGCTGGCCGACCTGGTCAAACTGTCAGAAGTCGAGCTCATCACCATCAGCGACCCCAGCCTGTTTAAGTGCCGCTTCAACGCCTGCCTGCAGGCCGCCGATGCGGTGTGGCCGCTGGCGCCGGAAGCGGGCGGCGTGCTCGAGCGCCTGTCGCGCCAGGTGCTCAGGCACAACCGGATTCTGCTGGGCAGCAAACCCGCTGCGCTGCGGGTGGCCGCCAGCAAGCTGCGTACGGCGCGCGTGCTGGCCAAGGCCGGCGTGGCGGTGGCCGCCACCTACACGCCCGAACAAAGTTTGCCGAACGGCAGTGGAGCGTGGGTGGTCAAGCCGGACGACGGCGCCGGCTGCCTGAACACCCGCATCTTCCCGGACGCCGGCGCCGCGCTGGCGTGGATCGCCGCCAGCGGCGCGGCCGGCTACGTGCTGCAGCCTTTCATCCCGGGCAAGCTGTGCAGCTTGTCGCTGCTGTGTTGCGATGGCGAGGCGCAAGTGCTCAGCTGCAACGAACAGCGCATTGTCGTGCGCGACAACCAGTTTTACTTTCTCGGCACGACCGTCAACAGCCTCACCGACTGCGCCGGCCGCTTCGCGCGGCTGGCGCAGTCGGTGGCGGCCGCCATTCCTGGCCTGTGGGGCCATGTCGGGGTCGACTTCGTCAATGCCGAGCACGGCGTGGTGGTGCTCGAAGTGAACCCGCGCATGACGACGTCGTATTGCGGTCTGCATGCATCGATCGGCTGCAATCCGGCCGCGCTGGTGCTCGACTTGCTTGAGCGGGGAAGCGGGGCGCTGCCCGTGCGCGCCAAGCAGGTAGCCGTCAGCGTCGACATGGAGGCGTTCGCCAGCGCCTGAACTTGCCAGGGTCCGCTACCGGATCACGACGCCCCACGGCAGCTTGCCGACGGCGATGTCGCGCAGCTTGACGTTGCGCGCGGTGTCGATCACCGAGACGCTGTTCGAACGGCCGTTGGCGACATATAGTTTGGCGCCGTCGGGAGTGAGCGCCATGTTCCACGGCCGCTGGCCGGCCTCGACCGTGGCAACCACCAGGTTGGTGGCGGTATCGATCACCGAAACGTTGGCGTCGCCGCCGTTCGACACATACACCCGGCTGCCGTCGGGGTGTACGGCGATGCCGTTGGCGCGCAGTCCGGCCTTGACGCGCGCGACGATGGCGAAGCTGCGCGTGTCGATGACAAACACTTCGTTGCTCAATTCGGTGGCGACATACGCGCGGCTGCTGTCGGGCAAAAAGCCGATGCCGCGCGGGCGCGCGCCGACCGCCACCTGGGCTACCTGCTTGCGGCTGGCAAAGTCGATGACGTCGACCGCATCGCCTTCCTCGGCGCTGACGAACACCAGCTTGACGTCCGGGCTGAAGACGGCGTGCTCGGGATTCTTGCCGCGCACCGGAATCGTAAACGCCAGCGTATTGGTGCGCGTGTCGGTGACGGCGATGTCGTTCTTGCCTTCGACGGCGGCCACCACCCAGCGCCCGTCGCTTGAAATCGACACGCCTTCGGGCGACTCGCCCAGGTCCACCGTGCCGGCCGGCTTGCGCTCGGCCAAATCGATCAGTTGCAGGCGGTTGTTCGGCTGGTCGCTGACGTACAGCCAGCGGCGGTCGAGGCCTGCGGCCAGCCCGCGCGGCTTGCTGCCGGCGGCGATCTGGGCCACCACCAGGTCGCTGGCGGTGTCGATCACCGAGACGGTGCCGGAACCTTCGTTCGGAACATAGGCGAACGGCGCGGCGTGCAGCGGCGAGGTGGCCGACAGCGCGGCCAGCAGGGCGGCAACCGGCAGCAGGCGACGGGCAAAGCGGGGTAAGTTGTAGTTCATGAAAACTCGCTCAAGGAAAAAAACGACAAGGAAAACGACAGGAAAAAGGCCAAGAAAAAACGAAAAGGAAACAAAACGATCAGCCGCGCGCGCCGCCCCACATGCGCCACAACAGGCGGTCGCGGTCGATCAGCGTGTGCTTGACGACGGCCAGCAGGTGAATGCCGATCAGCACTGCAAACACCACCGCCGTCACCTTGTGGGTCTGGTTGAAGACGGCATACAGCAGCTTGTCGTCGCTGCCCCAGGGCGCCAGCCTGACGGTGTTGAACAGCTTGATGCCGTGCTTGCTGAAATTGGACGCCAGGTAGCCCGACAGCGGCATCAGCACCATGCAGGCATACATGGCCAGGTGGCTGGCGTGGGCCAGGCGCTGTTGCCAGGCCGGCATCGGCAGCGCTGGCGGCGGCGCATGGCGCAGGCGCCAGAAGATGCGCAGCAAAATCAACAGGCCGATCGTCAGGCCGACGCTCTTGTGCTGGTTGATCCAGAAGCCGCGCGCCGGCGTGTTGCGGGGGATCTCGTCGAGCAGCCAGCCGAAACCGAATTGACCGATCAGCAAGACGGCAATCAGCCAGTGCAGCACGATGGCGGTGCGGGTGAAGCGGCCCGGATCGGCGTGCTTGCCGGCGAGCCGGCGACGGGTGAATGACTTGTTCAAGGGCAGTGTTCCGGTTAATGCAGCATCGCTTTGTCGGGATTGGTGATTCTCAGCCGCTGCACCTTGCGGTACAGGGTGTTGCGGCTGATCTTGAGCTGGCGGGCCAGTGTCGAGATGTTCCAGTTGTGCCGCGTCAACTCCTCGATCAGCGCATGGCGTTCGGCCGTTTCGAGCGGGTTCAGGTTGTTGTTCGGCGCTGGCCCGGTTGCCGCTGCCGCTGAAGGTACCGCTGCTGCTGCTGGCGGCGTCACGCCCGCCGCCAGCGCCCCGGATGCCGTCGATCCTGCGCCAAATTCGATCGGCAGGTCGGCCAGCATCAGCACGTCCGTTTCGCGCAGCGCGATCATGGTGCGCAGCAAGTGGCGCAACTGGCGAATATTGCCCGGCCATGGATGCGCAACGAGCGCGGCGAGCAGCGCGTCGTCGATCCGGACGTTGCCGTCGCCTTCGCTTTCCTGGATGACCAACTGGCCGATCAGTTGCGCGCGGTCGGTGCGCGCGCGCAGCGGCGGCAGCGTGATGGTGACGCCATGCAAGCGGTAATACAGGTCTTCGCGGAATTGCTTGCGGTCGATCCGCTCTTGCAGGTCGCAATGGGTGGCGCTGATCAGGCGGATGTCGAGCTTGATCGGGGTGTCGCCGCCGAGCGGCAGCACTTCGCGTTCTTCCAGCACGCGCAGCAGCCGCGTCTGCAGCGCCACCGGCATGTCGCCGATTTCGTCGAGGAACAGCGTGCCGCCATTGGCGTGCAGCATCTTGCCGCACTGCCCGTCCTTGCGGGCGCCGGTGAAGGCGCCCGAGGTGTAGCCGAACAGTTCGCTTTCGATCAGCGCCTCCGGAATCGATGCGCAGTTGATGGCGACAAACGGTTTGTCGGCGCGGCTGCCGGAGCGGTGCAGGGCCTGGGCAAACATTTCCTTGCCGGTGCCGGTTTCACCCAGCAGCATGACGGCGACGTTGCGCTCGACGACGCGCTTGGCGATCTGTACGTTGTGCAGCATCGCCGGATCGCCGAACTGCAGCTTGTCGAGGGCGGTGGCGGTGGCGGTGTCGGCCGCCGGCTTGGGTGTCGCCGGCTGCGGCTGGCGCGCTTCGCGCTGGACCGGCAGCGGGGCGTAGCTGACGGCAAAGAACCGCGCGCCGTTGCGGATTTCAAAAATCGGCACCGGATGGAAGGCTTTTTTCACGGTGCAGTCGATCAGGCCGGAAAACGAAATATTGAACAGGTCGGTGATGTCGCGCCCGACAATGTCGGCCGGACCCTGGAAGCCGAGCAGCAGCAGCGCACGGCGGGTTGCCGCCAGCACGCGGCCGGTGACGCTGACCGCGATCGCCCCTTCGCTCAAGGTGCCGACAAATTCCGGCCGGTTGTGAAAGCGCACGATGTATTCGCTGCGGAACTGGTGCAGGAAGACGCGGTTTTCGATCATCTGCACCGAGGCGCTGACCAGCGCCAGGGTGTGCTGCTGGGCCAGCCTGGATTCGCCGGAAGCGTCGAGCACGGCCACCAGTTCGCCGGCATGGCTGAAGATTGGCGCCGCCGCGCAGCTCAAACCAATGTTGCGCGACAAATAATGTTCTTCCTGGTGCACCGAGATCGGCCGCCGCTCGACCAGGCAGGTGCCCATGCCGTTGGTGCCTTGCACCCGCTCGCTCCAGACTGCGCCTTGCATCAGCCCGGATTTGGAGGCGGCGTGGGTAAAACCGGGATCGCCGAAAAAGCTCAGCAGCACGCCGTCGCGGTCGGTCAGCATGATGGCGTAGCCGGAACCGGCCAGCTGCTGGTACAGGTTGGCCATTTCGACTTCGGCCACGGCGCGCAGGTCGGCCAGGCTGTCCTGGCGCTGCTGCAATTCGGCCTGGCCGACCACTTCAGGATCGTCGCGGCAGTCCGGATCGAGCCGGTAATCGTTCAGGCAGCGGATCCACGACTCGGTGATGCGGCTGCCGCCGGCAGCGGCGCCATCCATCGCTGCGCGCTCGATTTTGTTCTGCACGACCGAGCGCACGCGCTTGACGTGCTCCACGGCAAAGTTGGACATGCTGTCTCCTCAGGTCCGGTAGCTGATGGCCGCGCTGTACTGTGCGCGGCGGTCATCGCCACTGTGTGGAATGTTGTTTTTTTGTCGACAAAAAAATCGCACCTGCTGTTCAGAATACTCTGTTCTGCATCCCGCACGTCATATTAATCAAAAAAACACCATGCTCAGGAATGCGTACCCAAGCCAGGCAGGTACAGCGCCACCGTTACACCGATGCCAAGCAGCAGCAATTGGACGACAGTGTCGCGGTTGGATGCCGGTTGCTGGATTTTCGGCACCAGTTCGCTCAGGGCGATGTACAGGCAACCGGACGCCGCGAGCACCAGCACGTACGGCATCCATGCCAGGGCGCGCTCGAACGCCAGGCAACTGGCCAGGCCGGCTGCTGCCGCCAGGCTGCTGCACAACAGCTTGCCGGCATCGAAGCGACGGCCCGGCACGCCGCCAGCGGGCTCGGCGTTAAAGGCTGCGACAGCCCCGGCGTGGTGGCCAACCAGGCCGGTTGCCGGGGGGCGCGCGCGCCGCAACGTCGCCCATTTCTCCAGCAAAAAAAACGCCAGCAGCCCGGCCAGCAAGGTGGCGCACAAGCCGCGCTTGTCGGCGGCGGACTCGAACGCCTGCGGCAGCGCGTACAGCAGCGCGGCGCCCAGCAGCAGGCCGGCCGACAGGCCGGGCATGCGCGCGACGATGACGGGACTGCGCAAGATCTGTTGCAGCGTGGTGTCGATACGTGTCTCCGTGTGCGGGCTGCCCGGGTTGGCTCAGCAGGGAAGACGCAATTTCCATGCCGAGCGCAGCGTTGCCGCCGGGCGCCACGGATGGGTATCGACGCGTCGGCGACCGGCATTGCAGCTTGGTGCAGTTTCGGCACACCCGTTCAAGGCGACTGTTCAGGAACAGGGCATGGTGCTGTACAGCAATTGCCAGGCATGGCAATAGGGCCCGGTGGCAGCACGTTTTGCACGCTGGCGCGGTTACTGCGCTGCAGAACTGGCGATCCGGCTGCGCCATGTGTTTCAGGACTGCCGCCGTCACGCCCACAGCTTGATCAGCGGCCCCGCCTCTTCGATCAGAAACGACTTGAACTCGCGCGCCGGCGGCGACAATCGTTTCGCCGCCAGGTGCGTGATGTGCCAGTGGCGCACCAGCGGCAAGCCGAGCACGTCGAGCAGCACCAGGTGACCCGACGCCAGCTCGTGGCGGATGGTGCGCAGCGACAGAAAGCTCAAGCCCATGCCGGCCATGACGGCTTGCTTGATGGTTTCGTTGCTCGGCATTTCCATCACGATGCGCGGCGCAATCGCGTTTTCGGCAAACAAGCGCTCCATGGCATGGCGGGTGCCGGAGCCGCGCTCGCGCACGACGAATTCCTGACCGTTCAGGATCGACAGCGGGGCGCCGCGCCGGCGCGACAGGGGATGCTCGGGCGCACTGATGACGGCCAGCGGATTGGTGGCGAACGCGGTGGCGACGCAATCGAGGCCCTCGGGCGAGCGGCCCATGATGACCAGATCGATCTCGTTGCGCGAGAGCAGTTGCATGATGTTTTCGCGGTTGTGAATTTGCAGCGCAATGTCGATGTCCGGGAAGCGCTTGCGAAACGCCACCAGCAGCATCGGCACGAAATACTTGGCCGTGCTGACCATCGCCAGGCTGACCCGCCCTTGCTTGAGGCCGCGCCGCTGCGCCATCGCGTCGTCGAGCTGCTTCAACTGCGCCATGGCGCCGATTGCGTACGTCTCGAAGTCGACGCCAGCGTCGGTGAGCCGGATCTTGCGCCCGACCTGCTCGTACAAGGCCATGCCGAGAATGTCCTCGAGCTGGTGAATCTGCATCGATACCGCTGGCTGGGTCACGTGCAGCAGGTCGGCGGCGCGCGACACCGACAGCTGGCGGGCCACTTCGAGGAAGGTGTCGAGTTGACGCAGGGTATAACGGCGCATGGCGGCAACCTATCAGTGAATACTTATGTAATCGTAAACTTAATTGATTAGACCTGATAGTAGTCAATTCATATAGTGAAGTCCATGGATTGCTCAACAGGCTACGGCCAAGACAAGGAGAACGCGATGGACGGCAACGCTGTACAGATCATGGACACCAAGAAACGCTACACCGCCGGCGTGCTGAAATACGCCCAGATGGGCTATTGGGACGCCGATTACGTGCCCAAGGAAACCGACGTGCTGGCGGTGTTTCGCATCACCCCGCAAGACGGCGTCGATGCGATTGAAGCGGCCGCCGCGGTGGCGGGCGAATCGTCGACCGCGACCTGGACGGTGGTGTGGACCGACCGCCTGACGGCGTGCGACATGTACCGCGCCAAGGCCTACCGGGTCGACCCGGTACCGAACAATCCCGGCCAGTATTTCTGCTGGGTCGCCTACGACCTGTCGCTGTTCGAAGAAGGCTCGATCGCCAACGTCACCGCCTCGATCATCGGCAACGTGTTCAGCTTCAAGCCGCTCAAAGCTGCGCGCCTCGAAGACATGAAGTTCCCGGTCGCTTACATCAAGACCTTTCCCGGGCCGCCGACCGGCATCATCGTCGAGCGCGAACGGCTCGACAAGTTCGGCCGCCCGTTGCTGGGCGCCACCACCAAGCCGAAGCTGGGCCTGTCGGGGCGCAATTATGGCCGCGTGGTCTACGAAGGCTTGAAAGGCGGCCTCGACTTCATGAAAGACGACGAGAACATCAACTCGCAGCCGTTCATGCACTGGCGCGACCGCTACCTGTTTGTCATGGAAGCGGTGCAGCGCGCCACCGCCGCCACCGGCGAAGTGAAGGGCCACTACCTGAACGTGACGGCCGGCACCATGGAAGAGATGTACCGCCGCGCCCAGTTCGCCAAGGACCTCGGCTCCGTCGTCATCATGGTCGACCTGGTGGTCGGCTATACCGCGATCCAGTCGATGTCGTTCTGGTGCCGCCAGAACGACATGATGCTGCACATGCACCGCGCCGGCCACGGCACCTACACGCGGCAGAAAAACCACGGCGTGTCGTTCCGGGTGATCGCCAAGTGGCTGCGCATGGCCGGCGTCGACCACCTGCACACCGGCACCGCCGTCGGCAAGCTCGAAGGCGACCCGATGACGGTGCAGGGCTACTACAACGTCTGCCGCGATACGCACACCGTGCAGGATCTGCCGCGTGGCATCTTCTTCGACCAGGACTGGGGGTCGCTGCGCAAGGTGATGCCGGTGGCCTCCGGCGGCATCCACGCCGGCCAGATGCACCAGTTGCTCGATCTGTTCGGCGACGACGTCGTGCTGCAGTTCGGCGGCGGCACCATCGGCCACCCGCAAGGCATCCAGGCCGGCGCGGTTGCCAACCGGGTGGCGCTCGAAACCATGGTGATGGCGCGCAATGAAGGGCGCGACATCAAGAACGAGGGACCGGAGATCTTGCGCGACGCCGCCAAGTGGTGCGCACCGCTGAAGGCGGCGCTCGATACCTGGGGCGAAATTTCGTTCAACTACGCCTCGACCGACACGTCCGACTTCACGCCGACGGCGTCGGTGTCCTGACCGCAGCTTCTGAACCACAACCTGACATTCAAGAGGACCCATCATGCGCATCACACAAGGCACGTTTTCATTTTTGCCCGATCTGACCGACCTTCAAATCACCCGCCAGATCGACTATTGCCTGGGCAAGGGCTGGGCGCTGGCAATCGAGTACACGGACGACCCGCACCCGCGCAACACTTACTGGGAAATGTTCGGCCCGCCCATGTTCGATGTGCGCGACCCGGCCGCCATCATGGCCGAACTTGCGCGCTGCCGCGACAGCTTCGCCAACTATTACATCCGTCTGACGGCGTTCGATTCGAGCGCCGGCACCGAATCGATCGTCATGGCCTTCATCGTCAACCGTCCCGAGGTCGAGCCGGGCTTTCGCTTGCTGCGCCATGAAGTCGAAGGCCGCACGGTGCGCTACAGCATCGAGAGCTACGCCGTGCAAGCCAATCCGGAAGGCGCGCGCTACTAGCGCGCGAGGCCGCCATGGATACGTGTGATCTTCCTCTCCCCGTTCCCTTCCCTGGCGCTGCGCCCGGCAATGCCTTTGCCGCCGCGCTGGCGGCATCCGGCATCACCGCGCTGCTGGCCCAGCTCGACCGCGAGCTGATTGGTCTCGCGCCCGTCAAGCAGCGCATCCGCGACATCGCCGCGCTGCTGCTGGTCGACAAGCTGCGCGTCGAACGCGGTTTTTCGGCCGGCGCGCCCAGCCTGCACATGTGCTTTTCGGGTAATCCCGGCACCGGCAAGACGACGGTGGCGCTGCGCATGGCGGCCATCCTGCACCAGCTCGGCTATGTGCGCAAAGGCCACCTGGTGGCGGTGACACGCGACGACCTGGTTGGCCAGTACATCGGCCACACCGCGCCGAAAACGCGCGAAGTGCTCAAGCGGGCGATGGGCGGCGTGCTGTTCATCGACGAAGCCTATTATTTGTACCGGCCCGAGAACGAACGCGACTATGGACAGGAAGCGATCGAGATCTTGCTGCAGGTGATGGAAAACAACCGCGACGACCTGGTTGTCATCTTGGCCGGCTACAAGGACCGGATGGACACGTTTTTCGCCTCCAACCCCGGCATGTCGTCGCGCATCGCCCACCACATCGATTTTCCCGATTACGGCGTCGGCGAACTGGGCCAAATTGCCGACCTGATGCTGACGACCATGCACTACCGTTTCGACGACCAGGCCGTGCAGGTGTTTGCCGACTACCTCGAGCGGCGCATGGCGCAGCCGCATTTCGCCAACGCCCGCAGCGTGCGCAACGCGCTCGACCGGGCGCGGCTGCGGCATGCCTCGCGCCTGATGGGGCAATCCGACGCGCCGGTCGACGCGCTGTCATACGACACGACGCTCACCACCATCACCGCCGCCGACCTGCTGGCCAGCCGCGTGTTTGCCGACGCCAGGGCCGCACCATGAAGGCGCTTATCTTCGACGTCGACGGCACCCTGGCCGATACCGAAAGCGCGCACCGCGAAGCGTTCAACGCCGCCTTTCGCGAGGCCGGCCTCGACTGGCACTGGGACGAACCGCTGTACGCAAGATTGCTCGACGTCACCGGCGGCAAGGAACGGCTGCAGCATTACTGGCAGCAGGTCGATCCGCTGCACGCCGGCGCCGGCCAGACGCAGACCACCATCGACGCCGTGCACGCGATCAAGACGCGCCATTACGACGCCCTGGTCGGCGCCGGCCAGTTGCCGCTGCGCCCCGGCATCCTGCGCCTGATCCGCGCCGCGGGCGAGGCCGGCATGCCGGTTGCGATTGCCACCACCACCACGCCGGCCAACGTCGACGCGCTGCTGCGCACGCCGTTCGGCAGCAACTGGCGCGCGCTGTTCGCTTGCGTGTGCGACGCCAACAGCGCCGTCAACAAGAAGCCGGCGCCGGACGTCTACCTGGCCGCCCTCGCCGCCCTCGCCCCCTTCGGCGTGCAGGCCGCCGACTGCATCGCCTTCGAGGATTCGCGCCATGGCTTGCAAGCGGCCTGCGCGGCCGGCATTGCCACCGTCGTCACGCCGACCGCCTATACGCGCGATCACCAGTTCGATGGCGCCTTGATCGAATTGCCGCACCTGGGCGACCCTGAGCTACCGTTGGAAAACCCCGTTCCCGGCTTTGAACAGCGCTGGGTCGACCTGGCGGCGCTGCGGCGCTGGCACCAGGCTACCCTGTTACAGGTGGCATGAGATGAACATGGGCACTGCGATGAAAACCCGGACAATCCGGCTTGCGCCGTCGATCCTGTCGGCCGACTTTGCCCGTCTGGGCGAAGAAGTACGCGCCATCGAAGCGGGGGGCGCCGACCTGGTGCACGTCGACGTGATGGACAACCATTACGTTCCGAATCTGACCATCGGCCCGCTGGTGTGCGCGGCGATCCGCCCGCACGTCACGATACCGCTTGATGTTCACCTGATGGTCGAGCCGGTCGACGCCCTCATTCCGCTGTTCGTTGCGGCCGGCGCCTCCATCATCACGTTCCACCCGGAAGCGAGCCGCCACGTCGACCGCACCCTCGGCATGATCCGCGAGCTTGGCTGCAAGGCCGGCCTGGTCCTCAATCCGGCCACCCCGCTTGCCGTGCTCGATCACGTAATGGACAAGCTCGACGTCATCTTGCTGATGAGCGTGAACCCCGGCTTCGGCGGCCAGAAATTCATCTTCTCCACCTTGCCCAAGCTGGCGGCGGCGCGCGCCCGCATCGACGCCCACGTCGCTGCCGGCGGCCAGGCCATCTGGCTGCAGGTTGACGGCGGCGTCACCGTCGACAACATTGGCGCCATCCGCGCCGCCGGCGCCGACACGTTCGTTGCCGGCAGCGCCGTGTTCGGCGCGCCGGACGGCGACGGCGGCTACCGCGGCGTTTTGCAGCGCCTGCGCGCCCACGCCGCGCAAGAATGATGTCAGCACAAATAATTCCCACGTCAACCGCCACCTGGAGACCGCCATGACCTCGCCCCATCGCCTCACATTGACGCAATTTCTGATCGAAGAGCGGCGCCGCTTTCCGCACGCCAGCGGCGACTTCAACAGCCTGATTTTGAACGTCGCGCTGGCCTGCAAGTCGATCGCCCGCAAGGTCGCTTTCGGCGCGCTTGGCGCCAGCGGCGGCGGCGGCGCCGTCAACGTGCAGGGCGAAACCCAGATCGAGATGGACGTCGTCAGCAACCAGGTGTTTTTGCAAGTGAACGAATGGTGCGGCTGCCTGGCCGGCATGGCGTCCGAGGAAATGGCCGAGCCCTACCAGATTCCCGACTGCTATCCGAAGGGCAAATATTTGCTGGTGTTCGATCCGCTCGACGGCTCGTCCAACATCGACGTCAACGTCGCCGTCGGCAGCATTTTTTCGGTGCTGCGCGCGCCCAATGGCGAGCAAGCGGTCACCGAGCAGGACTTTTTGCAACCCGGCGCCAGCCAGGTGGCGGCCGGCTACGCCGTGTACGGCCCGGCCACGATGCTGGTGCTCACCGTCGGCAACGGCGTCAACGGTTTTACCCTCGACCTGGAACTGGGCGAATTCATGCTCACCCATCCGGCCATGCAGGTGCCGGCCGACACCTGCGAATTTGCCATCAATGCATCCAACAGCCGGTTCTGGGAGCCGCCCGTGAAGCGCTACGTCGACGAGTGCATGGCTGGCCAGACCGGCGCACGCGGCAAGGATTTCAACATGCGCTGGATCGCCTCGATGGTGGCCGAAGCGCACCGCATCCTGATGCGCGGCGGCGTGTTCCTGTACCCGCGCGACAGCAAGGACGCCAGCAAACCGGGCCGGCTGCGGTTGCTGTACGAAGCCAATCCGATCGGTTTCCTCATCGAGCAGGCCGGCGGGCGCGCCAGTACCGGCCGCATGCCGGTGCTCGACGTGCAGCCGACTTCGCTGCACCAGCGCATCGGCCTGGTGTTCGGCTCGCGCAACGAGGTCGACCGTATCGAGCGCTACCACAACGACGTGCAGCCGCTCGAAATGTTCAACCCGCTGTTCAACGAACATGGCCTGTTCCGCATGCCTGCCTGATTGTATTGCCCGAACGCTTACCTTGAAAGCCCATCATGTCCGAACGCCATCCGATCATCGCCATCACCGGTTCCTCGGGCGCCGGCACCACGTCCGTCACGCGCACCTTCGAAGCCATTTTCCGGCGCGAGAAAATCCGCTCCGTCATCGTCGAGGGCGACAGTTTTCACCGCTACGACCGCAAGGAAATGAAGGAAAAGCTGGCCGCCGCCGAACAGATCGGCGACATGCGCTTCAGCCATTTTGGCCCCGACACCAACCTGTTCGCCGAACTCGAAGCGCTGTTTCGCGACTACGCCCGCAGCGGCACGGCGCGCCACCGCAAATACCTGCATGACGCCGAGGAAGCGGCGCCCTACCGGCAGGAACCCGGCACGTTCACCCAATGGGAAGACATTCCTGGCGACAGCGACCTGCTGTTTTACGAAGGCCTACACGGCGGCGTCGTCAACGACACCGTCAATATCGCCCAGCACCCGGATTTGCTGATCGGCGTGGTGCCGGTGATCAACCTGGAATGGATCCAGAAGCTGTGGCGCGACAAGTCGAAACGCGGCTATTCGACCGAGGCGGTGACCGACACCATCCTGCGCCGCATGCCCGACTACGTCAACCACATCTGCCCGCAGTTCACCCATACCCACGTCAATTTTCAGCGCGTGCCGTGCGTCGACACGTCGAACCCATTCATCGCGCGCGAAATTCCGGCGCCCGACGAAAGCTTCGTCGTGATCCGCTTCGCCAATCCGAAAGGCATCGATTTCCAGTATTTGCTGAACATGGTGTCGGCGTCGTTCATGTCGCGCGCCAATACCATTGTGGTGCCTGGCGGCAAAATGGAACTGGCGATGCAGCTCATTTTCACGCCGTTCATTTTGCGCATGATGGAGCGCAAGAATCGCGCCCTGAACAACCATTGACGAAGGCCGACCATGAACTCTCCCGACACACAGTTTACCGCCGCCACGGTCGCCACCTTGGCCACCGCCGATGCGTTGCGTTTCCTTGCCGCCGACGCCGTGCAACAGGCCAAATCCGGCCATCCGGGCGCGCCGATGGGCATGGCCGACATGGCCGACGTGCTGTGGCGGCGCCACCTGCGGCATAACCCGGCCGACCCCGGGTGGCGCAACCGCGACCGCTTCGTGCTGTCCAACGGCCACGCCTCGATACTGCTGTACGGCTTGCTGCACCTGACTGGCTACGACTTGCCGATCGAAGAACTGAAGCGATTTCGCCAGCTGCATGCGCGCACCCCGGGCCATCCGGAAGTGGGCGTCACGCCCGGCGTCGAAACCACCACCGGCCCGCTCGGCCAGGGCCTGGCCAATGCGGTCGGCATGGCGCTGGCGGAAAAAATGCTGGCGGCCAGCTTCAACCGCCCCGGTCACGACGTCGTCGACCATCGCACCTACGTGTTTGTCGGTGACGGCTGCCTGATGGAAGGCATCAGCCACGAAGTCTGTTCGCTGGCCGGCACTCTGGGTTTAAGCAAGCTGGTAATGTTTTACGACGACAACGGCATCTCGATCGACGGCGACGTCAAGGAATGGTTCACCGACGACACGCCGCAGCGGTTTGCCGCCTACGGCTGGAACGTGATCGCCGGCGTCGACGGCCACGACGCCGACGCGCTTGAGCGCGCCATTATCGCGGCAAATTCACAGTCTAGCCGCCCCACCCTGATCTGCTGCAAGACCGTCATCGGCTATGGCAGCCCGACCAAGGCCGGCGGCCACGACGTTCACGGCGCCCCGCTCGGCGCTGACGAAATCGCCGCCATGCGCCGCGATCGCCAATGGAGCGCGGCGCCGTTCGATATCCCCGCGCAGATTGGCGCGGCGTGGGATGCGCGCGACGCTGGCCGCGCCCGCCAGGGCGAATGGGAAGTAAAGTTCGCCAGCTACCGCGCCGCGTATCCGCAACTGGCGGCGGAATTCGAACGGCGCAACGCGGCAACCCTGCCGGATGACCTGGCCGACCAGTTCGCGCAGCTGCTGCGCCAGCCGGGCGAGCTGCACCAAAAGGTAGCGACCCGCAAGGCCTCGCAGATCGTGCTCGAACACATCAGCGCGGCGCTGCCGGAGTTGTTCGGCGGCTCGGCCGATTTGACCGGCTCCAATCTGACCAGCGTCAAGGCGTCAAGGCGCGTCGGGGTCGATGGCAGCGGCAACTATCTCAGCTACGGCGTGCGCGAGTTCGGCATGGCCGCGATCATGAACGGCATCGCGCTGCATGGCGGCTTTATCCCGTTCGGCGGCACCTTTCTGACGTTCTCGGATTATTCGCGCAATGCGATCCGGATGGCGGCGTTGATGAAGCAGCGCGTGATCCACGTGCTCACGCACGACTCGATTGGCCTGGGCGAAGACGGCCCGACCCACCAGCCGGTCGAACACATGGCCAGCTTGCGCCTGATCCCGAACAACTGGCTGTGGCGGCCCTGCGACGGCGTCGAGACGGCGGTGGCCTGGCAGGCGGCGTTGCTGCGCCATGACGGCCCCACCTGCCTGGTGCTGTCGCGCCAGGCATTGACGCCGTTCGCGCGCACCGGGCAGCAAATCGACGCCATCGCGCACGGCGGCTACGTGCTGGTCGAATCACCGCAGCCGCCGCAGGTCGTGCTGATCGCCACCGGCTCGGAAGTGGAAATTGCGGTGGCGGCCGCGCAGCAGCTGGCGCTCGAACAGGTGTCGGTACGGGTGGTCTCGATGCCGTGCGTGGAAACGTTTTATGCGCAGGACAAACTCTATCGCGACGCCGTGCTGCCACCCGGCGTGCCGCGCGTCAGCGTCGAAGCGGGCGTCACCTGGTTCTGGCGCGCGGTGGTGGGCGAACACGGCATCGCGGTCGGCATCGACCGCTTCGGCGAGTCGGCCCCGGCCGAACAGCTGTACGCCCACTTCGGCATCACTGCCGAGTACGTGGCCAACTGCGTGCGTTGCGTCATCGCGAGCCGGTGATGGGCGCGCGCGAACGCGAACGTCCGGTCCTGATCGACCTCGACGGCACCCTGGTCGACACCGCGCCCGACATCGTCGAAGCGGCCAACCGCATGCTGGGCGCGCTGGGCGCCGCATCGTTGCCGCCGACAACCATCAGCGGCTTCATCGGCAACGGCGTGCCGACCCTGGTGCGGCGGGTACTGGCGGCGGTGGCGATCACCCCGGCAGTCGACGCGCAGCACGCGCACACCCTGTTCGATCGCCATTATGCGGACACCAACGGCCGCTTCGGCCGCGTGTTCCCGGGCGTGGCCGAAGGGCTCGAGGCGCTGCGGCGCGCCGGCTACCGCCTCGGCTGCGTGACCAACAAGCCGCAGGGCGCAACCAACACGCTGCTGGCCACGACCGGCCTGGCCGGCTGCTTCGACGTCGTCGTCGCCGGCGACACCATCGCGCAGATGAAGCCCGACCCGGAACCGCTGCGCTACGCCTGCCGCCAGATGGGGCTCGACCCGGCGCTGGCCGTGCTGGTGGGCGACTCGGCGGTCGACGTCGCCGCCGCGCTCGCTGCCCGCATGCCGGTCTACATCGCGCGCTACGGCTACCCAGGGCCAGATGGCCACGCCGCCATGCGCGGCGCCGTCTTCATCGATTCGCTGGCCGAGATGCCGGCGTTGCTGGCGGCGTTGTTACCGGCGCGTTCCGCCTGATCGTTCAACCATGTCACCAGGAGAAACTCATGTCGCTCGTCTCGTTACGCCAGTTGCTCGATCATGCAGCCGATCACCAGTACGGTGTGCCTGCCTTCAACGTCAATAACCTCGAACAGATTCTCGCCATCATGCAGGCGGCGGACGCCTGCGACAGCCCGGTCATTTTGCAGGCGTCGGCTGGCGCGCGCAAGTACGCCGGCGAGGCGTTCCTGCGCAAGATGGTGGAGGCGGCGCTCGAAACGTATCCGCACATCCCGATCTGCCTGCACCAGGACCATGGCGGCAGCCCGCAGGTGTGCCAGGCGTCGATCCGCTCCGGGTTTTCCAGCGTGATGATGGACGGCTCGCTGCTGGCAGACATGAAAACCCCGTCGAGCTACGAGTACAACGTCGGCGTTACCGGACAGGTGGCGGCTTTTGCCCATTACATCGGCGTCTCGGTCGAAGGCGAACTGGGCTGCCTGGGCTCGCTTGAATCGGGCCAGGCCGGCGAAGAGGATGGTTCCGGCGCCGCGGGCGTGCTGTCGCACCAGCAGATGCTGACCGATCCTGACCAGGCGTTCGACTTTGTCGCGCGCACCGGCGTCGACGCGCTGGCCATTGCCATCGGCACCAGCCACGGCGCCTACAAATTTTCGCGCAAGCCGACCGGCGACATCCTGGCCATCGACCGCATCCGGCAAATCCACGCGCGCATTCCCGACACCCACTTGGTGATGCACGGTTCGTCGTCGGTGCCGCAGGAGTGGCTGGACATCATCCGCGAGCACGGCGGCGACATGAAGGAAACCTACGGCGTGCCGGTCGGGGAGATTTTGGAAGGCATCAAGCACGGCGTGCGCAAGGTCAACATCGACACCGACATCCGGCTGGCGATGACGGGGGCGATGCGGCGCAGCATGGCGACCAATCGGTCCGAATTCGATCCGCGCAAGTTTTTTAAAGATGCGACCGCTGCCGCCAGGGATATCTGCCTGCTGCGCTTCGAGGCATTCGGCTCGGCCGGCCAGGCGGGCAGAATCAAAGTCGTGCCGCTGGAACAGATGGCCCGGCGTTACGCCAGCGGCGAATTGGGATCGCTGCCGAGGTAAACGCCTGCACAAGGCAGGGTGTGCAGTATAGTGGCGAATAAACCACCCTGTATGTTTGCCATGAAAACCGACCTGATCTTGCCCCTGCCCGAGCACAGCGATGCCAACGAGGCCGATGACACCAATGACGCCGCCCTGAATGCCGAATTGGCCGCGCTTGGCGTACGCCTGGTCAAAATGGAAGGCCGGGTGTTCGTCCGCTTCACCGGTCTCGTCAAGTACGCAGACCTGCGCGTGCCGTACCAGCTGGTGCCGGCGCAGGGCGTGCTGGCCAAGCCGAGCAAGTGGCGCAAGCTGGATGCGGCGGCGCAGCGCGCGCTGGTGTTCGAGCGCGCCAGCCCCGCCGCCATCGAGGCGCTGCACCAGAGCGTGGCCGCTTTTGTTCGCGAGATTGCGGAGCTGGCCGACGATTGCGACTTCGACGCGATGACGTTTCTCGCCACCTTGATGGCGCTCGAAACGTCGGAGCCGGCCGAACACGTGTACGACCGCATCCGCCAGCGCATCATCCACGCGGTCGAACGCGAACAGGAAGAGCGCCACGCCGAGCGCACCAGGCAAAGCATCAACCTGGCCGAATATCCGGCCTCGTTCGAGGTCGCCAGCCGCATGCCGCGCCGCTTCATCGCGCTGCTGGGGCCGACCAATTCGGGCAAGACCCACCGTGCGATGGAAGCGTTGACGAAGGCGCCAAGCGGCGTCTACCTGGCGCCGCTGCGCCTGCTGGCGCTGGAAAATTTCGAGCGCATGCAGGCAACGCTCGTGCACGGTAAGCCGCTCAAGGTCAGCCTGGTCACGGGCGAGGAGCGGCGCCTGGCGGCAGGCGCCACCCACGTTGCCAGCACCGTCGAAATGCTCGACTCGCGCAGCCGCGTCGACGTCGCCGTGATCGACGAAATCCAGATGCTGGCCGACCGCGACCGCGGCGCCGCCTGGACCGCCGCCGTGTGCGGCGCGCCGGCGTCGGTGGTGTACCTGGTCGGCGCGCCGGAAGCGCGGCGCGCGATCGAGGCGCTGGCCGAGCGCCTTGAAGTGCCGCTCGAGGTCCACGTCCTCAAGCGCATGGCGCCGCTGGCGATGGAGCCGGGTGCGGTGCGCAAGCTGCGCGGTTTGAGGCGCGGCGACGCCGTCATCGCGTTCTCGCGCCGCGAGGTGCTCAAGTGGCGCGACATGATCACCGAGACGGGGCTGTCGGTGGCCACCGTGTACGGCAACCTGTCGCCCGAAGTGCGGCGCGCCCAGGCCGAGCGCTTTCGCGACGGTTCGGCCGATATCGTGGTCGGCACCGATGCGCTGGCGATGGGCCTGAACATGCCGATCGCGCGCATCGTGATGACCACCGCGATCAAGTACAACGGCGTCGAGGAGGAAGAAATTTCGGCCGCGCTGGCGCGCCAGATCGCCGGGCGCGCCGGCCGTTACGGCGTCCACGAGGAAGGTTTTGTGGCCGGCTTCGACGACGACACCCACGACGTCATGCGCGCGCTGCTGAAGGAAAAACCGGCGCCGCTGGCGACCAGCGGTTTCGCCGTGGCGCCGTCGATCGAGCACCTGCACCGCATCGCCGCCGTCACCAACGAGACGTCGCTGGTCAAGCTGCTCAAGCGCTTCGGCCACAACATCGACGTGCCGGACGGCTTTTTTTACCCGCGCATCACCGAAGAGCAGACCGAGCGCGCGCTCTGGCTCGACACGCTCTCGCTGACGGTGGCCGAAAAATTCATGCTCTCGCTGGTGCCGATTTCCTCGAGGGTGCCGTCGTTGCAGAGCGCATGGGAATACTGGGCAACGTCGCTGGCGAAGAAACGCGTCTGCAAGCTCGAGCCCGACAACGGCGCGCTGCGCTGGCTGAACCTGCAGGAGGTCGAGGACACCTGCCGGCGCTATTCGGCGTATGCGTGGATCGCTTACCGGGCGCCGGACTTTTTTCCCAGCGTGGCACTGGCGCAGGCGTTGTCGCGCGCCGCATCCGAGCGGGTCGATGCGCTGCTGCAGGCGCAGAACGCGGCGGCGCGCCAGCAGCGCAGCGGCAAGAAGCGCTGATTTCATTACAATATAGCAGGCCGGTAACGCACCAACCGAACGCAGCAACCGAAGGAATCAGCATGAGCCGCATGGAAACACCGAGCGACATCACGCCGGCGCAGTTGAACCGCATCGGCGTCGGCCGCTTTCCCGGCTACCTTGGCATTGAAATCACGCGGGTCGTCGCCAATGCCGCCAGCGGCAAGACGATCGCGGTTTTTCGCTGCACGCAAATGATCCTGTATCCGAAAGCGAACTGAAGGCAGCGGCGGCCAGCGCCCTGCATCAACCGGCGGCCAGCGCCTTTTGCAGCAGGGCGTGCAAGGCGCCGACTTCCAGTTCGCCGACATAGCGCTTGAGGATCTTGCCGTCCTTGCCGATCACGAACGTGGTCGGCGTCAGCGCGACGTCGCCGAACGCATGGGCCAGGTCGCCGCCCGAATCGATCGCCACCGTGAACGGCAGTTTGCGCGTCTCGGTGAAATTGAGCACGTAGTTCGGCGGGTCGTACTTCATCGCCACGGCCACGAACTGCAAGCCCTGGCCCTTGAATGTATTGTACGTTTCAACCATCAGCGGCATTTCCTTGACGCACGTGGTACACGACGTCGCCCAGAAATTGACCATCACCACCTTGCCGCGCAGGCTTTGCGTGCTGATCTTGTCGCCGGCCAGGCTGATGAAGGTGACGTCGGGCGCTGCCACGCTGCGCCCGATCGTGGCGTAGCCGGCGCCGGCCAGCGCCAGCACCAGCGCGCCGATGGCGGCCGGTTTGATCCAGGAACGGCGGGTGACAGGGGAAGGGGCAGGCGAGGTCATGATGGTTGGCAGGGTCGGTGAGTAACGCGATAAGTGAACGACACGATCATGGCCGCCGGCGCAGCGGCCCTGAATTACAATCCCGGCTGCGGCGGCTGCAAGGCGCGCAGTTCGTCTTCGGTGATGTATTCGAAGATCTTGATGACTTTTTGCACGCCGGACACGCCGCGCGTGATGTCGGCGGCAAGTACGCCTTCGCGCTCGGTCACGCGGCCCATCAGGTAGACGGCGCCGCGCTCGGTGACGACCTTGAACGACGTCGCCGAGATGGTCTTCATGTCGACCAGGCTGGCCTTGACCTTGGTGGTGATGAGCGCATCCGACGAGCGCGCCGTGTAGCTCGACGGGCCAGAAATGTCGAGTTCGTTGGCGACCGACTGCACGCCCTCGATGCTGCGCACTTCGCGCTCCACCGTGGTCCTGGCCGCCTCGTTGGCCACTTCACCCGTCAGCAGCACTTTGCGGTTGAAGCTGGCGATGTTGACGTGCGCGTCGGCGCCGGCGATCTTCGGCACCCGCAGTTCGGCCTTGACCATGATCGCCTTGTCTTCGGTCTGCGCGCCCAGGGTGCGGCGATCGGCGGTGGCGACGGCGCCCATCACGGCGCTGCCGACGATCATCTCGACGCAACCGGAAAGACTGGTCAGCAGGGCGGCGCACAGCAGCGCTTTCGTGATCGGACGCATCAGCGGGTGCATCGATGGGCAAACAAGCGCCTGCATGCCGGGCTGGTCAACATCATTCATTTACATCTCCTCCGAACAGGGCGACGTCGATGCCGTCGCAAATGCAGTGGATCGCCACCAGGTGGACTTCCTGGATGCGGGCGGTACGGCTGTGCGGCACGCAGATATGGACGTCGGCGTCGGTGAGCAGCTTGGCAAGCTCGCCGCCATCCTTGCCCGTCAGCGCGACGACGCGCATTTCGCGCTCGAGCGCCGCTTCGACGGCGGCCAGCACGTTGGCCGAATTGCCCGAAGTCGACAGCGCCAGCAGGATGTCGCCGGCCTGGCCGAACGCCTGCACCTGCTTCGAAAAAATCTCGCGGTAGCTGTAGTCGTTGCCGATCGCCGTCATGATGGAGGTGTCGGTGGTCAACGCCAGCGCCGGCAGCGGAAAGCGCTCGCGCTCGAAGCGGCCAACCAGTTCGGCGGCGAAGTGCTGGCAGTCGGCGGCCGAACCGCCGTTGCCGCAGGCCAGAATCTTGTTGCCGTTCGACAGGGCGCCGAACATCAGGTCGATGGCTTCGGAGATCGGTTGGGCTAAAACGGCGGCCGACCTGAGCTTCAGGTCGGCGCTTTCCTGGAAGTGCGCGAGGATGCGTTGAGTATTCATAGTGTGGCGATTATAGAGCATAGAGCAGCGGCGGGCCGGGCCGCGCAAGTGCGGTGAAAAATGCCGATTGCCCGTTCCTTACCCTTCGATGACGTTGCGCAGCCAGGCGAGCTGGCCGGCGTCGATCGCCACCACGTCGAAGCGGCATGCGGGCGGCGCGTCAAAGCGCATCAGGTACACGCTGGCGGCGCGCACCAGGCGCCGGATCTTGGCCGGCGTGATGCTGGCGGCAGCACCGCCGTGGGTCACGCCGGCGCGCTGGCGCACCTCGACGAACACCAGCGTTGCGCCGTCGCGCATGACAAGGTCGATCTCGCCGCCCTTGCAGGCGAAGTTGGCCTCGATGAGCACCAGGCCGCTGCGCTGCAGGTGGGCCAGCGCGGCGTCTTCCCACGCCCGGCCCTGGCGTTGCTTCGGGCTCAGGCGCAGGCCCCACATGTCAGCGCCCGTCCGGCACCAGCGTGAACCCGCCGTTTTCGACCACCGCGGCCGGTTCGATGCGCTCGAAGCGCGCCGCGCCGTTGCCGAAGCTGACCGACAGGCGGCCGGTGACGCCGTCGAGCCGGAAGTCGGCGCCCGGGCGCAGCGCGATTTCGCGCGCAACGCGGAAGGCGTCGATGCCGAGCGCGTACAGGCGCTCCATGTCGAGCGTGCCCCCGGCGCCGCTCCAGCGCGGGTAGGCCATCACCGCCGGGTGCGCAGCGTGCACATGCCACGGCAAATCGAGCAGGCGCAGGCCGTTCAGTTCCACCATCGCGGCGCCGCTATCGGCATTGCCCGCGTCGGCGCCGACGTCGCTGCCCTTGCCGCTACCTGCACCGCCACCCGCACCGGTGCCTGGATTGACCGACGACGTGCCGTAGATCGGCAACTCCGGCCCGAGCGCGCCGCGCACCTGGCCGGCCTGGCCGGCGTCGAGCGCGGCAAACAGCAGCGCCGGCTGGGCGCCATCGAGCTGCGCGCGCAGCTGGTTCAGCGACGCTTCGTTCAGGTAGCCGTTCGAGTCGGCCAGCATCAGCGTCTGCGCCGCGTAGCCCAGCTGCTTCCAGCGCGCCGCGAAGCTGGCCGCGATGCGGCGCTGCCAGGCGCTCGAGCCGGCGATGATCAGCGCCGTGGCGCCCGGATGTTCAAAGCCGGCCCAGTTGGCGACCTGGCGCGCTTCGTCCTCGATCGACAGGCCGATCACCAGCATCTGCGCCGGCAGCGCCGCCGCGCCGGCGCGCGCTTCCGGGTGATTGAGGGCGATGGTCGGTTTGCGCACCAGCGTGCTGGCGGCCAGCGCGCTGACGGCGGGGCGCGCCAGCGGTCCGACAATGACGTCGTTCTGCTCGATTGCGGCGGCGAAGGCGTCGAGCGTTTCCTGCGCACTGGCGCCGGAGTCGACCAGATTGACGGTGAAGCCTTCGCGGTCGCGCTCGTAGGCTGCCATGAAGCCGGCGCGCAGCGCTTCGGCCGGCGCGCCCAGCGACTCCGAGCGCAGCGGCAGCAGCAGGCCAATCCGGGTCCGGGTCCGGGGCTGGGTCTGGGTCTGGGTCTGGCCAACGCCGATTGCTGTGCCGGCGTCGGGAGATTCGACCGGCCGCGTTTCGATGCGCGCCGATGCGTCCGGCGCAGTAGTGGCGGCTTCATTGGCGGCTGCAACGGCGGGCGCGGGCAGTGCGGCGCGCGGGCGCGTGACGGATGGCGGCAGCGGCTGCGCACTTGTGTTTGATTCGATAGGCGCGCACAATCGGCCCGGCGCGCCGCACGGCGTGCTGCAGCCGGCCAGAGAAAGCACGAGCGCGCCGCCGAGCGTGGCGGCCAGGCCCTTCAGACTCTTCATCAGCATCCCATTTCCTATGACAGACATCCAGTCCAGCCAGATCGCGCAGCTTCCCGTCATCGGCGAAGCTGCTCTCCAATCCTATCCTACCGCAACCCTGTACATTGTCGCCACACCGATCGGCAACGTCACCGACATCAGCTTGCGGGCGCTGCAAGTGCTGGCGCTGGTGGACGCCGTTGCCTGTGAAGACACCCGCAATACCGGCAACCTGATGACCCGGTTCGGGCTGTCGAAGCCGATGATTGCCGCCCACCAGCACAACGAACGCGAAGTGGCCGACAAACTGATTGTCCGCCTGCTGGCGGGCGAACGCATCGCGCTGGTGTCGGACGCCGGCACGCCGGGCGTGTCGGACCCCGGCGCGCGCATCGTCGACGCGGTGCGCGCGGCCGGGCTGCGGGTGGTGCCGCTGCCGGGCGCCTCGGCCGCCATCACCGCGCTGTCGGCCAGCGGCCTGGTCAACGACCGTTTTTATTTTGTCGGCTTCCTGCCGGCCAAGGCGAAGCAGCGCGAGAGCGCCCTGCAGGAACTGGTGGCGGTACCGGCCGCGCTGGTGTTGTACGAAGCGCCGCACCGCATCGTCGAGTGCGTCGAAGCGCTGGCCGGCGTGTTCGAGCCGACCCGCCAGGTGGTGTTTGCGCGCGAACTGACCAAATTGTTCGAAGAAATCCACCGCTGCCCGCTGGCCGAAGCGCTGGCCTGGGTCAAGGCCGGCGCCCACCGCGAAAAAGGCGAATACGTCGTCCTGCTCGAAGGCGCGGTTGCCGGCAGCGATGCCGATGCGCTCGAGGCCGAGCGAATTTTGAACATTTTGCTGGCTGAATGTTCGGTCAAGCAAGCCGCCAGCCTCACCGCCCAGATCACCGGGCGCAAGAAGAACGCGCTGTACGAGCGCGCCCTCGCCATCAAGGGCGGGCAAGCCTAGAGTTTTGTGGCGGCTGTGCCGCGCTCACCATTGGCAGCCGCTGTCTTTCTTGTCCATCATCAGCAAAAGCGGCGCCAGCAGGCCGCCGGGGATGCCGTCCTTGCAGTCGCGCCGCCTGGCCTGGCCGATCGCGCGCGCGGCGCGGGTTTCCGTTTCCAGCGGCTTGGGCGGCAGTTGCGCCAGCGCCGTGCCGGCCCTGGCCGGATCGGGCGCGTTGGCCAACTGGCGCGCCAGCTTGCGGGCGGCGTCCCGATCGAAGCGGGGCGCTGAAGGGGATCCCGATGGCGTCGCTGACGGCAACGCCGGCACGACCGTGAAGGCATCCGTTGCGT
>Ga0326734_1000065_pt1 | contig 37633 bp, 84 predicted proteins | sample 15_GP2_1315_FD_207944 | JGI IMG/M metagenome (GOLD analysis project Ga0326734, IMG submission 207944) | Glacier ice microbial communities from Ngari, Tibet, China - 15_GP2_131.5 | ecosystem: Environmental > Aquatic > Freshwater > Ice > Glacier | place: China: Ngari, Tibet | collected 2018-07-18 | reverse complement strand
GGGCTTGGGAGAGTTATTTATCTTCTACGCCTCAATTGATGAATAAAGATGTTACTATAGAAAACTTACTCTTATATTTTGGGGATAAATTTAACAAGGATCAGATTAAGGATTGGGAATTAAAAGAAATAACAATTAGTTTGGAAGATTAATAAAATAGTTTTACATTTGTAATCTTATTAAAACAAAACTATGAGAACTGAAACTGAGATAAAAGCTTTAATTGCTGAGACTGTTAATTATTATGCTAATCCAAGTAAATTGGGTAGACCTTTAGATAAAACAGCAGATGGGCCAGGCTGTCAATATATAACAGCTGAGGGTAACATGTGTGCTGTTGGTAGATGTTTAATTGATCCTCAATATGTCATTGACAATATTTCATCAACTACTTTAGGATCTTTAGTAATAAGAGGATTAACTGGTGAGCATTTTAAGGAAGAGTATAGAGGATTCAGTTATATGTTATGGGTAGTATTACAGCGTTACCATGATAATAGAGATGAGAGAGAACCTTTAACTGAAGAAGATATTAGTACTAGTATTGATCTTGTTTATACGAATCAACTAGAGATGGACGAGGAGTGGATTCGAAAATACTTACCAAATTTAACTTTATAATTATGTCAGAATTTAGAATTGGAGAAAGGGTTACTCATTGTGATTATGGTAATGGAACTGTATTTGGGTATCTTAAAGAACACCCACAAATATTTATTGTTTTTGACAAACATAATGGTAACTTTCATGATGGTAGTTTTCATGAGTATAAATCTGGTGGACCTTCAACTTCAAGGAATGGTTATTTTATTCCGATTCATCAATTAGATGCTATTGATGAAAAACAAACTATAGATGATCTTTTAGTTATTGCTCGTAAATTTTATCCTCTGGGGACTTATTTTGATAATTCAGATGTTGTTGGGTGTAAAGGTACTCATGGGCCAGTTACTCAATTACCTTATAAAAGTGGTAATCAAATTCTTGTAGGAACCCCTGGAAGTGCTTATACTATTTATCGTGATGATAAATGGGCTACGATTGTTTGTGAGTTGGATGTATTATTAGCGAAAGCCATTAGAGCCTTTCCAATTGGAACTTTTATAGATAATTCTAATATTTTCGCTGGTGGTGCTACTTCACAACAAACATCATCAGCGCCATGGATTTCCAGTAGAGATATTGTTGTTAATGTTGACAATAAAATTACTGCTTTATATCGCGAGGGCACATGGGCTAAACTTGGGTCTAAACCAGATCAACTTGATCCATCATTAAGAAGTGGACATATATCTGAAGATGATGAGATCTTTTTAAGAAAAGGAAATCCAGTAATTAGTAAAATGATTGTTAATGGGGAGAAATATCATCCTACTGATCCTAGATCAATAGAGTTTCAGATGGCTGAAGTAGCTAAAAAGGTTATAACTAATAGTATGTATGGTTCAACGAGTCATGACTTTCAATTCCGAGGGTCTAATAAGGCTTTAGTTAAATTACATACTAAACCAGCGGCTAAGCAAAATAATACTTTAGAAGGTGTTTTAGTGAAACTTGATACAAGATTCGTTAAGAAAAAAATAATAAAAATTTTATAAAAAAAGTTTGGTAGATATTAAAAAATAGCTATCTTTGTAATCTAAATAATAAATAAATTTAAATAAATTAAAATGGGTAAATCAACAATTGCAAAATTCGGAGAAAAAGTATTAGGAAGAATGTCTCAAGACACGGATTCTAAAGTATCAGAAGCTATCACCAAAAAAGCTAAATCAGCATTTGATTTACAGGTAGCATTATTAACTTCTGAGATCTTGGAAGATGAGAACAAAGTTGAAGCTGCTGAAGAAGCGTTAGAGGCTGCAATTTATGTTATCTATAAATTCTCTGATAACAAAGAGTATTGTCAGAAAATTGTGAATGCTCAATTCCATTTGGATGAGGCCAATGATAGTTTAGCTAGAACGAAAACTAGTTTAGAATACTTCAAGACTTTATTAGCTGAGCGTTTCTAAAAACAATATTTTTAGTTATAGATAATAGATCTTAGGCGAATAATAGTAACCTATAACATCCGTAGCATAAGTGGCACATAACGGCTAGTAAACATATAGTATGACTAGTAATGCGATAACTAATTATAGACACATTTGTGTAGTTACATTTTGGTTAACACCTAAAGCATTGAAGGTATAACGAGATAATAGTTTCATTAACTAAATGTAACGACCATTTTTAACGTACGACCCTCTACTATTCTGTAGTTTAACTATGGGGTATTCTAAGAGGGAGCTACCGTTGACCAGTGCTTCCACACGGAAGATTTAACAGTAACTGTCACTTGGCTTAACAGCGCAGATCCCGTAAGTGTTATCGGGTGTGGTGGAGAAAAGGTAGTGTCTTCCATTGCAGCAATCATCTATGGTTTATTGTTATACGGGGCTTGTAGAGCAGTTGGCAGCTCGCTGGTTCCCCATGATTCAATTCAGATGGACAGAGGTCGAGGGTTCGAATCCCTCCTTGACCCACTATGTACACATTTGTGTATAAGCATATATATTTGGGTAATATATTTTGGTGTTTTGGTTTTTAAGGTAAAAAGCTCTAGTAGAAATACTGGAGCTTTTTGTATGACCTTAATTTGTATAGCGCTAGTTCGGGAGAATGTTTTGGTCGGTTTACCAGCGCTGCTTTTTTTTTAGTTATGAATACATTATAAGCGTCTTCACAATCATTAAAATTTCGATTACTCTTATCATTTTAAGCTTAACCCTCTGATTAGTCGAGGTGTTATAATAAATAGTCTGAAGTTTTAAAAAATTTCTGAAAATTTTTGTATTATTCACTTATTGGTCCCCTGGGGCCCTGATCTCGTTTTGCCTGGTATGTTCATATAAATTTAACATATGGGTACAGGTTTGCGCTTCGCTATTGAATTTTTGCGAAGTTGATAATCAAAGGTAGTAAATTATTTTGATATAACCTAATTTCGAAATGTTAAAATTCGTTATTTAAATTTATTCTAGATAAGTTGGATATAAGGTTCGGTGGAGAGTTTTCTTCCCAATGTCGTTTAGTACATTCGCCCGTTTCAGCTTTCGCTCCCAACAGTACAAAGATAAGAATAAGTTTTTAAATAAACAAGTAAAAAAAGATCTTTTTTATTAGGATATTAATTATTTTTTGTTCACGCGCGCGCCCGTTCCTTATATTATAGAAAACTTAAGCTTAAGTTTTAAAAATGCTAACTATAGTATGTTGTGCAACCTAAAAGTTAATCTTATATTTGTACTCTAATCAAATAACAATAATCATGAAAATAAGCTTAGAACAAATTAGTAGAATGAAATTATCAATTGATCCAGAAAGTGTAAACATTTATATTGATAATGGAGATGATCAAGACCCAACACATATTTGCTACTGGCAAATGGATGAATGGGAAGAAGATTCGGAAGTAATTATTTCGTCTCTTAATGCGGTGGATTTATTTTATAGAGATAAATTCGAATTACTAGAAAGATTGGGTTATGAAATTGAAGAAGCTGACAATGAACTTCAATTTAATTATCAAGAGTTAGAAGAAGTTAATATTATTGATTTGAAAAAATGGACTGATGAAGAAGTTTTATCAGCTTTGATCGATGAAAATTGTGGTGGGATAATTGGGTATGTTCACGCTGACCATATTGATCGAATTGTTGGAAAATTAAATGAAATATAAATTAGGATAATTCAAAACTTATTCTTATCTTTGTAGAAGTATTAATCAAACAATTAAATTATGCCAGTATATTCTAGCCCAAAAGAAGTAAAAGTACCGAAATTAGATTTTAAAGATATTCCAAAATACGAAAAGGAATGTGATCAATATTTAGTAGATTTAAAAGAATGGTGTAATAATAGAAACCCAAGCGAAAATGTGGGTGAGATAATTTCTTTTGCTGTTGCTGATGGATCTGCTCAATATATGGTCGCGGCACTTAAACCAATCCAGTTAATTCATATTGAAATATGGGATGCTTATTCTTATCCAGATGTATCAAAATACAAAGCTAAGGATATTTTACTTAAAATTCAACAACAAAAAAATCTTGTTAAGTTATTTAGTAAAAAATAATCATCAATTATTTGTGTAATTAAAAACTTATTCTTATCTTTGCTAAAGAAATAATAACTAAAACATATAGCATCATGGCACACGTAGATTTTAAAGTAACAATTTGGGAGAAAGTTCAGATCAAAGATGAATGTTTAGCTGAGGTGATTGAAAAAATTAAGTCGGGGAAAATCCAATCTTCAAATGATTTGATCGATACTGATTATACTGATGGCGATGATGGTAATTATGAAACCATAGCTGAAACCGAAGAACAACTGTCATTAGAAGATAATGGTGGTGAATCGACTATTGAAGTTTATGATGATGGAATTGTTTATCAAAACGGTAACTAAAAATAAATTTAAGGGAGAATGAAAGTTTTCCCTTTTTCACTTGTTTAATTAAAAACTTATTCTTATCTTTGTAAGGTAGTAATCAATTAAAACTTTATATCATGAGTGAAAAAAGCAAAGGTGCGCAATTAGCGGAAGATCTGGGAGACTATGTAAACAATTATGGTCGCGATGAGAAAGATTTCATTGAGGGATTTATGAGACAACATAGAACCTTGCAGCAATCCAGTTTCAGAGTTATAATGAAACTTGTTGAAGCAATTGCAAGTGAAGATTATCAATTCGATGGTAGAAATGAGGCAACACATGAATTAGCTAAAAAACTCAAGAAAGGTTTTCTACACCAAAACTTTTTAGAAGAAAAGGCTAAAGGTTATGATGATGAACAGGCAAAAAAATATGGTGAGATGTTTAGCTTGGACGCCTTTCTTCCAAACGTTTAAAATAAATTTTAAAGGGAGAATGAAAGTTTTCCCTTTTTTGTATTGTTTATCCAAAACTTATTCTTATCTTTGTACTGTAATCAAAACAAAAAAACATTATGACTCAATTATCAAAACATTCACAACGTAACCTAATGGTTATTGAAAATTTTATCCTTCATTATACTCACGGAGAGGAACACCCAGACTATGAAGAAATGATGCAATCAGCTAAAGATTATATTAGCGAAGATCATGTTGATGGTGAGGACTCAGAAGAAGCGCAAGCCGAACATTCTGACCATAATGATTCAATAAACAAAGCTAGAAAAATCCTTTGTGAGGATGCGGATGGTAGTAAAGACCTTATTGAAAACATCACTAATCAAGTTAAATTAATTGTTGAAGCTAATAAAGTTAATCCAGATGGATTAATCGATTATGTTGATAATGTAATTGTTTGGGAGAAAGTAGCTCTTGAATTTACTTGTATAGAATTCCTTTACGAAATTGATTGGCAAGAATAATATGAATACAACTACGATAATGAAAGAAGTTGTCACATTAAGTGACGTAACCTTGTTTAAAGCATTCTCATTGAATGAAACTAACACATGGGGAAAATTTACGGTAGAATTCCAAGGGGATAAAGCGAGAGTTAAAAACCCTTCTCTTTTTGGATCAATGGTGAATGGTGAGTGGTCACGTTTTAACAAATTAACACCACTGGGAAAAGGTACTTGTGATTATGTTTACGGGTTAACAGTAAATGGAATTAGAGTTTTCTTATTTGTACCGTATAATATTCATAAATAAATTAGGATAATAGAAAACTTATTCTTATCTTTGTACTCTAATCAAAACAAAACAAATGGAAGCAGTCGATTTATTTACAACGCCAGAGGTATTACCAATAGAGGTACAAGCGATCCTAAACAAATATTCTGAATTGGATCAAACCTGTAAGAATTGCGAGGATTTACGTGAGGAATTAAATGAAGTCGGGTATGAATGTGATTATGATTTAGGTGGTACGCCATTCGATCTAATAAAGATACCTACTGAAGTTTATGAAGTTGGTGAGGTTGTTTATTTCCAAGCGTATAAAGAACATGAACCAATTAAAGGGATAATTAAACGAATGGGAACACTTGCTGAATTAAATCGAATGCAGTTAACACCGAATGACCCACGGATTTTTTATGAATTGACTGGTCTTAATAAATCATTATTTACAATTACTACACAACTTAGTATGTTTAAAGTCCCAAAATAAATTAGGTTTATTCAAAACTTATTCTTATCTTTGTACTGTTGGAATTAACCAACGATTTAATCTCACATATTATGGCGTTATCGAGAACAAAAATGATGGCTAAATTGGAAGCTAAATATCCAAAATTGTTCATGCGTACCACTGAAGAGTTCAATGGGAGTAAAGGTGGGATCTGGTCTTCTGCCGAGAATGGCGACGAAGCTAAGGATGGGTTTAATTTGTTTAATTACTATTCCGAGGATTATAATGAGGTTCGTTACCACATAGGAGTTCATAAAGAGATTTATAATCTTTTAGAAAAGAATGGTTGGTATGCCGAATGGAATGATCCAGGTACTATAATGTTTTGGGAACAATAAAAAAAAAGATCAAGGGAGAACGAAAGTTTTCCCTTTTTTATTAGGTTAATTGAAAACTTAATCTTATCTTTGTTAAAGAAATAATCAAACAATAATTATGAAAGCAATTGTAAACATAGCAACTAGACAAGTTGAATTACATTATTCAGTCAAAGTAAAAGATATGATTCCTTTTTCGCATGACGATATGAATGAACACTTTAAAGATTATGAAATATCTTACAAGGATTTAAAGTCAAAATATGCTAAATGTAAGCACACTATAAATTTTGACGATACTGACGAGTGGCAAAGTACTGTATTATTTGATGGTAGAACAATCGACTTCCATTATGATTATGAGGAAAGAAAAGATTTTGACAGTAAAAAAGAGTGGGGAGGATATCTGTTTCAAGGTTACGAATATATTGATGGTGAACCTCAATTGTATGATTTTAATGAAGTAAAAACTGTAACTGTAATATTTTAGTTATGAGAAATATATAACGTAGAATAAATTTTCCATTTTTATTAGGAATATCGAAAACTTATTCTTATCTTTGCTAAAGTATTAATCAACAAAACAAAAATTATGTTCTATATCTTACACAATGTCGATGCCGAAAAAGTTACAACTTTAAATAGTGAAGCTGAATTAGTTCATTTCATGAGAGCAATCGCAATTGAAAATGACGATGAAGAATTAAGTATCACTTGCAAAGAGGAAGCCTTATCTTATCTTAAAGAGTATTGCCAGAATCTAACCTTATTGATTGAGGGCGTACAGATCCTTTCTGTTGAATTAAATTTTGATTGTAAGGTCAAACGTAAGGATTATGATTTGGGTTCATTACGTTTAGCTTGTGATGATAGAACTTTCATTTTAGATGTGGTTCAAAGTTATACGCCAGAGAACGGTGATAAAACAATAATCACTTGCGACCTTGATGTTGATTTGGAAACGTTTCCAGTTGGTACTGGTGATAACGAATCAATGTATAATTTAAAAGCAATGGATTTCTGGGATTCAAATTTGTTAGCCACTTTATTTGTGGGGATGGAAGGTGATGTCGAAGAGCCAGATTCAATTACTTTGTTTGTAAAAATTGGTACGACTGTAAAAGCTATTAACGTAATCCAAGACTAAGATGAATGCAGAAATCAATAAGATTATAGCGGAGTTTCTGGGGTGGGAAATAAATAATGAACTTTGGATAAATGATAAAAAAGTATTTGTACAATACACCGACCAAAGTTTAAAATTTCATTCAGATTGGAATAGGTTAATGGAGGTAGTAGAGAAGATAGAAAGTTTAATAAAAGAAATACCTTCTTTAAGTTTTCAAATAACAAACAATCATATTTCCGTGATTGTGAACGCAACACCTTTATATGCTGATATTAGACAATTTAGTAGTCTATCTAAAAAAGAATCCGTTTACAATGCGTGTGTAGAGTTCATCAAGTGGTATAACCAACAAAAATAATTTTAAAAGAGAAGCGAAAGTTTCTCTTTTTTTGTATTGTTTATCGAAAACTTATTCTTATCTTTGTAATGTAATTAAAAACAAAAATCATGTCTGAAACTAAAATTGAATTTAAAGATTTTTCAACTGACTTAAAAGATCACTTATGTCGGGTATATAACTACATTGTAACTCAAAGTGTCAATGTTGATAATTCTTATCACAAGAGAATTAATTTCACTAAAGAGGGTATATTGTTTTCATTGAGAAATTTATCAATGATTGGGTGGGATAAAACGGATGATAAATTTGCTGATCGATTTTTAAGTGATTTGGATTTAGTAAAAAAATTATTTGAAGCGCAACCATTTAAAGAAGTTGAATACTTTTTTAGTAGTGTTGATGGTGAGGGTAAAGATATTGTTATTCGCCGCACCAAAACGTTCAAAACCTATGACCTTGAAGATATGGAAAGAAGTATCGAAAGAGATAAACATAGTGTTGAAAGAATAAAAACTATTTCAACAAATTGCTAGGTTAAACCAAAACTTATCCTTATCTTTGTAAGGTAATCTTAAAACTAATAAAATGAAAATATCATATTTAATAGAGGAAAATAATTCTGGATATTATAGAATTTACGCAGAGGTAGAAGGAATTAGTTTTGAAAGTATTACTTTGAGAAAATTAGATGAAATTTCAAAATCTTTTAAAATTTCCATTTTGGAGTTAAAAAATTTAATAAGAAAATATTAAAACAAAAATCATGAAAAACTTAATGCACGACTACAATGCTCTTCAATCTGAGACTATTGGTGAATTCGATAGATTAGCTTCACTAATCAAACATCAAACATACCTTGATTCAGAAGATGATATTGATGATTTTACAGATAACTTAATTTTAGTTAGTTTAGCCAAAGAATCAAATGGCCAGATCTATTTTGCATATGTATTAGAAGTATCAAGTGAACATGGTATTTACATGGCTAAAGAGGATGAAACGGATTCAAGAGAATGGGTTAAATTTACTGATATTTCTGATTTATATTATCAAATTAATTTGGTAAATAATTTAACTGAGATTTACGAAAAAATCAAGTAAAATAATTGTTATTAGAATTAAGAAATAATATATTTGTGTTATAATCATAAAACCTACGAAATGAATTTAACACAACAACAAGTCGAGTGTAATTTTACGTACACTGAGTTACCAAAGATCAAAGAATCTCACGGAAACAATCACGCTGTAATTAAAGAAGAATGGCAAAATTATTTAGGTGAATTAGCTAAGGAAAATAAAGTTCCAAAACACGCAATTAATAACTGGAATTTTAATTCTAATAACTAAACATGGGTATGAGCACTGAAGATTTAATAATCAAAAGAATTGAAATCGGCATCAAAAAATTAAATAAAGGTTTATCCTCGCCGTCAGAATTAAGTTTGGGAAGTTATTTTACCAGATTAAAAAAATTGAATGATGGACAGCATGATGATTTATTAGTTTTATATGAAAATTCAATAATAAAACACGGTAAATTACAAAGAGTTAAATAAATTTAAAGGGAAAGCGAAAGTTTTCCCTTTTTTTATATTGTTTATCCAAAACTTATTCTTATCTTTGTATTGTAATAATTAAATAATTAATCATGGTGGTAAGATATTACATTCGGGAAGTAAATAGTTTATACTACTACTTCCTATTTCATGGAGCAGAGGGTTTTATTCCGCAAATTGACGATGCATACATTTTTAATTCTCGTCAAGATGTTTTAATCTTTTTTGATCGGGAAGAAAACAATGAAATCCTAGATGGAAGGATTTTGGAAATCGTAGAAATATTCTCTTTTTAATTAGGTTTATTCAAAACTTATTCTTATCTTTACACTCTAATCAAAAAACAAATATGGAAGCAACATACGAAACTTGTATAATAGTAATCCCAACAAATAAAATGTCTGATGGTAGGGATGCACTTGAAGTAATCCAAAATTCAAAATTCGAATCAACTGATGCTGTTAGAAACGCAATATGTTATGACGAATTCGATCCAATTGATGTAAGTGACGTTTATATTTATTCTATGGATTCATTTATGGATGCTTGGAATAATACTGACGACAATATACCAAAGAAAAGTAGACTTAAAATTATTAAAAATTGGTTCGGTTATGTTCAAATAAAAACTCAAACTCAAATTTAAAATGAAAAATTTTCTAAACCCAGAACAAATTTCAGAGTTAACCAAAAAATCATGGTCGGTTAAACCAAAATGTTTTCGCAATACTTTTTACAAGGATGAATTACCAACAATAGTTTGGAATAGTTTATGTGATATTGCTGATCTTGATCGAGGTTGTACGGAAGTAACTTTTTTATCGGTAGGGACAATAACTGCTAAAACAGTTACTAAAACAGTTACTAAATCGCCAGCCAAATATTATGCAACAAAAAAAAGAGCTTTAGATTATATTAAATCGAATTCAAGTAAATTTAAAGATTATAATGAATTTATAAAAGAAATTGATAGAGGGATTAAAGACTTATTAAAGTTTAATGGTGTTAAAAATAATCCAAATCAATTGCGATTTTTTCGACGAGTTAAATTAGAGTTAAAATTAGTTGAAAAAAATTAGGATAATCCAAAACTTATTCTTATCTTTGTACTGTAATCAAATAACAAACATCATGGAACAAGAAATAAAATTAATTATTGAAGTAAGTACAAAGGAATCTACTATTCACATTCCTCATTTAACCATGACCACAATAAGTTTATCTGAAATTGAGGCGACTATCGTTAAATCTAAAAATCAAACTATATTAACCGACTTGGTTTTGGAAGTTACTTTGTCGGCTGATGCTGAACTAAGTAAAACTGATTTACTTACAATGGTTAGTAAGATCAATTTATTTGATCGTGTTCATAAAAAAATTATTCCATTTATGTTAATACAATTAATGGAAGAAGCTGAAATCTATAATGTTGAGGTTGATGAACAAATTGAGTTCCGTAACAAAATGGAAGCTGATGGGTGGGTTCAAACTGATGGTAGTACTAACCAATACAGAAAAGATATTTCTGAAACTAAATTCCTTTTTAGAGAAGATCGAATTATTGATCCAATCACTAAAGAAACTGAGGTTTACGAATCAGAAATTGATATTGACGATTATACTTGGGGTGCAATCATAAGTGATTGTGAAGCTTTTGGTTATACTGCTAAAGAAGTTGACAAGTGGTTAACAGAGGGTGAAGAGTTAGCATTAATCGCTGAATGTATATTTGAGCTTGAATCTTAAAATAAATTAATTTGATATTAGGATATGTGAAAACTTATTCTTATCTTTGCTAAAGAAATAATCAAACAAACTTAATTATGAAAACAATTACAGTAGCAGTTCATATTCAAATGGACATCGATGAAAATGGAAATGTTGTAACCCAAGCGCAATCAATTTTAGACCTAATGAATGAAATTGTAGGCATGAGTGAATTAGAAAGTTCACCACAAATTTTCACCGAAGATATTGATAGTTCTGATATTATTGATATGGACACTGAATTTGATATTAATGACGAGGTTGAGGTTCCAGATCCAAATCCAGATGGTACTGATCTTCATAACCATAGTTTTGTTGGTACTATCGTAAGTATCTTTGGAGATATTGCAACCGTTGAAGATGGTGATGGTGATTGTTTTGATATTGAATTAAACCGATTAACACTAGCATAACTAATATGGAAACTTACACTTTAAAAATTTGGTCTGGTTCAATTTTACTACATAAAGGGTCTTACCAATTCAATAATTTATTTGAAGCGCAACAATATCATCTTGGATTAGTCAAAGGTTTTGAATTATGTGGTAAAAATCCAAATAAAATGAACATAAAAAAAGTATAAATTTTAAAGGGAGAATGAAAGTTTTCCCTTTTTTGTATTGTTTATCCAAAACTTATTCTTATCTTTGTACTTTAATCAAAACATATTATGAAAACATATTTTCAAAAAATATCTTACTTATACGGTAAAGTTGAATTTTCCCTTTATACTCCGATGGAAATTGAAGTAATTGATGAAACGGTACAGAATGGGGTTTTAATTAAACTTTCTTATTTGAGTGCTGAATCATCGTTAACTAAAACCTGGAATTTATATAACGATCGAATGAAGATTGTAAAAGATTTTAAACCAGATACTAATAATATGTTAGTATCTGATTATAAATATAGGTTTATTTCCGCTACTGACGAAATTAAACAATTCCACGCCAAATGTGAGGTGTTAGTAGATAAAAGAGGGAGCTACACGATGGTTAAGTGTTGTGGGTGTGGTCAAGAATCACCTTTAGCTATCAATAGTTTCTATATGATCGATGAAACCAATGATGAATTAACCGATTGTACAAAATAAATAAAATTTCTTATTAAAAATTAGGTTATATTAAAACTTATTAGTATCTTTACACTCTAATTAAAAATTTAAAACATTATGAAAAACTTTTTAAAATTCCTATTGATTACATTTTGTTGTATCAATTTAGTTTCTTGTTCAAATGACGAACCAACAACAGCACCAGTGGTAATAGTACCGCCAGTAATTCCACCAATAACGACAGTATTTAAACCAGCAGTCGTAAATATTGTTGCTAAAAGTACAACTGCAAGAATCGCAGCAACGAAACGTTTAGTTAAAACAATTAGGTTTACATCAACTTCAGTGTTCAATTATAAGTACAAAACTAAATTTACTGATGCTGAATATAAAGCGTTACCTACTGATAATCTTTACGACCCGACAGAGGAAGCCTTGAATGTAAATACTAAAAAATACGATGAAAGGGCTTATACTTATAATGTAAGTAATAATCTTGAAAAAATAACTATTAATAATCTTGCATTTCCAAGTGATAATAGTTCACCAGCCTACGCACCAATTATATTTACTTATCTTGAATCGGGTGCAAGAACGCAAGTTACTAGGTATCAAGATGCTGGCGCAGTTTTATTATACGAATATAATAGCATTGGACAAGTAATCAAAGCAAAAGAGGTAAATGGTACACTTAGATATACTTTTGAATATGATGAAAATAATAATATCTCAAATAAGTATTATTATACTACTGATGCCGTTGGTAATCCAAGACCGCAATACCGTTATACTTATGTCTATTACTCTAACAGTACTTATATAAAAAATTGGATTGAGGTTAATGCTGATGGAACTGAAAAGGTTAATGCTACCGTAACTTATACCTATAATAAGAATCTTACAGGGGTTTATAATAATGAACCAATCTATAAAGTTCTAATGGATAATATAGAAGGACTTGCTTATCTTCACATCATAAGTAATACAAGTGGTTCAAACCCAAAATACTTTTATGATGTTGATGGTTATCTTATTAAGTACGATAAAAATGGTTTGAATGATGCTAATGATATTACATTATTTATCTACCAATAAACCAATAAAAAATATATAAAAAGAGAAGCGAAAGTTTCTCTTTTTTTTTGTTGTATAATTGAAAACTTATTCCTATCTTTACAGTCTAATAAAAATAACATTATGATTGATATCCAAATTGCTAAAAAAATGGTTACGATACAAACATCGGCAGCCTCAAGAAACATTCCATTTGATTTAAGTTTCGCTGAAACTAGAAAATTAATGAACGCTAAGAAATGTTTTTTCACTGGGAAACTATTAAACGAAAAAAATAACGACCCAAATAAAAGATCATTCGATCGAATTGATAATAAAAAAGGATATATCAATGGTAATGTGGTTGCTTGTGCTGAAGCATTTAATAAAAGAAAGGGTAGTTTAACTGTTGATGAGATCACAATTCTATTCAAAGCATTAAAAAAGAAAAATTTAGTTTAAGTTTTATTAGGTTATCTCAAAACTTATCCTTATCTTTGTACTGTAATTAATCATTAAAAATATAAAACTAAATATCATGGCAAAAGAATTATTAGATTTAGAAACAAAAACGGGGACGACTCAAACGGCAATCGAAAGAGAGACTAAGAAAATTTTAGTAGCTAATGGTCTGGATTGGAAAATTATTAAATTTCCATTGGACCTTAGAATGCAAACACCAATGGGTGAGGTCCATGCCGCAACTGATATGTTTGGATTGTATAATACTCACTTGAAAAAAGCGATTGCTAATGTAAAAGAGGGATATACAATTTCTCAAAATGAGGATATCGTTAAATTGGTGTTAGAAGGGATTAAAGGATTTGGGGATTTATCAGTTCAAAAAGCTTGGTCGATCAATGAGGGTAAACGTACTCTTATTCAAATTGCTGTTAAAGGTAACGCAAAAGTTGGTAACGATACTATCGTAAGATATATCACTGTTATCGATAGTAATGATGGGTCATCTTCTTTGGCTGTTGGTGTTGGAAATTTAACTGTATCTTGTCAGAATCAATTCTATAAATTCTATAAAAAAGCACAATCAAAAATGCGTCATACGGTTTCACTAGAATCCAGAATGTTGGAGATCCCAAAATTGATTCGCATTGCTTTGGAAGAAGATATGCGATTAACGGAAACTTATCGAACGTTTCAAAGTACTCCGTTAACTAGAAAGTTAGCTGATGAAATGGTTAACAGAGTACTTGGGTTTAGTAAGTCATCGTCAATCGAGGTGTTAGCTCAAAAGAAAGGTAAAGCGACCAACAATATGGACGATTTATATAGTCACATCAATAAAGAGATGAATCAAAAGGGTAAAAACATGTGGGGGTTATTTAGTGGATTAACGTCTTGGAATACTCACAAAGAACAAAAATTCAAACGTGAGGATGGTAAAATTAGTTCAATGACTTTTGGTCAAAATTATAAAGACAATCAAAATGGTTTGGAATTCCTAATTAGTAAATTACCTAAAGTCAAAAGAGAAGAATTAGAATTAGCCAATTAAAAAGATTAAGGGAAGATGAAAGTTTTCCCTTTATTTTTATTGTTTATCCAAAACTTATTCTTATCTTTGTACTCTAATCAACAATCATTATGAACTTACAAGAAACCGTATCAAAAATGCAAGATAAAAAAGTATCGGTAATCGATGCTAGATTTTTTGCTGAAGGTCAATTCGGTGCATTAGCTTCTTATATCAGAGGGACTAATCCAGCCGTAACAAAATTGATCGAAACCTATTCTACTCAATTGGCCACTCAAAAAGAGAATAGAGCTAAAGATGATGAAAGAGAAATTAACACCGATAATGAAAACTTCTTTATTGATAAAGAAATTAGTAGGACAGCTGAATTTATTAGAATTTTAAAATCTTTGAACAATGCCGAAAAGTAGACTTGAATTAATGGTGGCAATATTGGCCTTGAATAATTTCTTTATTGATACTTGGAATAAGTCCAGTAATATGACGATGAAGAAAAATCCAGTGTTGCAACCGAATTGGTTGAATGAAGAATTTAATCGTTTTTATTTGGTTGAATCAACTACTCATGTTGAGGACGTATTTACCGTTAGCGTTGAATTAAGATACGCCTTGCGTAGTAAAGAGATTCGAGAGACTGGTAGCCAAGAACGTTTCTTAAAAACAATTAGTTTTACTTTGGATGATATTAATGATCCAGAGACTTATAAAAGTAATATGATCGCTGAGGTAACTAAATTGAAAGAAATTTAATAAAAAATTAGGAAATTAAAAAAGTTAATATTATCTTTGTAGAATAAATAATCAAATAACCAAATATGTTTACATTTAATAAAAAAAAGGATAGCGTTAAAGCTACCGATAAGTACATTACAGAAGAAAATGAAGTTAGAATCTGTATTGTAGAACTATTGAAGAAAAAAGATACTCGTGTTAGTATGGCTCCAATATCTCAAAAGTATTTTATTCTAAACAAAACTATTGATTTTTGTATATTGGTTGATGGTTCGGCTGAATTAGTTAAAACAACTAATCACAAATTTAAGTACGGTTGGAAATTTAGACAAGATTTTATCAATGAATTAATCAAGCTAATTATAGTTTGGATTGAAAATGATAGAAGCGAAATTGAGAAAGAAATTTTCATTAACGAAATGAATCTTTTATCCGATATCAAAATTTTAATCGGAACGCTTGAAAATATTACAACTGAACCAGAATTTATTGGTTGCGCTGATTAGATAAAGAAACCCCGTCATTAATTTGATGGGGTTTCTTGTTTCCTATATATACACATTTGTGTATGTAGCATTTGATTTAAACGAAAAAAAGTGTTAGATCGAAACCTAACACCTTTATTAAAAGATCGTCGCTTAAAACGTCTTAAATTACCTGAGAAGTAATTCTATCCCATTCTAAATCGAATTCATTTGTATCAACATCGCCCAACAATTCTTTAACTCTATTTGAGATAACCGACTTAAAAGATTCTGGAGTAACAACACTTGATAAATTTGCTTTTAATTCGGTAAGAGCAATATTAGTGGCGTCAGTTAAACTAAAAGGAACTTCCGTATCCTCTTGGATTAATTCAAGGTTTTCACTTAATTCATTATCCACTTGAAAATGAAAATTAGCTTTAGCAGCTTCCAAAACTTCTTCATCTGTTGCATCTACATCAACAATTACCCTAGTCATTATATTAATACTAACTAACTTCGCTATATTTAAGCCCATAATTTCAATTTTAATTATTATATTTGCCAAAGGTATAAATAAACTAATTAAAAAACAAGGTAAAAATATTTTTATTTTATAGTTGAAGATTCAAAACTTATTCTTATCTTTGCATAACAATTGATTATTATAATGATCAAAAATAATTTAAAAATATTTTTATTTTATAGTTGAAAATCCAAAACTTATTCTTATCTTTGCAGAAGTAATAAACACTAACAAATCTCATATGAAACCTACAATTTCTTTTACTGTTCCCGCTCAATTATTAGGTACTCAAAACCCTAAAACTATCAAAAGTTTAAAACAAAACGTTAGAACTTGGATATTATATATGGCGCCACATACACAAAATAGTTTAGGTGTAAATTTATGTAGTCACGCTACAAACGGCTGTGCAAGCGCTTGTCTATTTAAAAGTGGTTTTGGTGGTATGTATACAAAAGTTGAAGAGTCACGAATTAATAAAAGTAACTACTTTTTAGCCGATAGAAAACAGTTTATGTTACAATTAGTTAGAGACATTAAAATAGCTTTAATTAAAGATGAATTTAATGAATTTCAAACTGCTATTCGTTTAAATGGTACTACGGATATTGCATGGGAAAAAATAAAAATTGAGAACGGTTTAAACATTTTTGAAATGTTTCCAAATGTACAATTTTACGATTATACTAAAAATCCAAAACGTTTTGAAAAAATACTACCTACTAACTATAGTTTAACTTTTAGTAGAAGTGAAAATAATGATTTTTTTGTTGACAAAGTTTTGGCTAATGGTGGTAATGTAGCCGTTGTTTTTGAAACCGTTCCAGAATTTTACAAAGGTTTTAAAGTTATTAATGGCGACAAAGATGATTTACGTTACAAAGATGAAAAAAATGTAGTTGTAGGTTTAAAGTATAAAAAGCTAACTTACAAGGGCGCAAATAACGATATTTCTTCGCATGGTGGTTTTGTTATCCCGAATGGTTTAATTAAAAAAGTTAAGCTTTTAAAAGTAGCTTAAAAAAAAGATCTAGGGAAAGCGAAAGTTTTCCCTTTTTTGTATTGTTTATTCAAAACTTATTCTTATCTTTGTAAGGTAGTAATCAAATATCTAAATTATGAACTCAACACAAAAAAAACAATTTTTAACCAAAAAACTTTCGATCATTGAAAAGTACAAAGGTTCGGTTAATGTAGATTCTTTTAAATTCAAAACCAACGTTGGAACATTGAATGTTACTTTTCGTGAAAATGATGCTGAATTTATTCCAATGATTTTTGAACGAGATTTGGATTTATTTTCATTCCTACAAATTACCAACGACCAAGCAATAAATAAACATTCTTTTAAATGGAATATTTGGGCGGTGGGCGAAAATCATTTAAGTGGATTAGAAATTTTAGATAAGCGTTTAGCTATCCTAACAGAATAATTTAAAACGGGGTAATTCCCGTTTTTTTGTTTTAAATTTTAAAAAAAATATAAGGTAGGTTGGAGTCTACTCTTCCAGTGTTGGTATTACACTACGCCCGTCATCCGATTATTACTATGTAAAGGTAGTTAATTACTATCATATATCCTAATTAAAAACAACTTATTTTCTTATTTAATTTTGATCTAAATAAGATCTGGGTATTGTATAATCCAAAACTTATTCTTATCTTTGTAAGGTAGTAATCGATCAAATAAAAATCTTATGTCACACGAAATTATTTACGGAAAACAATTTATTAAATTATCTGACGACAAATTTATTCCAATAGTATTAGCTGGTAGTAACAACTGTACTGAAATGTCTCCAAGAGGTAGAGAACGACGCGCAAGAAGTTGGTTTAATTTTAAAGTTAATAAGGGAATTATAGTTACCCTTAAAGATATGATTGACCATGCTGAATTAGTAAGAAAAAATTTGGTAGAGTATTATTCGAACACTAAAGAAGGTGACGATTATCAAGATAAGAGTTTTGGATATTATAATGGTATTTCTATTGGTGGTTCATGTAGAAATACCACATTTGGAATGTACAAAGGTATTTTTATAACTGGCGTTAGAAAAGCGTTGACCGTTGAAACATTGGTTAGTAATAATATTAACGTTTATGTTTCAACTTCACGTTATGATAACGAAGCAATCACTAAAGCCAATCTAACACCATTATCATATTACCCAAGAACAACCGCAGAATTGGAAACTATTATCCAAGTAAGTGAACAAAAATTCAAAGGTATCTCAAATGTCTATGTTACTTTAAAAGGTAGTGAAACAGCTTTTAAATATGCACGAAAAAAATATTCAGATTTAGTTGTATAATCCAAAACTTATTCTTATCTTTACAGTCTAATCAAAACACTCAAAAATGGCCTTATCAGAAAAATTTAGTTACACAGAATTGGGATTATTATCAATTCAAGATTTAGTAGAGTTGAATAAACGAGCGGTTTCTACAATCAAATCAAAACGTTTATTAGCTGGGTTGGATAACGCAACCAAATTGACTATTGATGCAACCGTAAAAATTAATTCACCAAAATTCATTGGGGATGATTTTAAGGTTTTTAAAATCAATAAAGCCAAAGCTGTTTTAACACATGTAAAAACCAATGTTAATTACACTGTTCCATTCAGTATGATAGTAACTTAAAAAAGATCAAGGGAAAGCGAAAGTTTTCCCTTTTTTATTAGGTTAATTAAAAACTTATTCTTATCTTTGTAAGGTAGTAATCAAATAAAAACTTTTATCATGCACATAGATATTTTAATTAAGAAACAAGAAAGAGGTTTGGAAATTCTTGAATCGATCAAAGCGTTGGAGCGTAGAACGGAATTGCACCAAGGTAGTATAGATGGATTCCCAGGGACTTTTCCTAAACTTCGTCGAAAGTATCTTAATAATATTGATACGATTGAGCGAGGGATAAAAAGACTTTACATAAAGTTTGAAAACCTCTAGGATATGTCAAAACTTATTCTTATCTTTGTAAGGTAGTAATCAAATAACAAATATTATGTCTGAACAAATATTCCCAAACGGTTTTGAATCATGGTCTGAAACACATTTTGAAGTGGTGGACTTTATTACTAGAGAAAGAATTAAAGAACCAATTGAGGGCTTAATTGGGGGAATACAACAAAATAGTGGTACTGTTGGATTATGGGAATTAGCTACTGAATGGGTGAATGAATTTGAATTACTTCACAAAGGTAATGATTGGGATCATTTAGATTATTATGATGAAGTGGAAAATTTTTGTAAAACTAAAAATAATTTATAATGGTACATAAAGTAAAATTTAAACAGTGGAATTGTATTTTAGAATTTGGTCAATATAAAGAAAATGATCGAATTGCTATTTCATTGGTCGAAGAAGAAACGGGTGAAGATGTTGCAACGGTAACTATAAATCTGGATAAAGTATCGTTAAGCGATAATGAAGTAATCATTAAAGATTATAGCGAAAATGAAGGTGTGTATGAAGCATTGGTTAAAGCTGAAATTATTAGTAGAGCTAAACGATATATTCATAGTGGTTTCATTTCAGCACCCGTATGTGATTTATTAATAACAGTGCCTAAAATTTAATATTATGTACAACGAAGAACATGAAAAAAGATTAGCTAAAGAAAGTAAACTACCAAATAGTGAGGGTAAAGTTTGGGAAGAAATAAAAGTCGGTGAAACTGAAATTAATATATCTGGAAAGGTTTGTAAGGTGGTTATTTCAAGAAACAAAGAGGGGAATATTGAGATCGAACCAACTGAAGATGGGATCTGGAATAAAGATGGTTGGTTATCAGAAGGACATTGTGTTGAAGGGTATAATTTTGAGGTCATTCTTTCACAACATAATAATTAAATTTAAAGGAAAGCGAAAGTTTTCCTTTTTTTATTAGGAATAACAAAAACTTATTCTTATCTTTGTAGTGTAATAATCAAATAACAAAAATCATGGAAATTTCAAACTATCTTTTTTACGGACTATGTGAGTATAATAATACTATCACTGATGCTGACGATTTTAAATTGGGTGACGTAGTTATCAATGACCAAAACGAGATTGGTGTAATCATTCAAGTTCATTCTGATTGTGAGTTTAGAACTGATATGTTTGGTAACACTTCGTCTGATGAAATTAGATTAGCCACTTCCCAAGAGGTTGAAACTTTCAGACCTAATGTTATTAATGAGGGTACATTTATCCATAAAAAATAAATGTATTTTAATTAGGAATATCCAAAACTTATTCTTATCTTTGCTAAAGAAATAATCAAAATCTCAATATCATGTTAAAAGACACCGAAGTTACCAAAGTAATATTTAGAAAGTTTAAAGACGGTCAAGTCATAGCTCTATTCCCTTATGTTGAAAGTTCAAGAGGTTACTGTTCAAGCTATATGCACGTAGGGCAACATAGTGATGCTGACTACATTCATGTCGTTAAAATGACTAAATTAGCCACTGCTGACGAATACGCTGATTTGAAAAATGAGTTGGAGAATTCAGTTGGGTATAACTTAGAATTAGATTCTAAAATTAATAGAGTTAAATTTGCTTTAAAAAACATGTAATTATGAGATGGTATAAAACAAAAATGCAAACAGCTTTAAACTTAGGTTGTGCTATTGCTCTTATGGATATTTACGGTATTGATGTTTTTGATGAGGTTAATCATTTAGATAATGATTTAAATTTAATCACTAAAAAGATCCAACCCCATTTTACCAAAGAAAATCGGTTGAAGATATTCAAAAAAGAATTGAAGCAACTTGAAAAGGAGTACCCAGATTCAAGATTTGAATTTTTAATTAAATAAATGAGAAGATATAAATTTATAGGTACGTTCATTAGTTATGAGGGTCACACTTATCAATTAACCGTATATTGTAGTAGTTTTATCCAAGCGTTAATATTATTAACTGCTGATGCAATAAGAACAGGTCAACATTATCAACTTAGCACAATATCTAATGAAGATAATGATGTGCGTAAAATTAGTGATATTTTAGAGGTTGGTAAATTAATTCATTAAAATTTGTTTTGATTATTACGTTAGATGGGTTACGGTTGTGAGATTCCGTATCCCATTTTTTATTTATTTTTATTTGGTAGATCCAATTATTAATAGTATCTTTGTGGTAATTAAAAACAATAATAGATATGAAGAATTTTAAATTACTTATGGTCATTGCCATAATTGGATTAATGGTGTCGTGTAAAGAGACGACAACTAAAACAAGTGACGTAACCGTAACCGATACAACTGCCGTGGATAGTGCTTCAGTGGGTGTATTGAGAGATACGATTGCTGATGAAGATTTACCTACAAATGATACGGTGATCAAAAATTAATAAGAATCATAAGATTCAGATATGTACAAAAGGATTCTTTTTTTTAAAGAATCCTTTTTTTGTTTGGATATGTCGAAAATTAATCTTATCTTTACACTCTAATCAAAACAATAATTATGTTACCAGTAATTTATGAGCGTCGCAACGGGGTTAAAATACCTACTAATGATCTATTGAACGATCTAAGTAATATGGTTGAATATCTAGATGCTTTTGAATTGGCATTAAATGAAACCATGCGCTTGGGTGAACCAACTACCGATTATGTATATTATTTTGACCAATTAAAAATGATTGCTGAATTATATCCTAATTTTGAATATGATAAATATTTGGAGAAAAAGTATTGTGATATTATTAGTAGCTTTTATTATAAACCACAACCAAAAAAATATAGTTATTATTAGGATATATCAAAACTTATTCTTATCTTTGTAAGGTAGTAATCAAATAACAAAAATTATGTCACACACTTTAAAAAACGCCAAATTAATTATTCACGTAAAAGCTCCAGATTCCCTTATAGTTAGAAATGATTCATCAATAATTTTTATTGCTGATAACAATCCCGAAAATATGGCTAACGCTATTTTGATCGAATCAGCAAGCGAACTATTGGAAAACCTACGTGAGGTTATGAAGTGGGGTAAAACAAAAAATGGTAAATTCTTTTTTGAAACCAGTGAAGACCAAGCCAAAGATTTTCAACGTTTATTAGATAAAAACAAATAGTCATGAGTAAATGGTATCGAATTAAACCAGATGTTGAGTATTCTACTGATATAAATTTTTTTTATAAAAACCAAATTGGTGTTGCTTGTCGAGAATCAAAATACTATTTCTATAGTTTGTTAGAAGGTGTTACCTTTAAATTGAAATCAAACGTTTTTGGTGATAGAACTTTATCTGATGGTAAAATCCGTGAAATATGTGTAGAGATTCATTCAGAAATTTTAGAAGGTAAATATGGTGTTGGTGAATTAGTAGAATAAATTAGGATATATCAAAACTTATCCTTATCTTTGTAAGGTAGTAATCAAATATCATTATGGAAAAAAGTATTAAATTAGCTAAAAGAGATCAAGCCTTGATCGATAGCTTACAGATCGGTACAAAGAAGGAATTAGTTACCAACCCATTTTCTGGGTATAGTGTTGAGTTAGAACCAGAAGCACTTGCTTTATATGACTATATTAAAGGTTGTGAAGCGTCTGGGTTTAACGATAAACTTCGCCAAGGATTATATGTCTTTAGAAAAAAATGGCCTAATGAATACATGAGTTTATTAGACTAAAAAGATTAAGGGAAAGCGAAAGTTTTCCCTTTTTTATTAGGAATAACGAAAACTTATTCTTATCTTTGTAAGGTAATATTAAAACATCATAATCATGGCAAAAGGAAAGTTCGAAAATAAACACAATGTTTTTAGATTAGAAATAATTGAACAATTAAAAATGAAAGCTTGTCGATCAACTAAAGAAAGTAACTTTCAACGAACTTCAGTTTTAAAAGTTAAGAAAGCTAATTTTAATTTAGATGGTGATAGATACTTAGTTGAGGTTTCTCAAAATGGGTTAATCGATAATAGAGGTTATTCTTATGAGTTTGATGTCTTAGATACTGTACAACTTTGTGAGCTGGGAGATGAGTTGTTGTAGGACACAATTGTGTATCTGATTAAAATAATTGAATGAGAAATGAAAGTTTCTCATTTTTTATTTGTATATGTTAAAAATTAGTATTATCTTTACCTCAGTAATTGAAAACAATATAGAAAGATGATTACAGATGAAAAAATAAAAACGGCTACTATCTTTGGTAGCGAAATTCAGTACTCAGTATTAGATGATAATGAGAATGAATTAGACCATGAAGTGAATAATAATGATACTTTTCTAATCATTGAAATGATTAAGAACGGTTTCAATCTTGGTGAGGTTAATAGTTATAAAGATGGTAAATTTTGTACAGTAAAATGGTTATCCACTAATACACGTTAAGATGAATACTTACATCATTGAATGTTGGTTCCGATACGGTGATAATGAAAAAGATTTTGAAACTGTTCAATTCATTGCAGAAGATTTAGAAAGTGCCTACGCACAAGCTAATGCAAAGATACGAAACATTTTTCTATTAATCCCTAAAAATTAATTAGGATATTAAAAAACTTATTCTTATCTTTGTAAGGTAATATTAAAACAAACATTATGACAATCATTTTATCTCAAGACGACTTAGACGCAATTATCTTAAACTCTTTATGTAATGGCGCATTATCAGAATTAGTTGGTTATGGCTTAGAAGTTAACTTTGAAGGAAGTAACTACGATAATCACAAAGTAAAAGGAAATTCATACGAAGATAATTTATTACTTTGTTTAAAGAATGGTGAAAGATTAGTTTTCGATGACAATGAAGGTGACGAACAAGTTTCTTTTACTATGGCAGAAGCTAAAGAAAGATTAGAAAAGCATGGTGATCAATACATTAACACCATTAAAAATGTTATCAGTGGTGATGACGATGCTACTGATGGTGATACGATTCTACAACTTTGTTTATACGACGATGTAATTTTCGGTTAATAACAAAAGATCGAGGGAAAGCGAAAGTTTTCCCTTTTTTGTATTGTTTATCCAAAACTTATTCTTATCTTTATACTCTAATAAATTTATTACTATGAAAAATGTTATTTACGATTTTACCAGCTATAAAGTAATTGCAGTAACTACTAATGAAGTATGTATTTCTAAATTAAAAACTAATGAAGATTTTACAAATTTAGAAACTTGGAATGAATGGAGAGAGGTTAACAAAAAATTAGAAAAGATAGAATAAAAAAGATCAAGGGAGAATGAAAGTTTTCCCTTTTTTGTATTGTTTATCCAAAACTTATTCTTATCTTTGCTAAAGAAATATTAAAACTCACATCATGATCAAGACTATTAAAAACTTACCGATTAGTACAGTTATTGAATCGTTAGAAACGATATATAAAAATGAAAAACCAAAATCATTAATAGCCGAAACAAACGATTTAGGTGAGGTTATTTATTTTAAATTAAATATAAAGAATTTTAATCCTTATGCACCATATGCCCATACTTCAACAGTTGGACGCGAAGTAAAAAAGTTAAGTGATTTAGGGTTAATTTATACCAATGATGATTTTTGTGTTTATTTTAATCTCGGTAAAGATAATTTATTTTCCTCAGCAGTTGGTGGTTGGTACTATTCATTTGATGATATTAATAAAATTATTAATAATTTTAAAGATCGTTTAAATATTAAACCTAAAGAACATAAATTAAATGTTGGTGATTTTATTGTCGAATACAATGATAATGAAATACGAAATATTTATTCGATTGTTAAAAATAACAATTATGATTATGTTTGTTTAGATACTTTAAATGAATTAATTAAAGATACAATACCAACGGGGGTTAGTAAGTCAAATGTAGTTATTTCAGATAATTCACCATTAAAACCTATTTCACGTAAAGATGTTGAATCATTAGTTATTGAGATAGAGAAAGATTTACTAATTTCTGAATTATTAAAAATTAATTTATCCGTAGGTAACATAAAAAAAGAAGATTTACCAAACTATTATAAAAATACTGATGTTGGTGATTTAATTTCAATGTATAAAAGATATTGTACGGGTGAGTTTAAGTTATATAAAGTTTTTGACAAAGGGCGATTATTGTATGACCCAATGATAAAAAAAACAACTTGTTGGGGACACTAAAAAAAGATCGAGGGAGAATGAAAGTTTTCCCTTTTTTATTAGGATTACTAAAAACTTATTCTTATCTTTGCTAAAGAAATAATCAAACAAACAAAATTATGTCACACACTATTAGTTTCCAAGTTCAAATCGTTGTTGCTGATAAAATCACTGATGACAAAGAGATTGATCAAATGAGTCAAAAAATTGCTAACGCTATTTGTAATGAATGTCGAAAAGGCGATGGAATTACTCCCGAAGATAGCGAAACCTTTACTGAAATTATTTACGTTAAAGGTTGGTATAGTGATAAAACAATAATTGAACACCCATAAATTATGAGTTACAAAATATCAATACTAGAAACTAAAGTTGACGTATTAATTAGTGAAACAACAATTTTAATGAAACAAAATTTAGATCGAATACTTAAATCGGGTTCGATTGATATTGATGATTATGACCCAGAGTCAATGGTTCTACCAAAAATAATCGTTACGGCATTATTAGAAGAAATGGCTGAAATGTATGTTGTTAGAGGTTCACAAGCTAACATTGCTAAAAAAGAAGTGAAAAACATTAGACTATTTTTATAGTAAAAATTAGGTTATTAGGTATAAAAAACCTATCTTTGTAGAGAATTAAAATATAAGCCCCACAAATTAAATATGGTACACAAGAAGAAATTAATTGCATTAGGTCACATTTGCCTTGAAGATTATTATGTTGACATTTTAGAGTCGTTTGAAAATAGAGAATTAAAACAGAGTAAAGAATTATATTTAGATTTAGGATCTAGTCAAAAAGTACCATTTTTTGAATGGTTATGTAAAGAAAAGAATTTAACTTTTACGGTTGATTCAATGATGAAAGAATTCAATGTTATAGACGGTAAATTATTAATGATAGCTGCTGCATAAAGATTTGTTTTGATTATTACGTTAAATGGGTTGTATCGGTGAGATGATGCAATCCATTTTTTATTTAAAATAAATTAGGTTATGTCAAAACTTATTCTTATCTTTGTAAGGTAGTAATCAAATAACAAAAAAATCATGGAAGGAATTATAGTGAATACAGATGCGAAACAAGAACGTATTAAGAAGTCGATTAGTGAGTGTGTTTTAAAAGCTAAAGAAATTGCTTCAAATGGTTATCACAATGGGTACTTTACATTACCAAGAGATGAACGACATGAAATTTTAGAAGCCTTATGGAATGATTATAAAATCTATCAGGTTAGCTTAAGTAAACCGACTTTTAACGATAGAGAGGCTGAATATAAATTAGGTTGGAATTAGTATTATGGAAATTACTATAGATAAATTTGGAGCCAAAACAATTTCAGAAACTGTTAACGGAGAAGTTTTTAAAATAACTTATCATTGTTGCAGTGAAGCTGATGCTATTGCGTCATTTAAAGAGAGCGTTAAAAATATTATTGAATCAAGATTAAAAAGATCTAATTAATTAGGATATATCAAAACTTATTCTTATCTTTGTAATGTAATAATAAAACAACAAATCTCATGAAAGTAGCTATCAATCCGACAACAAATATTCTAACAATAACAACTGATAAGGTTAGTGAATATTCAGATTTATTTGATGAATTAGGAGAACACGAAGTAGTAATGGCTAATGAAGTTGATGCTGATTATATTGCTTGTGAGGGTTTATTATATAGCTTAGATGTAACAAGCGTTAGAATCCTTATGAACGGTGGAGAAGTTGAACTATCAATGATTGAGAAAGTTATTGATTGTGGAGATGAAGATTTTATTAAATGGTATTTTTAATTTTAAATTAATAAAAAGGAAAGCGAAAGTTTTCCTTTTTTTATTAGGTTATATCAAAACTTATTCTTATCTTTGTAAGGTAATAATAAAACAACAAATCTCATGGATGATTATAATAAAAAAATGGTTGATGATTTATTTAAATCTACTTTAGTAATTCATTGGTGGAATCACAGATCGAAAACTCTATACTACAATGGTACAGTTAAAGAGTATTTCACACAACATAAAATCATTTGTAAAATAACGTCAATAGATAATGGTAATGGATCAATTGAAAGTTTAAAAATCAAAATTAAGTTTTATTTTGGAAGTTTGAATGATATTCAATTTACAACTAATAATTTGGAAGATGCAATTAGAATGGTTGTGAATATCCAGCTATCTTATTTATGTGATAAAGCGCAATTTAGTTTTAATAACAGAACAAGAACAATTAACTTTTAATTAGGTTATGTCAAAACTTATCCTTATCTTTGTAAGGTAATAATAAAACTAATAATATGAAAACTAAAGGTATAAACAATGATAAACAATTTAACCAGTTTTTAGAAGATAATAACCTGGACTATGATTCTCAAGAACGAAAAGAATTTACTCTAAAATCGATGCTTGTTTCTTGTTTCTGTTATGGTGGGATAGAAAAAACAAGTTGGCACTTTGAAAAATACCTAAAACAACATATTCAAATTTTAGGTGAAAAACTATTTTGGGAAGTTTACGAAGATCAAGCCACTTTTTTAAATGGATGTGAAGTGAAAAGTAATGTTTATGAAGATGCTGAGGGTTGCACCTATAATTCATTAATCATAAAATAAATTAAAAGGAAAGCGAAAGTTTTCCTTTTTTTATTAGGTTATGTCAAAACTTATCCTTATCTTTGTAAGGTAATAATTAAATAACTAATCTCATGGGAAAACCTTATATTGAAATTCAATTAGAACGTATCAAAGCGAATGATTTGACTTCAGTTGTTATCACTGATGATAACGGTAATAAAACCAATTCATTCAACTTGAATATCGATAGTGCAACTGAATTGATTAAATGGTTAACGAATACTTATTTAGGTGGTGTTGAACAACCAATAACCATGATGGGGCAAATCACAATGGATGATTATTTTGATCGAATAACTCAAAATTATGCTGATGGTAACTATTCCAAAGCTAAAGAATTATACGAGGGATTAAGTGAAGAGCAACAAGTTGATTACGAAGACCATTTTTCCGAACTACACCACTACGAAGCGTTAGACAACGATACGGAAGTGAATATCGAATTTATTGCAATGATGGTTAAACTTAAAAACATTCAAAAATAATGCAAACAGGTAAAGAAAGATGCAACGAATTTACAGGGCAAAAAAATACTACTAATCCTTTTAGTAACGAACCAATAATGATTTACAGTCGAGGGATTGAACCCAATTCAGAAGAGCATTTATATGACGATTTTCAAAAAGAAATTAAACGAGGTAAAAACCCAAACGGTGGAACAGGATTCCTAATGCGAAGAAAGAACAAATTAAAAAAGAAAAAACGATAACCATAATAGCATAGGACACAATTGTGTATACAACATTAAATAAGCGTCTATAATGGACGCTTATTTTGTTTTAAACACGTAAGACCTAAATCAAAACATAATTGATCACAACGAAGAAAACCCCTCGAAATCGAGAGGTTGGTAATTTAATTTAGAACCCAATTAGTAAACGGGTTTAATTTGATTGCCAATTTCGTCAAACATATTTTGATCTTCCCAATTGACATCATAAGTTAAAGCGTCAGCTTCACCTTCATACGAGTCAATTAAACAAATAACTTCTTCTTCATTATCTGGGACTTGAAATATACTTGTACCGTCCGTTAAATACTCACCACTTCGATAAGGATGATTGATAGCAGTTCTAAAATCTTCGATAGTATTGATCGGTGTAGCCATAATGATAAGGGTTAAATTATTACATTGCAAAGATAAGAATAAGTTTTGAGTTATGCAATAGATGAAGCTTATTTAGATCAAAATTAAATAATGAAAAAACTTATTAATAAGTTTGTGGAATCCAAAAGTTATTCTTATATTTGCAGTGTTGGAATTAACCGACGACAAAAACTCACAAGATGAAAAACTTATTCAAAAAAATTATGTCTGTTGTTATTGCTGAATTGAAAGACACCGCAAAAAATGCTCACTACGCAATCGGAAGATAATTAAACACTTATATCATGAATATAGAAGATAATAGATTAATCGCTGAATTTTTAGGGTCAAGAGTAACAGTAGACACTTACTTCATAAATGGAATGTATATGTCAATTGATGATTCAGAACTAAAGTTTCATTCTGATTGGAATTGGTTAATGGAAATAATCGAAAAGATAAAAGTAATTAACCAAACCGCAGTAGGAGAGTTTAAAGACAAATTATTACACTACCAAAGAAATAATAAAACTATCTTTGATTTATCAATTTTAGAGTGTAAAGAGGTTGTTTTTGATTTAGGGTTAGAGTTTAGTAAATGGTATATTACAAATAAATAAATTTAAAGGGAATTCGAAAGTTTTCCCTTTTTTTGTATTGTTTATCCAAAACTTATTCTTATCTTTGTAGTGTAATAATTAAATATCTCACACCATGAAAATTATAGTAGAATTAGCATTTGTCTCAGTTATTATTATTGAGGGTTCGGGTTTAAAAGACTTAAAAGAATTTTATAATAAATATTACAAAGATAAAGGCTTTTTATATAGTGATGAAGCAGAATCGATCTATTATGAAGTTGATTCACCAATTATGCCAATTGAGGGTCAAAGATTAGGGAGTAAATTTGGTATGGTAATCGTAGATTGGACGTATTTTAATATTGATGGCGATTCTGATGACTACTTTGAAAAAACAAGAATTGTAGTTATTGAAGAATAGTTGTTAATAACTTTAACAATTATTATTTGTTTAAATCATTTTTTATCATTACCTTTACATTGTTAAATATTTAAATCTCATACTATGGACGCCGAAACTACAAACCACCCTACAATTTTGGAACTATCAAGATTAACTAAAAAGGGTAAAAAAATACATAATCAAAATCCAAAAGGGTTTTTTGAAAAGTTAGACAAAGAATACCAACTTGATAAGATTGGAACGCAGATAGTAAGTATTTTAGTTATCTGTAATTAAATTATTTCTTTTGGTCATATTTTTTGTTTTTGAATGCGGGTGTTGCTCCCCGCATTTTTTTGTTTACTCTTTAAAAAAAATATAAAGTAGGTTGGAGTCTACTCTTCCGACCGTTAGGAGCCAGGCTATTCTGATTATTACTATGTAAAGATAAGAATAAGTTTTCACATATCCTAATTAATATTCTTATTTAAATTGAAAATAAATAAGATCTAAGTGTTGCATAATTCAAAACTTATTCTTATCTTTGTAGTGTAGTAATAATTAAATCTCACACCATGAAAAATCAAACAGAAAAATCAGAATACTTTCAAAATGTAGTAGCAAGTTATCTAGAAACCGCCTTATGGGTGCAATTCGATACCGAAGATAATATTAATATTTCTGATTTTGATACGGACACAAAAATTCAAGCTATTAAAGACTGTGGTGACTTCTTAGATAAGTTAAATTATAATGTTAAATCCATTCCTTCAAGCCAATTTGGACACGATTTTTGGTTAACAAGAAACCATCATGGAGCTGGATTTTGGGATAGAGGGTATGGTGATTTTGGCGACCAACTAACTAAAATTTCACATAACTATTCAGAAATTACACCCGTAATTGGTGACGATGGAAAAGTTTATTTTGGATAAAAGATTTAGGGAAAGCGAAAGTTTTCCCTTTTTTATTAGGATAAATGAAAACTTATTCTTATCTTTGTAAGGTAATATTAAAATCTCACAAAATGAAAGCATATAAAATTTGGTTCGATACAAAACATTTTATTCATAAAGATACTACTGACGAAATAAACGTTAGTTGGACCACAAACATTAATGACGCATTAGATACCAAAACTTTGTACTTAGATATTAATATTCCAGATTTTAGTAAAGCGTGTAGATTTTTCAATGATACACTAGGATTCAGTCCGAATATTTCAAAACCCGATGCACTATATTTTCTGTAATTTATATTAGGATAATTCAAAACTTATTCTTATCTTTACACTCTAATAATTAATCATTAAAAAACTCACATCATGCAAAGCATTAACGACCGTTTAACATTAGGAGAAAACCACTTTGAAAGTGGCTCAAGGAATTCAACACAATTCAATAAATTCTATTTGGATTTTAAGAAAGCATTCAAAAAGGAATTGGATAAAGTAGGGGCAACTGAAATGATCGCTTCTAAAGGTCACTTTCATTTAACTGGATTCTTTAAAGCTAAAAGCGGTCAACTATATTACTTTTCTTTAAGTGATGTTAGACATGGTTTTGGTGGGCGCTCAAACAATCAACTATTATATCGTACGGCTCAACATACTAAAGATTGGACTGGTGGCGGTAACTGTTATGTTAATTTGGGAATCGATATGTTTGAAAACATTAGACTTTAAACCAATGAAAGAAGTAAAAAGAAATTGGAAACTATATGGTATTACAATCGGTCAAACGACTGTAATACCTTGTTACTACGACGTGAAAAGGATAGCTAATAAGTTACCGACGTTATATAAAAAGCATTTAAACATTGTAAGGTTTTCAGTGATTGCTGAAAGATATTGTATTTTATTTAACCATAAATTAGGATAAGTCAAAAGTTATTCTTATCTTTGTAAGGTAATAATCTAAAACTCTAATATCATGCGTCAATTAACAGCACCTCAAAAGAAATTACTTAACAAGTTTATCAAATCACAATTACACCCGAAAGATAGCTTTGAAGCGTCACAAGCCCCGTTTAAAGGTAGTAAGCATATTTTAACGGGTGAAGATTTACCAAGCGAAATTTACGCTGAAATCGAACGGCTTAATGATTCCGAAATTCTATGGCAAGAAGTTAATCGTTATTTGGAAGATGAAAGCGACAAAGAAAGCCGATTATAAAAAAAGATCGAGGGAAAGCGAAAGTTTTCCCTTTTTTTATTAGGATAAATGAAAACTTATTATTATCTTTGTAAGGTAGTAATCAAATAAAATCTCACACCATGAACCAAACATTAGCATCAGAAGTTGAAGGTAGAATTGAAAGAACAATGAAAGCGAATAATTTAACCAGATCGAAAGCGATTGATTATGCAATCGTAGTGGCTGAGGAAGGTTTAGAGATGGCAATGATGGACGATATGGAAAGTTACGTACAAAGTTACCAAGAAAGAATAACTTACCTTAAAACCTTAAAAAAAAAGGAAGTTAAGGTAGTGGAAATAACCGAAACAGAATTAAGAGGGTTAATTTTTTGGGCTACTGTTGGAATAGGAAATTCAAACGGTGGTAGTTATCGTTCGATAATTCATTTTATTAAAAACCATAGCAAGCTTATGAATTGTCGAATGAGATATAAAAATTTAGAGTTTGGAAATCGACTGAAAGAAAGCGTTAAATAAATTAGGTTTATCCAAAACTTATTCTTATCTTTGTACTCTAATCAAATAACAATCTCACACCATGCAAAATTCAACACACCAACTTTCAGCAGACCACGTTCTTTTTATGGAATATAGAAACTATCTAGTATTCAAAAAAATTGCACCTGAAACTTTTATTTATTCAAATCACGACGGTACACCCGCAAATGATATTCCAGACGGTAAACCTTCCCATACGATTAAAAAGCTTTTATATCAAACGACTGTAAGGAGAAAACACGGTTTGAATAAAAACCTAAATATACATTCCGCTTCAGTTGGTGGCTATGATGGTTTTGAAAATCAATACTCTAAACATCAATTAGACTACACGCAAAAAGCAATTGATAGACATATTGAAAATAGAAAAGAAAATCAATTAACGAAAGTTAATCACCATAAAAATTCACGTTGGTACACTTATATTTGTAACAACGTAACTATAAATGTTTTCTTTGATGGTGGTATCGGTGGCGACTATATAAATGATAGAAGCGAAATTTATGTGAATAACCGACCATTAAGAAGCGTTTCATTAACTAACGACTTCACATTTAATGACGTTCTAAAACAAGTTTATTATAATACGATAGCAAATTATAATGTATATAATTTTGATAGTCAATATCTTAAAAAGAACTACTTTAAAAATAGAAAAATTGAGACAATCGATATAGATATTTTACCAGTGTACGAATTATTAGGTGCTGGAATTCAATACAAAGATTTAGTTTTCGCACCTACCAATGTGCAAAAAAGTTGTACTTACGATGGGTTTAAATTCACGTATGATGGTAACAAAGAAGTTATTATTCCCGTTAATGAAATTAAAGATATTATATTCGATGTTGAATGCGAACTAAACGAATGGCTTAAGTTATCAATACTAACAAAGAAGTTACAATTCATAGAATAAAATTTGTCCGCTTAATGTGGATACTAAGGGGCGTAGGTTGTGAGATTCCTGCGTTCCTTTTTTATTGTTTAAAACTTTAACACTTTTTATAGTACTAGATCCAAAACTTATTCTTATCTTTGTAGTGTAATAATCAAAGTATAAAATGGAACTAAGTAACCACAAAATAATTGAAGTTCATATCTCAACAATCAAAAAAGGCGATACGGTATTATGTAAAGATGGGTTTGTAAGAACCATAGGCGCTAATAATATTAAATATGATTCATTTATGGGTCACTCACTATTCGGAGATTCTTATAAATCGGGAACTGAAAAAGTAAAAAAAGTATTAATATAAAAACTAAAACCATGAACGTAATTATAAACGAAATACCTTCGCCATTTACAACCTCTTTTGAAATGTTTGCTAAACCAGATTTAGAATTTTTAAAAGAGCATAAAACCGTAATGGTTATTTTGCGTAATGAAACTAAAACGAGGGTTTCAACTACCTTATATTTTGGTGGGAAGTATTCTACTTTAATTAACATGCCAAGTACCAAATTTAAAACACATGAGTTTAGCGAAATGAATTATTTTAGTGGTGGTACTCGAACTTCAAATTTTTTCGTTAAGTCAAAGAAACAAAACCTTGAAGCCTACAAAGAATATCTAACTGAGATAATGACAGACGTTATTGAAAAATACTTTCATTTAACATTAGATACGTTAACAATTAATTTAGTAGTAGGAAACGTTTTTTAACACTTTTTATAGTGCGAAATCCAAAAGTTATTCTTATCTTTGTACTCTAAATAAATCTCACATGACAATAGAAGCTAAATTAAAAAAAGAGTTCCCAGATTTTAAATTCCTAGAGCGAACTTTTAAAACTCAGTCAATTTACGGGACTGTGAATATCGATCAAATAACAAAACGAATTAATAAAGATTTGTATTTATTCGGTGGGTTAAATTTGTTTATATCAACTGAATTATACAAAGGAACTGATAAATCATTCTTTTACGCAATTCTTTCACAAGATGCACAAGTCAGACAATATAAAAAACAAAAATTCGTTAAAGAAGAGTTTTCAAAAACATTTGTAAGTGGTAAGACAGTTAAGCAAGTTATTGATAAATTAAAAGAAAAAACAGATTTCGCTAAATTTCATTTAAAATAATTAGGATTATTTAAAACTTATTCTTATCTTTGTACTCTAATAATTAATCAACAAAATAATAAGACCATGAAATTAAAAAATGTGCTTTTAGCAATAGTTATCGTATCAATAGCTTCAACTTTATTATTTGAAGTAGCTGAATATTTATTCGGAGCAGACAACGTATTTTTTGGTGGGTTATGCTTAATTCCTTTTCTTTTGGTTTGGTGTTTATTAACCGATAAGGAGCTAACCAGAAAAGACAAAACAAAGGGTTATATCGAACTATAAAAGCTAAATTATGAGTTTATTAAATTCAATCCAATTCGGCAAAGGTAATCCAAATTTTACGTGGGAAGTCGTAGAATACATCGGAGACTATGACCAGCAAATGATTAACCCATGCAGAAACTATTCAGACGCTTTAGCTTATGTAGTTAATAATAAAAGTAAATCAAAGGGTTTATTAGCTATCGAATTATGGTATCGGGAAGTGGATTCTAAGGGCGAACTAATAACAGGCGACGCAATTATTATCGGAGAAAATTTAATCGAAATACGGGAAGCTTTAAAGGTTTACGAAAATAATTAAAACTTTAACACTTTGTATGGTGCAAAATCCAAAAGTTATTCTTATCTTTGTACTCTAATCAAATCTCACATATCATGGAAATTTCAACTATTCAATCAGCATTAGAAAACATATTACCACAAGGAACGTATTTAAACGTTAAACCATACAAAGGAATGAGCGACAATTATATCGCTATTCAATTTGCATCGTTAGACTTCAATATCAACGGTGTAAGTGGACAACGCCCAGACGCAGTATCTTTGTCATTGTGTTTAAATGATTTAGAATTGTTAGTACAAATGTACGGTGGGTGCGGTGGTAATCGTATTTACAGAAAACCAAATTTAGAAGATCCAAAAGAAAAGTATTTAGCCATGAAAGGTGTGAAAGTACCATTCAGACAGCCACAAAAAAACGAAGTAGCAGTCTTAAAAGCAATCAAAACTTTTGCCCTTAATTGGATCAAAACCATAAAAGAAAACAAAGATACTTTGTATTATAAAGATAAAGTAGATTATTCAAAATTTTAACATTTAACATGGTGTGAAATCCAAAAGTTATTCTTATCTTTGTAACGGCAATAAAGCCAACCTTTAAATCTCACATCATGGTAACTTTCAATGTAACATCTTACGAAAACGGTAGAATTATCAAAACGGTAAAAGCTATTGATTATACCACAGCTTTTAATGACTGTTTAAATAACAATATAAACGTGTATGACGACTACTTTTTAGAAACCACTACAGAAACCAATACGTTTAATAAACTGCCAAGCAGAACGATTTATATCGATGAGGAACGATAGACCGATATTAAAATAAGACTCTTTAATTAGAGTCTTTTTTTTGATCAAAATTAATTAAAAATAATTCACTTTTAATTAGGTTATGTGGATCTTAATGTTTACCTTTACATAGTAATAATCAAAGCAACTGATAAAAAAGTGAGACGTAGACTCCGACCTACCTTATATTTAAATCACTGATATTCAGTATAGGTAATCAATTAAATGTTAAAATTTTGTTAATGTTTTACTTAACATAGTTGAAAATCTAAAAGTTATTCTTATCTTTGTAGAGGCAATGAAGCCCAAATAAAATCTCACATATTATGTCTACATTTAAAAAAGAATTGAAAAACGAAGTAATTACAGCAGTAGCGGGAACGATCAAAGGAACGTCTTTTATTAGCCTACCTGAATACACAAGCAAAGGTACGGGCGAAGTAGCCGCATACACTATATTAGCTGGATTCAGCTATAAAAATGCCGTTAAAAAGGATTTAGTAGCTTTGAAAAATTTCGACCTTAATTCATTAGCTGATAAATTTCCAATGGTTATTTTAAACGAAGCCTACAAAAATGTTGAGCATAGTTTAAATGTAGCTTTGGCAACTGAAAAAGAAAAACAATTGTTAAGATTGCAAGGCGACAAAACTGTAATGCGCTCAGATGCTCAAATTGACGCTTACACGCAAATAACAAACGGAGTTAAACAATGTAAAGCTGATAATTTAGTTCACATATTTGGACTACAAATCAAAAAAACGGTACTTGTTGCAGTTGAGAAAAAAGTGACTAAAAGCCGTGAGTTAACATTGGCGCAAAATGCAATAAAATACGCTTGTGATTTTAGAACGTTAAAATATAGAACTTTTATAGTTGAAGCTACACAAATAAAAATGCAAGGTGTAGTTATACTCTAAAAAAGTATTAAGATAAAAAAAACCGTTAAACTAAAAAGTAACGGTTTTTTTATACCATATTTTGAAATGTTAAAGTTTCACTGTAAATTAGGAATTGTCAAATATTTAAAAATGAAATTAAATTAGGAATTGTCAAATATTTAATTCTTCATATGAAATTAGGATATGTCAAATATACGTTTTAAGGCACGATCTTTTTTTAGAGTAACTAACACC
>Ga0326734_1000064_pt1 | contig 37943 bp, 34 predicted proteins | sample 15_GP2_1315_FD_207944 | JGI IMG/M metagenome (GOLD analysis project Ga0326734, IMG submission 207944) | Glacier ice microbial communities from Ngari, Tibet, China - 15_GP2_131.5 | ecosystem: Environmental > Aquatic > Freshwater > Ice > Glacier | place: China: Ngari, Tibet | collected 2018-07-18 | reverse complement strand
TTGGTGGTGGCAAGCAGAAGCCAACAACACCCGGCAAAAACATCTTCCTTACACATTGATGTGAATGAAAGAACGCACTTGCCAACCGGTTTCCGCGGCGCTTTGCCCCTCTTCCAAGAAGTCAACCTTTCTTTTGACTTGCTATAGTTTATTTAAAGTAATTTGTAGATTAGATTAATCGGCTTGTTGCCAGGTTTGTCTTGGCAGCATTTGATGACCTACCATGGCTTCAAGCCAAAAGCTTGGCGCAGCGCGCGTGCTGCATCGCCGTGCGCCTGCCTTGCTTCAGGAATGACACGGCCCATCTTGATAAATTCATGCGTCACGCCACGGTAGATCTCCAGGTCCACCGGCACGCCGGCAGCGCGCAGCCTGTCGGCATACAAAATGCCTTCATCCACCAGCGGGTCGCATTCGGCCAACCCAAACCAGGCGGGTGCCACCCCATCGACATGTTCGGCGTTCAGCGGTGCAAAGCGCCAGTCCTCGCGGCCAGCGCGATCAGGCTGGTAATGGTTGAAAAACCAGCCGATGTCTGACGCTTCCAGCACAAAGCCTGAGGCAAAGCGTCGGTGGGAAGGCGTGTCCTGCTGCGCCGTGCAACCGGGGTAGAACAAAAGCTGCAATGCCAATGGCAAGCCGGCATCACGCGCCAGCAAGGCGCACATGGCGGCCAGCGTTCCGCCCGCACTGTCTCCTCCCACTGCCAGGCGGCTTGCATCCAGGCCAAGCGCATTGGCCGCGCCATCCGCCATCCACTGCAAGGCGTCCCAGGCATCATTCGCTGCGGTCGGGAAACGGTGTTCAGGCGCCAGCCGATAACCCACCGACACCACCGCGCAACCGGCCAGGTGGGCCAGCTGGCGGCACAGCACGTCATGCGTGGCAATGCTTCCAATCGTGAACCCACCGCCATGAAAGTACACCAGCACCGGCAATTTGTCGGTCGTTGGCGCATACAGGCGGGCGGCTACCGGGTGCCCGTCGCGCACCATGATGCTGAAATCCTGCACCCTGGCCACATGGGGTTTGGGAATTTCCAACACACCTGAACCCGCCTCGTAGGCAGTGCGTGCTTCTACCGGCGTCAATGCATGGAGTGGCGTGCGTCCAGCGCGGGCCATGCGGGCGATGACATCGCGCATGGCAGGCGTCAGCAGAGTTTCCGGAGGTTTGAAGTGCATTTAAATTGTTTTGGTCAATGAACTGTCAAAGTGGCAGCCATCAGGGTTTGCTGGTGATGCAAGCGGGGCGTCAGCCATTAAAGTAAGGGTTTCGGCAAGAGTTTTGCATCGTACAACGCAGAAAGACACCCGCCCATGGCCTTCATCTATTACGTCACCCAGATTCAATTCGAGTTTGGCGCCATTGCACTGCTCAAGCAGGAATGCAAACGCGTCGGCATCACCCGTCCCCTGATCGTGACAGACCCGGGGGTCAAGGCAGCGGGTATTTTGCAAAAGGCACTGGATGCGCTGCCGGGCATGAAAGTGGCCGTGTACGACCAGACGCCTTCCAACCCCACCGAAGCGGCCGTGCGGGCTGCGGCCGAACTTTACAAAAACAGTGCCTGCGATGGACTGATTGCCGTCGGTGGCGGCTCGGCCATCGACTGCGCCAAGGGCGTGGCGATTGCAGCAACGCATGAAGGCCCGCTGACCACCTACGCCACCATTGAAGGCGGTTCGCCCAAAATCACCGACCGCGCCGCCCCGCTTATCGCCGTGCCCACCACCAGCGGCACCGGCAGCGAAGTCGCGCGCGGCGCCATCATCATCGTGGACGACCACCGCAAACTGGGTTTTCACTCCTGGCACCTGGTGCCCAAAACCGCAATTTGCGACCCTGGGCTGACGTTGGGACTGCCCGCGCACCTCACCGCCGCCACCGGCATGGACGCGATCGCGCACTGCATGGAAACCTTCATGTCCGCCGCCTTTAACCCGCCTGCCGATGGCATTGCACTCGACGGACTGGAACGCGGCTGGGCGCATATTGAACGCGCCACGCGCGACGGCAGCGACCGGGAAGCCCGCCTGAACATGATGAGCGCCTCCATGCAAGGCGCCATGGCGTTTCAAAAGGGCCTGGGCTGCGTGCATTCACTCAGCCACAGCCTGGGTGGCGTCGATCCGCGCTTGCACCACGGCGCATTGAACGCCATGTTCTTGCCGGCGGTGCTGCGCTTCAATGCCGGAGCCGAATCGGTGCAAAAACAGCGCCGGCTGGAGCGCATGGCCGGCGTCATGGGCCTGAGTTCAGCCATCGAGATCCCCGCAGCGGTCAAAGCCATGAATGCCCGCCTCGGACTGGCACCGGGCCTGGCTGAATTGGGCGTGCGGCGCGAGCAGTTCAAAGACATCATCCAAGGTGCTCTGGCCGACCATTGCCATATGACGAATCCGCGCCTGGCAAGTGCCGAAGACTACCAAGAGATGCTTGAAACATCACTTTAAGCGATGCAAACAGCCACCGGCTCCGACCCTCGCGCGCGTGGTGCCCGGTCACCTCGGGACAAGTTGACTTTTAAGCAGCCTTCCCGGATTCGGAGTCGATCAGCCGCAGCATGAATGCTTCGCATTGCGCAATCTGTTCAAGCGATGCGAATTCATTCGGGCGATGCGCCTGTTCAATGTCTCCAGGGCCGCAAATCACCGTGGGAATTCCAGCTTGCTGGAACAATCCACCTTCAGTGCCGTATGAGACTGCGCCATTGGGCTTGTTGCGCGCCAGGGAAGCGGCAAGCTTTACGATGGCGTCGGTCTCGTTCATGCTCATGCCGGGCGCAGACGCCAGCATTTCAAACCGGATGGCAGCATTGGGCTCGACCCGTTGCATCTCCGGCAGCAAGGTGGCTGCGAAATCCTGGATTTCCCGGTAGAGCCTGTCAGAGGAAGCACCCGGCATGGTCCGCGCCTCAAATTGGAACTCGCAGTCCTTTGGCACGATATTGGACGCCAGGCCGCCCTTGATGGTCCCGGTTTGCAGGGTGGTAAAGGGCACGGTGAACGAATAATCCCGGGTCTCCAGTTGGGCCAGACGGTCGGCCATCTGGCGAATGTAGACGATGATGCGGGCCGCATATTCGATCGAATTGACACCCTGGGTGGTGTAGCTGGAATGCGCTTCACGTCCGGTGATGCAGCAGCGAAAGCGATGGGTTCCCTTGTGCGCAATGATCGGCTGCATCATGGTGGGCTCCCCGACAATGCAGCCGGCGGTTTTCAAACCGCTCTCTGTGAGATCCTTGATCAGACTGCGCACCCCGATGCATCCGACTTCCTCATCGTAAGACAAGGCCAGATGCAGCGGTGCATCTGCATTGGCCGCCAGAAATTTTGGCGCCATGACCAAGGCGCTCGCAATGTAACTTTTCATGTCGGCAACGCCGCGGCCGAACAGCTTGTCACCGATCACTGTCGCCTTGAACGGATCGGTGTCCCAGGCCTGGCCATCGACCGGCACCACGTCGGTATGCCCGGACAGCACCAGGCCGGGCCTGCTGCCTTCGCCCAGCGTTGCAAACAAATTGGCTTTTTTACCTGTCGAGTCGTACGTCAACCGCGACTTGACGCCCATTGCCGCCAGATGATCGCGGGTCCATTCGATCAACCCGAGGTTGGAGTCGCGCGATACGGTGGGAAAGGCAATCAGGCGCTCGATCATTGCCATCAGTTCAGCAGAAGGTTGTTTGCCATTGCCGGGTGTTTCGATTGCGATACTCATGATGAATTGGCTTTCGTAGTTTCAGTGCTGATCGTTCAAATGGCAGGCCGAAAAATGCGCCGGTGACACTTCTTTCAAAACCGGTTTTTCGACGCTGCAACGCGGCATGGCATGCGGACAGCGCGGGTGAAAATGGCAGCCCGCCGGAGGATTCAGCGGCGAAGGGATTTCTCCCCGGACCGCGAAAAATTGCGTTTTCCGCGCTTCCAGCTTCGGGGCTGACGCCAGAAGCGCTTGCGAGTAGGGATGGTTCGGACGTGCAAATACCGCATCGGCAGGCGCCGATTCCACCACCCTGCCAAGGTACATGATGACGACGCGGTCCGACAAATGCCGGACCACGCCCAGGTCATGGCTGATGAACAGATAGGTCAGGTTCAGTTCGTCCCGCAGGCGGATGAACAGGTTCAGGACCTGCGCCTGGATGGACACGTCAAGGGCCGCGACCGCCTCATCACAGACCAAAAACTCGGGTTGGACCGCCAGCGCTCGCGCGATGCCGACGCGGGCCCGTTGACCGCCTGAAAACTGGTGCGGAAACCGGCGCAGCACTGCCGGATCCAGGCCGACCCGCTGCAGCAGCGCTTCGACATAGCCGGGTTGTTCGCGCGCGGTGATCAGCTTGTGGGCCACCGGGGCTTCGCCGACGATGTCAAGCACCCGCATGCGCGGATTCAGCGACGCATAGGGATCCTGAAAAATCATCTGGATACCAAGCTGCCGGGCGCGGCGCTCTGCAGGCGCCAACTGGTCGATGTCCTCGCCTTTCCAGCGGCGCGTTCCCGAAGACAAGCCATGCAGCCCCACCGCCATCCGGCCCAGCGTGGACTTTCCGCAACCCGACTCCCCTACCAAACCCACCACCTCGCCGCGCCGGACCGTGAGGTCTACCGCATCGACCGCATGAACGACCTCTTCCTTGGCATTGGCGCCCAGCAGGTTCGCAATGCGCGCTGCGGTGTCCAGCGATTTGACAAAGCGCTTGCTGGCACCGCGCAGCGCCAGCAACGGCTCCGTTGACAGGTCCATCACAGGCACTCCACCGGTTCGGTGACCGGATGAAAGCAGCGCAAGGCGCGGCCATCAAACGCCTGCAACGCCGGCTGATCCTTGCAAGCAGCACTCGCCCGGTCGCAGCGGTCTCGAAAAGCGCAGCCGCTCGGCAAATTGAGCAGGGAAGGCGTCATGCCGCGAATCTGGCGCAAGGGCTGGCCGCGCGGATTGCGCGAAGGCGCCGAGGCGATCAGCCCATGGGTGTAGGGGTGGCGCGGCCGTTCAAGCACGTCCTGCACGCTGCCGCTTTCAACAATTTTTCCGGCATACATCACGCACACCGTGTCGGCCAGGCCGGCGACGACCGACAGGTCATGGGTGATCCAGATCAGCGCTGTGCCTGATTCCCGGCAAAGCTTTTGCATCTCGTACAGGATCTGGCCTTGAATGGTCACGTCAAGCGCGGTGGTCGGTTCGTCGCAAATGATCAGGTCGGGCTTGTTGAGCAGCGCAATCGCAATGGCAACGCGCTGGCGCATGCCGCCCGAGAATTGGTGGGGATAGGCCAGAAGCCGTTCGTCCGGAGAGGCAATTCCGACCCGGGCCAACGCATCGCGTGCCATCGCGCGGGCCGCGTCCTTGCCGATGTCGTGGTGCGCCGACACCGCCTCGATCATCTGGGTGTCGATGCGCAGCACCGGGTTGAGCGTCATCATCGGGTCCTGAAAAATCATCGCGATGCGGTTGCCTCGCACCTGGCGCATGTCTTCAGGTGCCAAGCCGCGCAGTTCCCGGCCCCGCAGCAGGATGCTTCCGTCCACCACCCGGCCCGGGCTGTCGATCAGGCCCATGATCGAATACCCGGTCATGGACTTTCCGGAACCGGACTCGCCGACCAGCCCCATGATCTGGCCCGGCAGCACGGAAAACGACACATCGTCAACCGCCTTGACCGTTCCGGCACGCGTGCTGAAATGGGTTTTGAGATGGGACACGCTGAGTGTGGGTATCAAGGCCTCAGCCGGCATTGTCATGGCAGTCATTGAATCAAGTCCGTCATTGGTTTTTACTGCGTCTGCAGCCTTGGATTGAGGACGTCGCGTAACTGGTCGGCCACCAGGTTGATGGCCACCACGGTCATCAGCAAGGCGATGCCGGGGAAAAAACTTATCCAGTACTTGCCGGACAGCAAGTACTGAAAGCCATTGGCGATCAGCAACCCCAGCGACGGCTCGGTCACGGGCAGTCCGAGACCGAGAAAAGACAAAGTAGCCTCCAGCGAGATGGCCGAAGCCACCTGAAGGGCGGCAATCACGATCAGCGGCGGCAGGCAGTTGGGCAGCAAATGCCTCAGCATGATCCGGGCAGGGGACAGGCCCAGCGCGGTGGCCGCTTCAATGTATTCCTTCTTGCGCTCGACCAGCGCCGCACTGCGGGCTGTTCGCGCGTAATACGCCCATTGCACCGCGACCAGCGCAATGATGATCTTGCCTACGCCCTGGCCGGTCAACGCCAGCAAGATGAGGGCGATGAGGATCGGCGGAAACGACAGCTGGATGTCGGCGACCCGCATGATGAAAGACTCCAGGCGCCCGCCCGAATAGCCGGCCACCAGGCCCAGCGTCAAGCCTAGCACCAGCGCGATGACGGTGCTTACAACCCCGACCATGACCGAAATCCGGATACCGTAGAGTATTGCCGACAGCATGTCGCGACCCTGCTCGTCGGTGCCGAGCAAGAAAGTGACGGTGCCATCCGCCGATTTTTCACCTGGCGCCATGCGTGAGTCCATAACGTCCAGGCGCGACAGGTCATACGGATCCTGCGGCGACAGCCATGGCGCAAAAATCGCGGCAAGCACAACCAGCGAAAGCATGAAAAAACCGAAAGCAGCAATTTTGCTGCTGAAAAAATTGCGCACGAAAAGGCCGAATGGCGTTTCAATCGTGGCGCGCTTTGACAAGTCCAGTTCCATGCTCAACCTTTGCTGTCCGACAAACGCACCCGGGGATCAAGGAGCGAATAAACCACATCAACCACCAAGTTGATGACAATGAAAATTACCACGATCAGCATCAGGTAAGCCACGATCACCGGCCGGTCCAGGAAACGGATCGAGTCGATGATCAGCTTGCCCATGCCAGGCCAGGCAAAAACGGACTCGGTCACGATGGCAAAGGCAATGATCGAGCCAAACTGCAGCGCGATCACGGTCACGATTGGAATCAGGATATTTTTCAGCACATGCACACCGATGATCCGGCGGTTGCCCAGCCCCTTGGCGCGGGCGAACTTCACATAGTCCTGCAGCAGCGCCTCCTGGGCACCGGCGCGGGTCAGCCGGATCACCAGCGCGATGTTGAAAAGCGCCAGGTTGAATGCGGGCATCAGCAAATGCCTGAGCCCGTCGAGCGAGAGAAAACTGACCGGCACGCCAAGCAGCAATTCGGTCGGCCCTCGGCCGCTGGAGGGCAGCCAGCCCAGTTGCACCGCAAACACCATGATCAGCATCAGGCCGACCCAAAACGTTGGCAGGGAAAAGCCCAGGATCGAGACGGCCATGATGGTTTTTCCAGCAAGGCTGTTCGGCCGCAGGCCAGCCCACAGTCCCAGGGGAATTCCCAGGACGACCGACAGCACGATGGCAAATACCGCCAGTTCCATGGTGGCCGGCATGCGTTCAATGATCAGCGTCAAGGCCGGCGCAGAAAAAGCGAATGACCGTCCCATGTCGCCCGCCAGCGCATTTTTCACAAACAAGAAGTACTGGTGCCACAGTGGCTTGTCCAGGCCAAAGGCGGCAATGGTGCGAATCCTGTCGGCTTGATCTGCATCGGGGCTGATCAGCATGTCGATGGGATTGCCGATCGCATACACGCCCACAAACACGAGCAGTGACATGACCAGCAGCACGACGACGCTTTGCAGCAGTCGCCGAATGATGAAGACGAGCATGGGTTAACCTGTTTGACAAAGCGGCAAGGCGCTGGGCAGCATGTCCGGTGGTGGCGGACAGAAGCAACGATCTAGGCTGGGCTTATTGCGGGATGAATTCGTAGGCGTGCGTGCGCTCATCCGTGCGCGGAAGATAAGCAATGCCCTTCTTCGCAGCCCAGGTCGTGACCTGCTGGTGAATTGGAATCAGGCCGCCATCATTGATGGCCATGGCGCCGGCCTCTTGCAACAACGGCAGCCGCGCCTTGTCGTCCACCGTATTCAATGCCTTTTGCAGCAACTCGTCCATTTTTGGATTGCAGTATTTGAGCCAGTTGAAGCCGCCCAGGCCTTTGGCCGGATTGTCACAGGCCAGCAGTGCGCGCAGCGGCGAGGAGGCTTCGCCGGTTTGGGCACCCCAGCCCAGCAACCCGAGCGAGTATTCACTTTTGGCGCCACGGGCCGAGTACACCGACATCGGCAGGCCTTCTATCTTGGTCACCACACCGACGCGTGAGAACATCTGGGCAATCGTCTGGGCGATTTTTTCATCGTTCACATAACGGTTGTTGGGGGTGTGCAGCGTCAACCCGAAGCCGTTGGGATAACCCGCCGCCGCAAGCAGTTTCTTGGCACCGTCCGGGTCGTACTTGACGACCTTGAGGGCCGGGTTGTTGCCGAACAACGTTTTGGGGACCAGGTTGTTGGTAGGCTCCGACAGCCCTTCCATCACCCGGTCGCGAATAGCGTCGCGGTTGATGGCCATTGACAGCGCGGCACGGACACGCTGGTCTTGCAGCGGATTTTTGTCCAGTGGCTTGCCATCCTTGTCGGTCACGAAAGGAGACTGGTCCCGCTTGGTGTCAGGGTACAGGTAAATAAGCCGGTGCGATACCTTGGAGTACAGCGAAATGCTGGCATCGGACCGAACCTTGGCCAGGTCCGGTGTCGGTACGTTTTCAATGGCCTGCACGTCACCGGCCAGCAGCGCCGCCAGACGCGTCGAACCATTCGGAATGAAGCGGATTGTCACTTTGGACCAAGAAGGCTTTTTGCCCCAATAGCTGTCGTTGCGATCGAGTTCAATCCGGTCGTCCCTCTGGTACCTGACGAACTTGAAGGGGCCGGTGCCGACCATGCCCTTACCGCTTGAGAAATCATCGCTGGAGATGCCGCTGGTCGCTTTTTTGGAAACGATGTAGACCGAGGTCAGGTCGGCCAGCATGAGCGGATAAGGCTCCCGGGTGGTAAAGCGGATGGTGTGGGAATCGATGATCGTTTTGTTCAGGATGCCCTTGGTGTAAACGTCGAACTTGCCAGGACTGCCAACGATCGTCGAGGGCCTGTCCATCGACCAGGCAATGTCCTCGGCGGTCATCTCGCTGCCGTCGTGGAACTTCACGCCTTTGCGGAGCTTGAATTCCCAGGTCAGGTTGTTGACCAGCGACCACGACTCGGCCAGGCCCGGAATTACCCGGCTGTCCGCATCCATCTTGACCATGGTCTCAAACACGTGGTCAGAAACATTCAGGTTCGGAAAGAGGTTGTAGAAGTGCGGATCCAGCGAGGTGGGCGGCGAGCTCATCGCCAGCTTGAAATCCTGTGCAGAGGCATGCGGTGCCGTGACGGTGAAAAGTGCGGCAAGCAGCAACCCCAGCAGGCCATTTTTTCCAAGTTTCGAAACTGACATTGGACGCATAATTTTCCCCATAACAGTTGGCGCACGGTGGCGGATAGAAAAGGCAATATACCCATTTACGCTGCGCCTGCTCACCGTGTAAGCCCTACTTTGGCGCTAAAAGTCGCAACTAAATTGACTGGGCTGACCAAAAAATGCCAGAAAACGAGCCAGTAGAAAACAAGCTAGCAATTTCCGTACCTGGCCGTTCCTGCCTGCCGGACGTCCTGCCTCCCGGCTGATTGCTAGACTGTTGAAAGCATGGACTTGCTGTTTTCCTACGCTACACCCCTGTTTGACTGCCGCAACCATCCTTGCCGGTTACCCAGCAGCGCCGCCGATTCTATTTTTTCAGAGCTGCCAGCTTGTTGAAAGCCGACGCCATCATGGTGGCGCCTAAGACTTCCGCAGCACCGGATTTGTTGCCTTGCCCGGCAGCTCGCGCGCCTTCAAACCGGTTGCCCTGCGAACCGCCAGACCGGGACGGCAAGTCGCCCAGCTTCATCGTCAGGCCGATCCGCTTGCGGGCCACATCCACCTCGGTCACACGCACCTTCACGATGTCGCCTGTTTTGACAACCTCGCGCGCGTCGGTCACGAACTTGCTGGACAACTGGCTGACATGCACCAGGCCGTCCTGGTGCACGCCAATGTCAATGAAGGCGCCGAAAGCGGCCACATTGCTGACTGTGCCTTCCAGCAGCATGCCTTCCTTCAAGTCCCTGATGTCTTCAACGCCGTCGTTGAAACGCGCCACCTTGAAGTCGGGTCGCGGGTCATGGGCGGGCTTTCCCAGCTCGGCCAGGATGTCCCTGACCGTGATGACACCAAACTGCGCATTGGCAAACAGTTCGGGTTTCAGCGTTTTCAACATCTCGGCCCGGCCCATCAGCTCGGCCACCGGTTTGCCGGTGTGCAACATGATTTTCTGGACGACCGCGTAGGTTTCAGGGTGCACACCGGTCATGTCCAGCGGGTTGCTGCTGGCGCGCAGGCGCAAAAAGCCGGCGCTTTGTTCAAACGTCTTGGCGCCCAGCCCCGTGACCTTGAGCAAGTCGGCGCGGCTGGCAAAAGCGCCGTTGGCATCGCGCCAGCGCACCACGGCCTTGGCGACGGTCTGGCTCAGGCCGGACACGCGGGCCAGCAGCGGCACGCTGGCGGTGTTCAGGTCCACGCCGACGCTGTTCACGCAGTCCTCGACCACCGCGCTCAGGCTGCGCGCCAGGTCGCTCTGATTCACGTCATGCTGGTACTGGCCGACACCGATGGATTTCGGGTCGATCTTGACCAGCTCGGCCAGCGGGTCCTGCAGGCGGCGTGCGATGCTGGCGGCGCCACGCAAACTCACATCGACGTCGGGCATTTCCTGGCTGGCGAATTCGCTGGCTGAATAGACGGAAGCGCCGGCTTCGCTGACCACTACTTTTTCAATAGCACCTTGCGCACTACCGACGTGCGCAACAGCTTGTTTTTCCATGATTTTTATCAGGTCGGCGGCCAACTTGTCGGTTTCGCGGCTCGCCGTGCCGTTGCCAATGGCGATCAGGTTCACACCATGCTTTTCGCACAGTTTGGCGAGCAGGTGCAGCGAGCCGTCCCAATCCTTGCGCGGCTCGTGCGGAAATACCGTGGCGGTGTCGACCAGCTTGCCCGTGGCATCGACCACTGCCACCTTCACGCCGGTGCGAATGCCGGGGTCCAACCCCATCACCACACGCGGCCCGGCCGGTGCGGCCAGCAGCAAGTCACGCAGGTTGTCGGCAAACACCTTGATGGCGACTTTTTCGGCGTCTTCGCGCAGGCGGGTGAACAAATCGCGCTCCAGCGACAAGCTGAGCTTGACGCGCCAGGTCCAGGCAACGCACTTGCGCAGCAGGTCATCAGCCGGACGCGCCTTGTGGCTCCAGCCCAGGTGCAAGGCAATTTTCCCCTCAGCCAAGGACACCGCCGGGACCGCCTTGGCACCCGTGGGCGGGCCTGTCTCCAGCGGCAGGGGCAACACCAGCTTGGCATCCAGAATCTCCAGCCCCCTGCCCCTGAAAACGGCCAGCGCCCGGTGCGACGGCACGCGGCCAATGGGCTCGTCGTAGTCAAAATAATCGCGGAATTTGGCATGGTCGGGCACATGTTCATCCTTGCCGCTGACCCGTCTGGATGAAAACAGCGCCTCGCTCCACAGCCATTGGCGCAGCGACTGCACCAGCGGCGCGTCCTCGGCCCAGCGCTCGCTCAAAATATCGCGCACACCGTCCAGCACGGCCTGCACGGTGGTGAAATCGTCACCGTTTTCGTTCTTTTCGGCTTGCACGAAGGGCAAAGCTTGCGCAGCAGGATCAAGCGATGGATCGGCCAACAACTGGTTGGCCAGCGGCTCGATGCCGGCTACACGCGCCATCTGCCCCTTGGTGCGGCGCTTGACCTTGTAGGGCAGGTACAAGTCTTCCAGATCCTGCTTGGTGGCAGTCTGCTCTATTGAGGCGCGCAGTGCCGGCGTCAGCTTACCTTGCCCCTCGATGCTTTTAAGGACCGTTGCACGGCGGTCATCCAGCTCACGCAAATAGCCCAGGCGCTGCTCGAGTTCGCGCAGCTGGATGTCGTCCAGGCCCCCCGTGGCTTCCTTGCGGTAGCGTGCAATGAAAGGCACGGTGGCCCCGCCGTCCAGCAAGTTCACGGCGGTCTGGACCTGGAGTTCCTGGACCCTGATTTCAGCCGCAATCTGGCGAATGATTTTTTGCATAACGTCTCTGGTTGGGAAGTTTTCAGCGGCTGCCAGGCACGGGTCTTAGGCGCGCTGACGCCAAAGCCCGGAATTGTCCCACAGCCAAAACCAGCCTCTTTCACCCATAATGCGGGCCTGCCATTGGGTAGTTGCCACAGTTAAAAAAGGGAGTCCGCCATGCGTTTGCGCACCATTGTTCTTGTCGTTGCCATCTTGCTGATGGCCGGTTTCGTTGCCTTGAATGTTGAAGAGTTCACCAAGCCCAGCGTGCTCAGCCTGGGCTTCACAACCCTCCAGATACCGCTGGGCTTGCTGATGCTTGGCTTGCTGCTGGCGGCACTGCTGATCTTCATGGCCAACACGTTTTACATTCAAAGCAAAAACGTGCTCGAAGCCCGCACCCACACCCGTGAACTCAATGCCCAGCGCGAACTGGCAGACAAGGCCGAAGCGTCACGTTTTACCGAATTGCGGACTTACCTGGAAGCCCAGGTGGTGGCGGAGCAGCAGCGCGAAACGGCTTTGGGAACGGTGCTGGCAGACCGTTTTGCACAGCAGCAAACCGTACTTCTGGCACGTATGGAGCAAATGGACAACACCCTGGCCGCCTACATGGGTGAGCTGGAGCAGCGCTTGTCGCGAACCGCCGCCGTTTCAACACGCCAACCAACGTCGCACCAGGGAAACGCGAATTCCAGGTGACCCCATGGAAAAATTCAAATGAATTCCCCCAGCGCCTACATCACTACCGGCACCGACAGCAACCGCTGCTGGCGTGAAAAAAAATTCCACATCAGCAGCGTGGCGTCCGGGCCTTCAGGCGTGCTGTAGTCCTGGCTGGCCTCACCCCCGCTCCAGGCGTGGCCCAACAGGTCAATCTCGCACTTCAGCAGCATGGGCCTGCGGCCTGCGTAATAGGTGGCGGTCTTGTAGCCATGGCGCGGACTGCGCCCCGTGCTGCGTCCGGCATAGCTGCGCAGCACCGGCTCGGCACTGGTGATCCAAGGCGCGTTGACGACAGAAAACTGCGCCGTCAAATGGTCCAGGTTGACACGGCGCACCACTGGATCGTTTTTCCCCTGAATCAGCACCACCGGCATGCCGGGAAAATGCGCCTGGCTGTCGGCAAACTCCTGAACAGCCTGCTGATGGTGCACGTTCGATCCCTGCTGCATCGCCTGAAATCCGCTCATGGGCGAGTCGCTGGTGCCAAACACAGGTGCCGAATGCAAGCCTGCCGCAGCAATCAGCTGCGGATGGCGCAAGGCCAGGATGGCAGCCAGCCCGGCGCCTGCCGACAAGCCAGCGACATAAGTGCGTGACGCATCCAGCCGGTAACGCCCGCGCACCTGAGCAATCATGGCGGCAATCAGATGGACATCGCCGTGGCCCTGCTGGGTGGCGCGCCGGTACCAGTGCCAGCAGCGGTGGGTGTCGGCAGCGGCCGACTGCTGCGGATACAACACCGCAAACCCCTTGCGCTCGGCCAACTCGTTCATGCGCGTGGAGGCTGCAAAATCGGCCGCCGTCTGCTTGCAGCCATGGAGCATGACCACCAGCGGGCACAGCGTGCCGGGAACACTGGATGGCAAATAAAGCCAGTACATCATTCGGTGAGCCGGCGCCAGTCCAGTGCCAGGCTGGCTGAAAAAGGATTTTTTCCAGCTACCGGGCAGCGCGGGCAGGGCTGCCTGGACCGGGATTGATAGAGACTTGCGACGTGGTTTGACGCTTGGCGCCTGAGCGGTCGTGGCGGGTTTTCTGGCTACTGGACGAAGCGTTTTGGCCGCCACTTTTTTGACCGCCTTGATCGCCTTGACGGGTTTTGACAAGGGAACGCGGACAGCGCTGGCCAACAGGCTTTTAAAGAACTTTTGGCCCTGCGCCTGTTGCGCCTTGCTGACGCGACGCACGTTTTTAAGCCAGAGGCTGGTCAGACTTTTTGTCATGATGCAATGGCCTTGTGAAAGGATAAACAATTTGCAGTTCAGCAGCTTGCAAATGCACGCCATGACTGTTCTTCTTATGACTACTCAATGCATTTTGGTGCAATGCAGCAAAATGGTTTGTCAGCGAGTTTCCCAACTGCAGGTCATCACGGGATAATCCGTTCTTGCCCCACAGGCCTTGTTGCGGCCAAACCATTTGCTAATTTCATCCTTATCACCATGCATGACTTCCTGACCGCAGCGCTTTATAAATTTGTGGAACTGCCGGATTTTGCCGACCTGCAGTCGCCCCTGCTGGCCTGCTGTGAGTCGCAGGGTGTCAAAGGCACGCTCTTGCTGGCGTCAGAAGGCATCAACGGCACGATTGCCGGATCGTATGAAGGCGTGCAAGCCGTCCTGGATTTTCTGCGCCGCGACCCGCGCCTGACTGCGCTGGAACACAAGGAAGCGTACGCCGCGAAAATGCCTTTTTACCGGATGAAAGTCAGGTTGAAGCGCGAAATCGTCACGCTGGGCGTGCCCGACGTCCACCCGGCGCTGATGGCAGGGCGCTATGTCAAGCCGCAGGAATGGGACGCTTTGCTGGACCAGCCCGGCCTGGTGCTGATCGACACGCGCAATGACTACGAAGTGGCCATTGGCAGCTTTAAAAATGCCGTCAACCCGCAAACCCGGAGCTTTTCAGAACTGCCTGCCTGGGTTGAAAAAGAAATGGCTGCAGGTGGCAAGCTGGCGCCGGTGGATGGCAAAAACCCGCAGGTGGCCATGTTCTGCACGGGCGGCATTCGCTGCGAGAAGTCCACGGCTTTTCTGCGTTCCAAAGGTTTTGAGGATGTTTATCACCTGGAAGGCGGCATCCTTAAATACCTGGAAACCATGCCCGAAGACCAGAGCCAATGGCAAGGCGAATGCTTTGTCTTTGACGAGCGGGTTTCAGTGGGCCATGGCGTCAGGCCGGGCAACTTCACGCTGTGCCGCTCCTGCCGCGACCCCCTGAGCGCCGAAGACCGCCAGTCCCCTCTGTATGAACTCGGCGTCAGCTGTCATCACTGCCACGGTCAGACCACCGCGCCGCAAAAGCAGGGCTACCGCGAACGCCAGCGCCAGGTGGAGATGTCGGGAGGAAGACGGCAAGCCCACATTGGCGTCAAGCAGCCGGGCAGCGACTGACATGCTGGGGACGGCAGCACCGGCGGTCATCAAAATGCGCCTCCCATGGCCTGTCCTGTATTCCTTTCGCCGTTGCCCCTATGCCATGCGCGCCCGGCTGGCCCTGGCCTCCAGCGGCCAGACGTGCGAGCTGCGCGAAGTCGCCCTGCGAAGCAAACCGGCTGAACTGCTGGCCGAGTCAAGCAAGGGGACGGTACCGGTCCTGGTGCTGCCTGACGGACAGGTGATTGACCAAAGCCTGGAAATCATGGGCTGGGCACTTTTGCAAGACGACCCGCAGGGCTGGTTGGCACTTGAGGAAGAAACCCGGCAAGCGATGCAGGCGCTGATTGGACAGAACGACGGCAAATTCAAGCAACACCTCGACCGCTACAAGTACCCCAACCGTTACCCGGCCGAACACGCAGGCAGCGAGCAGGCGTTTGCCCAGCGGCACCGGGCCTGCGCCAGCGGCTGGCTGCTGGAACTGGAAAACCGGCTTGCTGGCCAGCCCTGGCTGTTTGGCAGCGCGCCCTGCCTGGCCGACATGGCCATCTTGCCGTTTGTGCGCCAGTTTGCGCGCACCGACCTGGCGTGGTTCGGCACGCAGGCCTGGCCGCACCTGGCTGCGTGGCTGCTGAACTGGGAATCAAGCAACTTGCTGGCATGCGTGATGGAAAAATACACGCCTTGGCAGACCGGCCAGCCGGGCATTGTCTTTCGCCCCTGGATTGCCGGGCAGACAGCCTTTGACTCGAATATTCGAGTCATTTAAGCCATTTGCGCATACCGCGCCTGCACTTCCCGCTATCGTTTAATGTAAAAGTACCGTTATGCGACTTCCGGCGCAATCGACTCGGCATAGTCGTACAGCGCGCCCAGAATCGCTTCGCCGCGTTCATCGGCGCTTTCTGCGAGTTCATCGATAGCGGCAAACAAGGCATCGACGTTGCGCGCACCGCCCTCGCCCTCCAGCAGGCGCGCTGCGCGGTGGGCTTCCCAGCGTTCATGGTCTTCAGGCGCCAGGGTTTCGGGAAAGTTGCGGGCCCGGTAGCGAAACACCAGCCCGTTCAGCCGCCCATCGTCAAATCCCATGCGGCTGTGCGCCAGTTCAGCCCCCGACAGTTCGCGCAACTGGTTGAGCCGGCGGCGGTCGTCGTTGCCGATGAATCCGCTGTACAGGTCTTCATCCACATCGCGAACTGGCTCTGCCGAGCGCTTGTACAACTCGGACCACAGGGCGCTCATGTCGGGCAAGCCTGCCGCAATTTCGGCATGGCGCAGTGCAGCTTCCTTGTCCACGCCCCAACGCACCGCCATCTCTGGGCTCAAGGTGTTGAGGTTGCGCACCACCATGGGCGACTTGTTCAAATGGACCGACTTAATGGGCAGGCGCGTCACCCCTGCCGGGAGGTCCGCTGATTTGCTGAACAGGCGCAGGCGCAGCGTGGCCGCGTCAAGCAAGGGCAACTCGCTCGGGTCGTGCGCCAAGTCCCAGGCCAGCACTTCATTTTTGTTGGTCGGATGGCTGGCCAGGGGAAACATGACCGCCAGGCAGCCGCGTTCGGCCGGAAACATGCCCGAGACATGCAGAAAAGGCCTGGCCATTCGGGCAATGGCAGGCAGGCCGAGTTCTGCCGATACCCGCGTTTTTTTGTGCAGGCCGAAACAAAAATCGAACAATTTGGGTTGCGCCGTGCGGACCAGCCGCGCCAGGGCAATGGTGGCCCGCACATCGGACAAGGCGTCGTGCGCAGCCTCGTGCGCCAGGCCATTGGCCCGCGTCAGGTCGCCCAGCCTGAAGCTCGGCCGGCCGTCATCCTTGACTGGCCAGATAATGCCTTCGGGCCGCAGCGCGTACGCCATGCGCACCACGTCCAGCAAGTCCCAGCGGCCGCAGTCGTTTTGCCATTCACGGCCATACGGGTCGATCAGGTTGCGCCAGAACAGGTGGCGCGTCACCTCGTCGTCAAACCGGATGGTGTTGTAACCCACGCCAATCGTTCCCGGCTGCGCCAGCACCCGCTCGATCTGCGCGGCAAAAGCAGGCTCTGGCAGACCCTGCGCCAGGCACAACTGCGGGGTGATGCCGGTGAGCACGCACGACGCCGGATCGGGCAAGTAGTCATTGGCCGGCTGGCAGTAGAACATCAACGGCTCGCCCACTTCGTTGAGCTCGGCGTCGGTGCGAATGCCGGCAAACTGCGCCGGCAGGTCGCGGCGCGGGTTCAGGCCGAAGGTTTCGTAGTCGTGCCAGAGAAAGGTATGTGCGTCCATGGGGGCAATGGTTGATGGTTTTTAAATGAAATTGCCACATTGCGCATATGCAGCCTATGCAAGTTGCTACTTTTTTTATAGCGCAATGGCAAAAGGCCGATAGCATGATGCTACCGGCCTTTTATCGCATGGTGCCTTGTTCAGGCAGGCACAGCAGACGTCAACTGGCTTCAGCCGCCTCGGACTCCGGCTTGGCGCGGCCTTCGCGCTTGGGCAGGGGCTGGATGTCGAGCTGGACCTCGCCCGTCTCCACGCCTTTTTCGTCGGTCGTGACTTTCATGTCCACGGTCAGGCGACCGCCCTCGGTCAGGCGGCCAAACAGCAGCTCGTCGGCCAATGCACGGCGAATGGTGTCCTGGATCAGCCGCTGCATCGGACGCGCGCCCATGAGCGGGTCAAACCCTTTCTTGCCCAGGTACTTGCGCAGCACGTCGGTGAAGGTCACCTCGACCTTTTTCTCGGCCAGCTGAGTTTCCAGCTGCAGCAGGAACTTGTCCACAACGCGCAAAATCACCACCTCGTCGAGCGCCTTGAAGCTCACCACCGCGTCCAGGCGGTTGCGGAACTCGGGCGTGAACAAGCGCTTGATGTCGGCCATCTCGTCGCCCGCCTCGCGCGGATTGGTGAAACCGATGGTCGCCTTGTTCATCGTCTCGGCGCCGGCATTGGTCGTCATGACAACGATCACGTTGCGAAAATCGGCCTTGCGCCCGTTGTTGTCAGTCAAGGTGCCATGGTCCATGACCTGCAGCAGCACGTTGAAGATGTCCGGGTGCGCCTTCTCGATCTCATCGAGCAGCAGCACGCAATGCGGCTTCTTGGTCACCGCCTCGGTCAGTAGGCCACCCTGGTCAAACCCGACATAGCCTGGAGGCGCGCCAATCAGGCGGCTCACCGCATGGCGTTCCATGTACTCGGACATGTCAAAGCGGATCAGCTCGATGCCCATGATGTAGGCCAATTGCTTGGCCGCTTCGGTCTTGCCGACGCCCGTGGGGCCAGAGAACAGGAAGGAGCCGATGGGCTTGTCGTCCTTGCCCAGCCCCGAGCGCGCCATTTTGACCGACGATGCCAGCACATCGAGCGCCTTGTCCTGGCCGAACACCACGCTTTTCAGGTCGCGTTCCAGCGTTTTGAGCTTGCCGCGGTCATCGTTCGACACATTGGCGGGCGGTATGCGGGCGATCTTGGCCACGATTTCCTCCACCTCGGTCTTGGTGATGGTTTTCTTGCGCTTGTTGGCCGGCAGGATGCGCTGGGCCGCGCCTGCCTCGTCAATCACGTCAATCGCCTTGTCAGGCAGATGCCGGTCATTGATGTACTTGGCGCTCAGCTCGGCCGCAGCCTGCAAGGCGGCCAGGGCGTATTTGACGCCATGGTGCTCTTCAAAACGCGACTTCAACCCTTTGAGGATATCGACCGTTTCCTGCACCGTCGGCTCGACCACATCGACCTTCTGGAAGCGCCGCGACAACGCAGCGTCTTTTTCAAAAATGCCGCGGTATTCGGTGAAAGTCGTCGCGCCAATGCACTTGAGCTGGCCCGAACTGAGCGCCGGCTTGAGCAGATTGGACGCATCCAGCGTGCCGCCCGATGCCGCACCCGCCCCGATCAGGGTGTGAATTTCGTCAATGAACAAGATGCCGTTGGGCTTGTCCTTGAGCGACTTGAGCACGCCCTTGAGCCGCTGCTCAAAGTCGCCCCGGTATTTGGTGCCGGCCAGCAGCGCGCCCATGTCGAGCGAATAGACCTGCGCCTCGGCCAGAATCTCGGGCACATCCTTTTGCGTGATGCGCCAGGCCAAGCCCTCGGCAATCGCGGTCTTGCCCACGCCTGCCTCGCCCACCAGCAGCGGGTTGTTCTTACGGCGGCGGCACAGAATCTGAATCACCCGCTCGACTTCGAAGTGGCGGCCAATCAGCGGATCGATCTTGCCTTCCTTGGCCAGCTGGTTGAGGTTGACCGTGTACTGCTCCAGCGGCGAAGCTTTTTCGTTCTTTTCGCCGCCCTCTTCATTTTCGGCGGCCGTTTCGCCAGTCTTGGTCGGCTCGGGCGGATCGCTTTTCTTGATGCCGTGGGCAATGAAATTCACCACATCCAGCCGCGTGACGCCCTGCTGGTGAAGGTAATACACAGCATGCGAGTCTTTTTCACCAAAGATGGCCACCAGCACATTGGCGCCGGTCACTTCCTTTTTGCCGCTGCCGGTCGACTGCACATGCATGATGGCGCGCTGGATCACGCGTTGAAAACCGAGCGTGGGCTGGGTATCGACGTCATCGCTGCCTGCCACCTGGGGCGTGTTGTCCTTGATGAAATTGGCAAGCGACTTGCGCAAGTCATCCACATTGGCTGAGCAGGCGCGCAGCACTTCAGCGGCACTGGGGTTGTCCAGCAAGGCAAGCAGCAAATGCTCCACGGTGATGAATTCGTGGCGTTGCTGGCGTGCCTCGACAAAGGCCATGTGCAAGCTGACTTCTAATTCCTGGGCAATCATAGATTTTCCTTTCGGCTCGCTTGGATAAATACGTTACTGAAGTCTTAAACTCTCAAGAGGATATTGTCCGGTTTTGCAGTTATTCAATGGGTTCGCTGACACATTGCAGCGGATGGCCATTTTTTCGGGCTGCTTCGGTGACCTGATCAACCTTGGTCGCCGCCACGTCCCTGGAGAAAACGCCGCAGATTCCTTTTCCATCCAGATGAATCTTCAGCATGATCTGAGTGGCCGTTTCGCGGTCCTTGTTGAAAAATTCCTGAATCACAACCACGACAAACTCCATGGGTGTGTAGTCATCGTTGAGCAGCGCCACCTGGTACATCTGCGGCGGTTTGGTTTTTTGCGGACGGCGCTCCAGCACCACCGAGTCCCCGCCATTCACATCGGCAGGCTTGACAACAGGGTTAGGCGGCTGCGCCGGGGATTTGGGAGGTTTTGTTGCCATGGAATTCATTCTAGCCATCGGTTTCGATCAATGCATCCGGTAAGTCAATTGGTACTGTAGGTACAAAGTTCAAGCGGCACGTTGCAGTTTCACACGAGGGAAACGTCAACAAAGCCGTCAAGCACAAAAAAAACCGCCACGGAAACTGTCCCGGGCGGTCTGGGCTGTCAGCGCCACCCACTCACATGTGTTCAATCATCACCGATCCGAAACCCGAACAGCTCACCTGCGTGGCGCCTTCCATCAGGCGGGCAAAGTCGTAAGTGACTTTCTTGGAAAGAATCGAGTTTTCCATCGAGCTGATGATGAGGTCAGCCGCCTCAGTCCAGCCCATGTGGCGAAGCATCATTTCAGCCGACAACACCAGTGAACCCGGATTGACGTAATCTTTGCCGGCGTATTTTGGCGCGGTGCCGTGGGTGGCTTCGAACATGGCAATGGTATCGCTCAGGTTGGCACCGGGCGCAATGCCAATGCCGCCTACCTGGGCAGCCAACGCGTCGGAGATGTAGTCGCCGTTCAGGTTCAAGGTGGCAATGACGCTGTACTCGGCCGGGCGCAACAGGATCTGCTGCAGAAAAGCGTCGGCAATCACGTCCTTGATCACGATGTCCTTGCCGGTTTTCGGGTTTTTGAACTGGCACCACGGGCCACCATCGATCAACTCGGCGCCAAATTCGTTCTGCGCCAAGGCGTAAGCCCAGTCGCGGAAACCGCCTTCGGTGAATTTCATGATGTTGCCTTTGTGAACAATGGTCACGCTGGGCTTGTCATTGTCGATGGCGTACTGGATGGCCTTGCGCATCAGGCGCTCTGTACCCTCGCTGGAAACGGGCTTGATGCCAATGCCCGACGTTGCGGGAAAACGGATTTTCTTGACACCCATTTCGTCCTGCAGGAACTTGATGAGCTTTTTAGCCTTGTCGCTTCCTGACTCAAACTCGATTCCGGCATAAATGTCTTCCGAATTTTCACGGAAAATCACCATGTTGGTTTTCTGAGGCTCCTTGACGGGCGAAGGAACGCCTGCAAAATACTGGATCGGGCGCAGGCAGACATACAGGTCCAACTCCTGGCGAAGCGCCACGTTCAGGCTGCGGATGCCGCCGCCTACAGGTGTCGTCAGCGGACCCTTGATTGACACCACATAGTCTTTCACAGCATGCAGGGTTTCTTCTGGCAGCCACACATCAGGGCCATAGACCTTTGTGGCCTTTTCACCGGCAAACACTTCCATCCAGTGAATTTTCTTTTTGCCGCCATAGGCCTTGGCAACTGCAGCATCCACGACTTTCAGCATCACCGGAGAAATATCGACCCCCGTGCCATCGCCTTCGATGAACGGAACAATGGGCTCGTCAGGCACATTCAGCGAATTGTCCGCATTGACGGTGATTTTCTCGCCCTGAGTGGGCACCAAGATGTGCTGGTACATATGCTGGAGTCCTGGGTAGGCCTGAAGGCGCTTTCAAAGCGCGCAACGCAGGCAGTTGAGGTAAAAACCTTATAAATTCTAGTCCCAAAAACTTTTTGTAAAGATATTTTGCAAGCCTGTCAACGCATTGAAATCTGCATCGTTATGGTATGGACTCCGAAAGATTCGGGGTTTTTTCAAATGACAATTTACCTTATCAATCTCTCAAGGAAATCTAAATGAACAAGCTCCTCGCCACCCTGGTTGCCTGCCTTTTTGCCGCTGGTGCCTCTGCGCAAACGCCTGCCGCCAAGCCAGCAACGCCTGCGGTTGCAGCTGCTGCGGCAACCCCGGCCGTGGCAGCAGCGCCAGCCGCTTCCGCCTCTGCAGCAAAAGCCAAGCCAGGGGCCATGACCACCGAGGAAAAAGCAGCGGCCAAAACCGCCAAGAAGGAAAAAGCCGCCGCCGCCAAAAAAGCAAAAGCAGATGCTGCCATGGCCAAGAAAACAGAGGCTCCAGCCAAGAAAAGCTGATCGCCGGGAAATAATTTCCCACATCAGTGAAAATGCCCGCCTCAGTGCGGGCATTTTTCATGGCTGCCGTCTAAGGCTAAACAACAATCGTTGATCGGATAAATGCATGCGGCTCAAAAACTGCGCTTTCAATATTGACAAGGCTTTGAGCTTTGTTTTCTGCATGCTTGCCGTGGTCGCGCTGCTCCTGCCGGGCTGGACGTCCGCGCAGGAAGCACCACAATTGAACCTTCAGCGTGTCAAGCTGAGCGCTGGCATGCATGTGATTGACGCGCAAGTGGCGCTGACACCCCAGGAGCGGCAGATTGGCTTGATGTTGCGCAAGGACATGCCTCAGCACGAAGGCATGCTTTTCATTTTCGAACAACCAAGCGAGCAATGCTTCTGGATGAAGAACACGCTGTTGCCGCTGACAGCTGCTTTTCTAACAGACGATGGCACCATTGTGAACACAGTCGACATGAAGCCGGAAACCACCGACTCGCATTGTTCGGCAAAGCCGGTGCGCTATGTTCTGGAAATGAACAAAGGATGGTTTGTCAAGAAAGGCATCAAGCCAGGAAGCAAGCTGTCGGGGCCAATGTTTGAAGTGGTGCGTTGAACCCTGGCTGCACGGACCATAAAAAAGCCGACTTTCAGTCGGCTTTTTTACAGCTGAACCCAAACCGGGTGTCAGGCGAAATTGCGCTCGGCAAATTCCCAGTTCACCAGGTTGGACAAGAAGGTTTCGACAAACTTGGGACGCTGGTTGCGGTAGTCGATGTAATAGGCGTGTTCCCACACATCAACAGTCAGCAGGGCCTTGTCGCCCGTGGTCAGTGGCGTGCCAGCAGCACCGGTGTTGACGATGTCCACCGTTCCGTCAGCTTTTTTCACCAGCCAGGTCCAGCCTGAGCCGAAGTTTCCTACCGCCGATTTAACAAAAGCTTCCTTGAACGCTGCATAAGTGCCAAATTTGGCATTGATGGCCTGGGCAAGCGCGCCGGTGGGTTCTGCACCGCCAGCGGGTTTCATGCAACTCCAGAAAAATGTGTGGTTCCAGATCTGGGCCGCATTGTTGTACACGCCGCCGCTGGATTTTTTGACAATTTCTTCCAGCGTCATGGACTCGAACTCAGTGCCTTTTTGCAAGTTGTTGAGGTTCGTGACATAGGCGTTATGGTGTTTTCCGTAGTGGTATTCCAGGGTTTCCTGGCTGTACTGCGGGGCCAGTGCGTCGATGGCATACGGGAGTGGGGGGAGCGTGTGTTCCATACATTTCCTTGTGAGGGTTGATGAGATGTCCATTGACATGCAAGGGACATTGTAAAAACTAAATCAGCCGGCGTGCAGCGACCGTCAAATCGACCTGCCCGTCGGCAAGGATTGCGCGCACTGGCTGGCCCGGATGGGTGCTTTTGGCGGCCGTGATGGGCTGTCCGTCCAGGTCAGTGAGCCAGGCAAAGCCCCGCTGGAGCACCAGGTTCGGGTCGAGCATGTCAAGGCGCAATCGGGCATGTTCCAGCCGATGCCTGGCGCGCTCCTGGCTGCCAACAAGTGCCCGGGGGAAATCGCCTTGCAATGTATGCAACTTCTGGCCCTTTTGTTGCAGGACCAGGTGCATGGCATGCTTCAGGCTCTGGGCCATGCTCGCCAGCCTTGCCTGCTGCCGCGTCACCGTATGCGAAGGCCGGGTGACACGGGCAGCCGCCCGGTCCAGCCGCTGACTGGACAACTCCACCCGGCGGTCCACGCCCTTTTGCAGGCGAAGAAACGTCTCGTTGAGCACGGCCAGCCAGGCAGATCGCGGCTGCGCGCACAGCTCTGCAGCGGCCGTGGGTGTAGGCGCCCGCACGTCGGCGCAAAAGTCCGCAATGGTGAAATCGGTTTCGTGCCCGACACCGCAGACCACCGGCATCGGTGTATTAATGATTGTGCGGGCCAGCGCCTCATCGTTGAAAGCCCACAAATCTTCCATCGCGCCGCCACCACGCACCAGCAGCAGCACATCGACCTGGTCCAGGTGCTGCCTCTCGCCTGCCATGCGCAAGGCTTTTTGCAGTTCAGCTGGCGCCAAGGGTCCCTGCACACTGGCAGGATAGATCACCACTGGAACATGCGGCGCCCGGCGCTGCAGGGCAGCCGCCACGTCATGCAACGCGGCGGCGCCCAGAGAGGTCACCACGCCGATGGCGCGCGGCATGACGGGCAGCGGGCGTTTTCGGACACTGGCAAAAAGGCCTTCGGCTTCAAGCCTGGCCTTGAGTTGCAAGAACTGCTCAAACAAGGTGCCCTGCCCGGCTTGCTGCATGGACTCGACCACCAATTGCAGTTCGCCACGCGGTTCATAAACGCCCAGGCGGCCACGAAGTTCTACCAGTTGACCATCGCGAGGTGAAAAATCTAGCAAGCTGGCTGCGCGCCGGAACATGGCGCAGCGAACCTGTCCCTGGTCGTCTTTGAGCGAAAAGTAGCAATGGCCGCTGGAAGCCCGTGAAAAGCTGGAAAGTTCGCCTTGCACGGCCACAGGATTGAAACGCGCCTCCAGGCTGTCCGCAATGGCACGCAGCAACGAGCCCACCGGCCAGACCCTGACCCCCGCATCAGACAAAGAGGCTTGGCGTCTTTTATGCGCGTCATCAGCATTGATCACAGAGGTCTCCAACGTGTTTAGATTAGCGGTATTCCACAGGCGTTGAAACAATAAAGAGGGGTAACAAGGTCCTGCACCACCCTTGAAAAGCCCAAAAATTCAGCGCAAGTCATTGATTTTAAATGAAATATTGCTGCTTATATTTTCATCGTTTTGTCAAAATCACCGTCTGGCGCGGCTTCGCGCGTGCTCCTCATCGACTTGTCCACAATGTTATCCACAGATTTTGTGAGCCAAACCACCAACTTCAATCCTTGTGCCAAAAGTAGTAGAACTGTTGCATTGTGATTTTCAGCAGACAGGTGCGCCATAATCCAGCACCGATATGTGACTGGAGATGCGCTTTGTTTTCGATCATTCAAATGGCAGGCTGGCCCATCTGGCCATTGCTGGCATGTTCCATTGTTGCATTGGCACTGGTTATTGAACGCTTTTCGAGCTTGAAAGCCATGAAAATTGCGCCTCCCAAACTACTGGGAGAAGCCATGACGGTTTCGCGCACTTCCCTGCCGCCAGCAGATGTCGTGCTGAAACTGGAACAAAACTCCTTGCTGGGCAAAGTGCTGGCCAGCGGACTGCATGCGTTGGGCGCCAATCCACGCATCAGTGAAGCCGATCTTCGTTCCACACTGGAAGGCGCGGGCCGGCAGGCAGCCCATACATTGGAGCGTTATCTGGCCGCACTGGCCACGATTGCTTCGGCAGCACCTCTCTTGGGACTGCTGGGCACGGTCATTGGCATGATCGAGATTTTTGGCGCACAGTCCGGCCAGGCCAACGGCAATCCTGCGCAACTGGCGCAAGGCATATCGATGGCGCTTTACAACACCGCGTTTGGTTTGATGGTGGCCATACCAGCCTTGGTTTTTTGGCGCTACTTTCGTGCCCGGGTGGACAGTTACCTGCTTACCATGGAACTGGCGGCCGAACAGTTTGTGCGTCATCTCAACCGGTTTCGCCAATGAATTTCCGTCCACATGCACAGGCCGAACCGGAAATCAACCTGATTCCATTCATTGATGTGTTGCTGGTGGTGCTTATCTTTGTGATGCTGTCGAGTAGCTACAGCAAATTTACCGAGCTGAAGGTCAGGTTGCCTGCCGCCGACACCGAAAAAGCCCGTGACCATCCCAAAGAAGTGATTGTTGCAGTCAGCAGCGACGGGCGGTACATGGTCAACAAAACCGTGGTCACCCAGCGTGGCACAGAGGCCTTGAGCACTGCACTGGCCCTGGCTACCCAGGCTGGCAAAGACAGCGTCGTCATCATCAGCGCCGACGCCAGCGCTACCCACCAAGCCGTGATCACCGTCATGGAAGCTGCGCGGCGCCAGGGACTGACGCAAATTACCTTTGCCACGCAAACTTCGGCGCATGCAGGTGTCCAGCAAATGTCTGGCCCATGATTGCGCAGCACCCAGCAGGCTAGCGGTGTGAGGACCTATTTAAAAACTGCGTGGCATACCCGCAACGGCCCAGCATGCCTGCTCTGGCCCGTGTCAAAAATCCATGGCCTGCTGGTGTCGTTTCGCAAGACGCTGTACCTGCATGGCCTGCTTTGCTCCACCCGCTTCAATGTGCCGGTCATTGTGGTCGGAAACGTGGTGGTGGGCGGTGCCGGAAAAACGCCGCTGGTCATGGCGCTCATCAAGCACCTTCAATTGCAAGGTTTGCAGGTGGGGGTGGTGTCGCGTGGTTATGGACGGGTTGGCCGTCAACCATTGGAAGTCAGGCTTGATACGCCAGTTGAAGAGTCTGGCGATGAACCAGCCCTTATCCAGCGCTTGACAGGCGCTCCTGTTTTTGTAGCTGATCAGCGAATCGATGCAGTGCGTGATTTGTTGGCAGCTTATCCACAAACATCCGCTGTCGTGTGTGACGATGGCTTGCAGCACTATGCCTTGCAGCGCGACATTGAAATTGCAGTGTTCGATGACCGGGGCATAGGAAATGGCTGGCTTTTACCCGCCGGACCGTTGCGGGAACCTTGGCCTGCACGCCTGGACCAGGGCATTGACCTAGTCCTGCACACCGGGCAAAAGGCGACATTTAAAGGCTATGTCTCGCACCGGCACCTGGCGGACCATGCACTGGCGGCCGACGGCAGCAAAGTGGCACTGACTTCCCTGACAGGCATGCCTGTGGCGGCCCTTGCAGGCATTGCCAATCCGGAGGCTTTTTTTTCCATGCTCAGGGGACGCGGCATTATTTTGACAACTCTGCTGGCCTTTCCCGATCACCATGATTTCAAACCGGGTGATCTGGCGGGTTTGAAAGGCCAGACTGTTTTATGCACGCAAAAAGACGCCGTCAAGCTGTTTGATCTCCCCGCCCCGTCTGACTGCAGACTGCTGGCAGTCCCACTACAATTTTTGCCTGAAGCTGCTTTCTTCAATGCACTGGATGCGCTGCTGGCGCCCCTGCTTTCTCATTTACCATCACGCCATGGACACCAAACTTATTGAACTGCTGGTCTGCCCCGTGACCAAGGGACGGCTTGAATACGACCGTGAGAAACACGAATTCATTTCTCGCAGTGCCCGGCTGGCTTATCCGGTGCGCGATGGGATCCCGGTCATGCTGGAAAACGAAGCCCGGACCCTTACTGACGAAGAACTAGGCCTGTAGCCGAAAGATGCGCTTCACTGTCCTGATTCCGGCGCGCCTAGCGTCCAGCCGCCTGCCGAACAAACCATTGGCCGACATCAACGGCATCCCCATGGTGGTGCGGGTGGCCCAGCGCGCCTTGCAAAGCAGCGCACTGCGCACGGTAGTGGCCGCTGACAGCACAGCGATCATTGATCAATGTACTGCGTTTGGCATTCAGGCGATGCTTACCCGCATTGACCACCCGAGCGGCAGTGACCGGCTTGCAGAAGCCTGCGACTTGCTTGACCTGGCCGATGAGGACATCGTGGTCAACGTGCAGGGAGATGAACCGCTGATTGATCCGGCACTGATAGACGCTGTAGCTGGCGTACTCTACCAACGCCCTGACTGCGCCATGAGCACGGCGGCCCACTTCATTGGGGAACATGCCGACTGGCTCAACCCCAATGTGGTCAAGGTGGTGCTGGACAGGCAGCAAACAGCCTTGTACTTCAGCCGTGCGCCAATTCCTGCCGTGCGAGACCCTGCTGGCAAGCCATGGTGGCAAGATAGCGGCCTTCCCCGCCCACTGCGTCACGTTGGCATTTATGCTTACCGGGTGGGCTTTTTGCGTCAGTATCCCCAGTTGTCCCAAGCACCCATAGAGCAGACCGAATCACTGGAGCAACTGCGAGCCTTGTGGCATGGCTACCGGATTGCTGTTCATGTCACCCAGCATGCGCCTGGCCCCGGCGTGGACACGCCTGAAGACCTGGAACGTGTTCGCCATTTGACGTCAGGTGACGGGCTTTTTCCCTCATCTGTGTAAGCTGCGGTCAGGGATGTGCATGATATCCTTGTCATAAAACCAGCCTGTCGCGGACAGCGCCAGCGGTCAATCAAAACATACCGTAAATAGGGGCTTGCAGGCGCGTGACAGTCTCTTTTTGCCTTCCAAAATCACAATAATCCGAGGATTTTCATGAGACTTATCTTGTTAGGCGCGCCTGGCGCAGGCAAAGGCACACAGGCCACGTTCATTTGCCAAAAATACAACATTCCGCAAATTTCCACTGGCGACATGCTTCGCGCTGCAGTCAAGGCCGGTACGCCGCTGGGCATTGAAGCCAAAAAAATCATGGATGCCGGCGGTCTGGTCAGTGACGACCTGATCATCAACCTGGTGAAAGAACGCATTGCCCAGCCTGACTGCGCGCAGGGTTTCTTGTTCGACGGTTTTCCACGTACCCTTCCGCAGGCCGATGCCATGAAGGCAGCTGGCGTGAAAATCGATTACGTCCTTGAAATCGACGTTCCTTTTGAGGCCATCATCGAGCGCATGAGCGGACGACGTTCACACAGCACATCGGGCCGTACTTACCACGTCAAGTACAACCCGCCCCGGGTCGAAGGCCTGGATGATGTGACGGGCGAGCCGCTGATGCAGCGCGAGGACGACAAGGAAGCCACTGTGGCCAAACGGCTTGAGGTTTATAGCGCCCAAACGCGTCCACTGGTCGACTACTACTTCAGTTGGGCGCAAACCGCACCCGATAAAGCACCCAAGTGCCGCGCCATCAGCGGAACTGGAAGCGTTGAAGAAATTACCGAAAAAGCTTTTCAGGCGCTTTCAAACTGAAAAAGTTTGAAAGCAATTAACCAAGCCATCTTTCGGGTGGCTTTTTTTACGCCTTTTCAACCATCCATGACTGCTCGTTTTCGGACATCAGATCAAGCATCAGCGCGATTCTGGCTTTCACCGGGCTAAGCCCTTTTGAATCTGGAATAGCGTCGCCAGCCAGCGGCAGTATCTTGCCGTCCAGGCAGCGCGTGGAACGCACCACCTTGACGCCAGCAGCTTGCGCATCAAGCAACCCCGCTAGCAGGGCATGGTGAAGCGTGCCATTGCCGGTAGCTGCCACCACCACGCCCCTCACCCCTTGCTGAACCAGCGCCTGGACCGTGCGTGCGTTGGCGCCAGCGTAGTTCATGATGATTTCAACACGCGGCCAGACCGCTTTATTTTTCATAGCAATAAAGCCACGTGCGCTTTGCGGAGAAGGCCAATTTCTTAGCAATCTAAGGCGTCCTTCCTCAACATAGCCCAAGGCTCCGGCATCGCCTGAACTGAAAGCATCAAGCTTGTAGGTATGGACTTTTTGAACATCAAGAGCGCTGTGCACGGTTCCGGCACAAACCACCACCACACCACTGGCACCAGAACAGCGAGCGACAGCCGCCGCATCCAGCACGTTCTGCAGCCCATCAGGCGCCAGCGCTGTCGCCGGTCGCATGGCGCAGGTCAACACCACCGGCTTGGCGGGTTGGCATGCCAATTGCAGAAAATACGCTGTTTCTTCCAGGGTGTCGGTGCCGTGGGTGATGACAATGCCCTGCACATCCTCATCAGCAAGAAAATGGCTCACACGGTTCGCCAGTTTTACCCACACCTCAAAGTCCATGTCCTTGCTATCGATCTGGCAAACCTGTTCGCAGACGAACCCGCCGTTCTCGGCAAGCGTTGGAATGCTAGCCAGCAACTGGTCGATCCCCACTTGCGCAGCGGTATAACCAATGTTGTTGGACGAATGGTCTGCCGTACCGGCGATGGTTCCGCCAGTCCCCAAAATAACCAGTTTTTTTAGCGTCATGAGATGTACTTGCTTTAAAATAAGAACTGTATAAAAATACAGTTACTGCTGATTTATACAGTTGAATTAAACTTTCAAGAACGTCGAAGTACAGATTTTCCCAGCGTTAATTCAAGGGCCAAGCTTATGCGCACTTTCAATGATTTTCCTAGTTTGCCTGTTGGCACATCCAAGCTGACTGCACGACAGGCTGAAATTCTGGCACTTATTCAAAAGGCCATCGTTCAGACGGGTGCCCCGCCCACGCGCGCAGAAATTGCTGCCGAACTGGGTTTTCGTTCCCCCAATGCAGCGGAAGAGCATTTAAAGGCACTTGCCAAAAAAGGTGTGATTGAACTGGTCAGTGGCACTTCACGCGGTATTCGACTGCGAACCGATGCCTTGCAGTCATTGAATGACTCAAGGACGAATCCATTTTTTCCGCCGCTTCAGGGATTTACCCAACTGGCCTTGCCGCTGATAGGCCGGGTTGCTGCAGGCAGCCCGATTCTTGCCCAAGAGCATATTGAGCAGACCTACCATTGCGAGAGTTCGCTTTTTGACCAAAAGCCTGATTACCTGCTCAAGGTGCGCGGAATGAGCATGCGGGGCGTGGGCATCATGGACGGAGACTTGTTGGCCGTCAAGCAAGCAAAAGAGGCTAAAAATGGACAAATTGTGGTGGCGCGTTTAGGCGACGAGGTGACGGTCAAGCGTTTTCACCGCGGTGCCAGCCAAATTGAATTGCTGTCTGAAAACCCTGATTTCAAACCTATCGTGATTCAACCTGGCGAACCGTTTGAGCTTGAGGGTTTGGCAGTTGGATTGATCCGAAACAAGCTGTCGATGTAACTGTGTCGTCATCCAGCAGGTCAATTAAAACACCTGAGTACAAAGCCCGTATTTAATTTCAAGAATTTACCTGCTTGCAAAGCGGATCTGAGCGTGCCTGTTTTCTATTTTTAAACCGGAGTTTTTCATGAGAATCATCAGTTTTTCACATGTTCCTATGCAGCCTTTCTGGGCTGTACCGGTTCAGGCGCTGGTCCCATGGATCAACCGTATTAAAAATTCGTTTGGACACAGTCCTTCTTCGTATCCCGCACACACACCAGCGGACATATCGGAGCTTGCTTTCCTGCCTGGCAGCACTACAGCCAGCAACGATTCATTTTTTATTCCCTCGCATGACAAAATTTCGGCTGCCCTGCACAGCCCGTTCGTACCTGAACCGGCTCGCAACACCTTGCGTGTAGTGCGTGAATCTGATGCAGGCATCAAGCCTGACTGTGCAGGACGCATGGTAATTTCAGGACGCATGGCTGACGTTTGCGCTGAGCTGGACCGCATGGCTTTACACGCAGCAGCCAGCACCGTAAATTCGTGATTCTTTCGTTCTTGGGTTTGTGAAACTGCACAAACTGTGTATTTGTGCTAGCAGTCGTTGCAGCTTTTTGGAATTCAGACGTAACCGATTAAAACCATGAGGTGTTGAATTTTGTAAAGCTGAAATCTTGAAGGCACAATGCCTGCATGAATATTGTGATTCTTGATGATTACCAGGATGCAGTGCGAAAGCTGGCTTGCGCTGCCAAGCTTGAAGCCTACACAGCAAAGGTTTACACCAACACTGTCAAGGGAGCAGGCCAGTTATCAGTGCGGTTAAAAGACGCAGATGTCATCGTGCTGATTCGAGAGCGTACGCACCTGACACGTCAGGTGATTGAAAAGCTTCCAAAACTTAAGCTGGTGGTTCAGACAGGGCGTGTTGGTGGTCATCTGGACGTAGCAGCCTGCACGGAACGAGGGGTGGCTGTGGCTGAAGGCATGGGTTCGCCTATTGCGCCTGCAGAGCTAACCTGGGCGTTGGTAATGGCTGCAATGCGCCGTATTCCCCAGTATGTGTCGCATCTCAAGCATGGCGCATGGCAGCAATCCGGGCTGAAATCCGCTTCCATGCCGCCCAACTTTGGCTTGGGAGTCGTACTCAAGGGCAAGACGTTGGGAATATGGGGCTATGGCAAGACCGGGCAGCTGGTGGCAGGCTATGGCCGTGCTTTTGGTATGCGGGTAATTATCTGGGGCAGTGCAGCATCTCGCGAGCGTGCCCAGGCGGACGGCTTTGAACTAGCCGCCAGCAAGACCGAATTGTTCAACCAGTGCGATGTGCTCAGCCTGCACTTGCGCTTGGCCGATGAGACGGCAGGGATCGTGACACTGGAAGACATGTCACGCATGAAGCCGACTGCTTTGCTGGTCAATACGTCCCGCGCTGAGTTGATCGAACCTGAAGCGCTGATTGCGGCACTTAACCGTGGGCGCCCCGGTATGGCGGCTATCGATGTTTTCGAATCTGAACCCATCCTTCAGGGGCATGCTTTATTGCGTCTGGAGAACTGCATCTGTACGCCGCACATCGGTTATGTCGAGCAGGACAGCTATGAAACCTACTTTGGCGCTGCCTTCGACAATGTGATCAATTTCATTAAGGGCACACCCACCAACATTGTTAATCCAGAGGCGCTTCAAATCAGACGCTGAATTTCAGTTTTAAATTTTTCTCCACACACCAAGACCATTGGGCCAGCGATTCAAAATGCAAGCAATTCTTTATAAAACGGTCGGCATTGTGGGAACAGGTGCAATGGGGCGCGGCATAGCCCAGATTGCTGCACAGGCAGGCAGCACTATCAAACTTGTGGACGCACAGCCAGGTGCAGCTTCAAAAGCGCAGGAAACTCTTCACATCCAATGGAGCCGGCTGGTTGAAAAAGGCCGTATCAGCGCCGAGTTGGCTGAAAGCTATAAGAACAAGGTTCAGATTGCCAATTCACTGGCTGACTTGTCTGATTGCAACTTGGTGATTGAAGCCATTGTTGAACGGCTGGATGCCAAAAGGCAGTTGTTTGCAGAGCTTGAGTCCATCGTGCCAGAACAAACCGTACTGGCTACCAACACTTCATCGTTATCTGTTACAGAAATTGCTGCGGGTCTAAAACACCCTGAGCGCTTTGCCGGCTACCATTTTTTCAATCCGGTTCCGCTGATGAAAGTGGTGGAAGTCATTGCTGGCTTGAAAACAAATGCCGACACCTGCAATAGCCTAGGCCTGTATGCAGCCCAAATGGGCCACACACCGGTGCAGGCGCAAGATACGCCGGGTTTTATTGTCAATCATGCCGGACGCGGCTACGGTACCGAAGCGCTGCGTATCATCAGTGAAGGCATTACCGATTTCGCCACTGTTGACCGAATTTTGCGTGACCAGGTTGGCTTCAAACTCGGGCCTTTCGAGCTGATGGATTTGACCGCGCTCGATGTTTCGCACCCGGTGATGGAATCGATTTATCACCAGTACTACCAGGAAGACCGCTACCGCCCCAGTGTCATCACAGCGCAGCGCTTGGCAGGTGGCTTGCTGGGCAGAAAGACAGGTGAAGGTTTTTACCGTTACGAAAGCGGAATTGCCCAGGTTCCGGCTGAAGCACCTGTTCCCAGCGTTGCTGAAATGCCACCGGTCTGGGTTTCACCCCGTGCAGCCCGGCGCTCTGAATTGCTGCAGATGTTGAAAATTCTTGGCGCCACCGTTGAAACCGGACCGTCGCCGTCAATGCAGGCCTTGACTCTGGTGGCCCCCCTGGGTTTTGATATCACCACGGTTGCCGTGGTCGAGCGGCTGGATCCTGCACGCACGATAGGTATCGACATGCTGATTGACGACGCAGCCACGCGGCGCCGGGTCCTGGCGACCAATCCTGCCACGCGCAGCGACATGCAAAATGCGGCCCATGCTTTGTTTTCCCGCGACGGCAAGGCAGTCAGTGTGATTCGCGACAGCGGCGGCTTTGTCACCCAGCGCGTCATCGCCACCATTGTCAACATTGCCAGTGACATTTGCCAGCAAGGCATTTGCAGCCCCAAAGACCTGGAAACCGCAGTCACTCTGGGCCTGGGCTATCCATCAGGGCCGCTGGCCATGGGCAACCGCTTCGGTCCTACAAATATTCTGGAAGTGCTGTTCAACATGCAGACGGTCTACGGCGACCAGCGCTACCGGCCGTCTCCTTGGCTGCGTCGTCGTGGCGCAATTGGCTTGAGCCTGATGCACGAGGAAACCTGACATGCCTGGATCGTTAAAAAGCACCAGCGACAACGGTACGCTCGTATTGACACTGAGTAACCCGGAATACAAAAATGCACTCGGCCCCGAAATGTATGCCGCAGGCATCGAAGCGCTGAATGCGGCTGAAAACAACCCTGAAATCCGCAGCGTTGTCATTACTGGCGAGGGAAAGCTGTTTTGTGCCGGTGGCAGCCTGCAGCGCTTGCAAGCCAACCGGCGCTTGTCGCCTGAAGTGCAGGCCCAAAGCATTGAAGCGCTGCACAACTGGATTGAAGCCATTCGCACCTATCCAAAACCTGTGATTGCCGCAGTCAATGGCGCAGCAGCCGGCGCCGGGTTTTCATTGGCGCTGGCCTGCGACTTTATCGTGGCCGCTGAGGATGCAGTGTTTGTGATGTCTTATGCCGCAGTGGGACTGTCGCCAGACGGCGGGGCCAGCTGGAGCCTGGCGCGTGACCTGCCCCGCGCACTCGCCTGCGAACTGCTCATGGGCGCTGAGCGCATAAGTGCCGGGCGGCTGCACGCACTGGGCATGGTGAACCGTGTCACTGCCGCAGGTGAAGCACTCAGTGAAGCACTGGTCCTGGCTGCACGGCTCAACACCCTGGCGCCCAATGTGCTGGCCAGCATCAAAGACCTCATCAACGATGCGCCGACCAATACCTTGAACCAGCAGCTCGACAGCGAGCGCGACTACTTTGTGCGCAATTTGCACCATGCCAATGGCGGCGAAGGCATTGATGCGTATTTGCAAAAACGTTTTCCGCAATACCGATAGCCCGGCAATCAACAGGCAATGACTTCGGCCAAAAATTAAACGGTCCGCATCTTGCCAGTACAAGCAAATTCACTGCATCCAGAAGGGTTCAGCGACGCCAATGCGACACACGCCTGTTAGGCAACGGGTCGCCATAGCGACAATCCAAAACTTGTTAGTCACCCAAAAGACAGACCATGGACGATCCTATTCTTACGATAGACGAAAGAGCAGCCATTAACAGTGGCCGCTGGTTTTCATCCCTTTCACCCTCACTAAGACACGATATTCTTCGATGCGCCTATGTCAAACGGTACAAAGACGGCGACCTGATTGCAGCGCGCGGAGACCCGCCCGAAGAATGGATCGCCTGCGCCACGGGCGCAGTGCGCGTAAGTTCAACATCTATTTCGGGCAAGCAGGTCACACTGACTTATGTAGAGCCGGGCATCTGGTTTGGCGACGTGGCAATTTTCGATGGAGATCGGCGTACCCACGATGCCTATGCCCACGGCACCACTACTATTTTGTGTGTAGCGCGGGCCGATCTTCGCAAAATCCTGGCCCAGCATGTCGAACTCTACGAGGCACTGCTGCGCCTGCATGCACGGCGTATTCGCCAGTTGTTTGGCCTGGTCGAAGATCTCAATACCTTGCCATTGAGAGCGCGCCTGGCCAAGCAATTGCTGCACCTGGTTCGAAGCTATGGCGTGCCCAGTTTGTCCAATGGAAGCGATACCCGCATCAGCCTGCAACTGGCGCAGGAAGAGTTGGCACAGCTACTGGGCGCGTCTCGACAGCGGGTCAACCAGGAACTCAAGGCGATGGAGCGCGAAGATGCCATTCGCATAGAACCAGGTGGCCTGGTCGTGCGAAACCGACAAATCCTTCTGCGCATAGCAGAAGCGGATGCCGATAAATAACATATAAGCCCACGGAGACATGCAGCCATGACCGATTTTGACCATTTTGTCGGCACCCGGGCCATCACGGCCGGCCAGACGTTTGACACCGGAGCACTAGAGATCTACCTGAACCATCATCTTGAAGGCTTTTCCGGCCCGATGACTATCGAGATTTTTAAAGGCGGTCAGTCTAACCCGACCTACAAGCTAATCACCCCCGGCAGGTCTTACGTGATGCGTGCCAAACCCGGACCGGTGGCCAAACTGTTGCCATCTGCCCACGCAGTCGAGCGCGAATTCAAGGTCATGCGGGGCTTGCAAGATACGGATGTACAAGTGCCCAGAATGTTTTGCCTCTGTGAAGATGAATCCGTCATTGGCCGCGCTTTCTACATCATGGAATTTGTTGAAGGGCGAGTTCTTTGGGACCAGTCCCTGCCGGGCATGACAAAGCAGCAGCGAAGCGAAATCTACGACGAAATGAACCGTGTCATTTCGGCATTGCACACAGTCGATGTTGTCAAGCAAGGCCTGTCTGGCTATGGCAAGCCCGGCAATTACTTCGAGCGTCAGATCAGCCGCTGGAGCAAGCAGTACCAAGCGTCCGTCACCCAGCCTATCAGCGAAATGGACAGCCTGATGCAATGGCTGCCGGCAAATATTCCGGCCAGTGCCCGTGATGCCGGCCTGGTGTCCATCGTGCATGGCGACTTTCGCCTGGACAACCTGCTTTTTCACCCTACCGAGCCACGTGTGCTTGCCGTGCTGGACTGGGAACTGTCCACGCTGGGGCATCCACTGGCCGATTTCAGTTACCACTGCATGGCCTGGCACATTCCACCTGGCACTTTCCGCGGCATTGGAGGCCTTGACCTCGACAGCCTCGGCATTCCAAGTGAGACGCAATACATTGCCCAATACTGCAAGCGCACTGGGCTTACCACGCCCGAAGCGCTGAAAGCCGACTGGAACTTTTACCTGGCCTACAACCTGTTTCGCCTTGCCGCCATCCTGCAAGGAATAGCCAAGCGGGTTGAGGCTGGGACTGCCTCCAGCGCGCAGGCCGTTACCTCCGCCGCCGGTGCGCCGCTGCTGGCCAAAATGGCCTGGGATTTTGCGCTGAAAGCGCAGGCTTGAGTTCCGTGCTGATTTACACAAAGCTCGCAACCGCGTTCTTTGTGTTCTATAGCTTTTCTTTCACATCAACATAAATTATCAGGAGACTCTTCCATGGATTTCGACTACACCCCAAAAGTAAAAAAACTACAGGCAAGCCTGCTTGAGTTCATGGACGCAAATATTTATCCGAATGAGGCACGTTTCTTTCGAGAGATTGCAGAGAACCGGGCCCGTGGCAACGTCTGGATTCCCACTGCCTTGATTGAAGAACTCAAACCCAAGGCACGTGCGGCCGGGTTATGGAATCTGTTTTTGCCGCATTCGCCACGGGCCCCGGAAGGCCTGTCTAATCTTGAGTACGCACCCCTGTGCGAAATCATGGGCCGGGTGCCATTTGCCGCCGAAGTGTTCAACTGCTCGGCACCCGACACCGGCAACATGGAAACCATTGCCCGTTACGGTTCGGAAGACAACAAGGATGCCTGGCTGGACCCGTTGCTCAATGGAGAAATCCGCTCTGCCTTTCTGATGACCGAACCGGAAGTGGCGTCATCCGACGCCACAAACGTGCAATGCCGCATCGAGCGTGATGGAGACGACTACGTCATCAATGGCCTGAAATGGTGGTCATCCGGCGCTGGTGACCCACGTTGCGCGGTGTATATCGTGATGGGAAAGACCAATCCTGAAGCCGGCCGCCATGAACAGCAGTCGATGATCCTGGTCCCGGCCAACGCCCCAGGCGTTAACGTCATTCGCCCCTTGAGTGTTTTCGGCTATGACGATGCGCCGCATGGCCACATGGAAGTGCGAATGACCAACGTCCGGGTTCCCGCCAGCAACCTCCTGCTGGGCGAAGGTCGCGGCTTTGA
>Ga0326734_1000063_pt1 | contig 38302 bp, 56 predicted proteins | sample 15_GP2_1315_FD_207944 | JGI IMG/M metagenome (GOLD analysis project Ga0326734, IMG submission 207944) | Glacier ice microbial communities from Ngari, Tibet, China - 15_GP2_131.5 | ecosystem: Environmental > Aquatic > Freshwater > Ice > Glacier | place: China: Ngari, Tibet | collected 2018-07-18 | reverse complement strand
ACACCAGCGAGTTGCGCCGGAATATCTTTAAGGGCTTGCTCAGTCGTGCAGACTTGCAGCCAGCCAGCCATGCAATGAGTTGTGCCGCAGAGTGTTTCCTCTGCGCAAGTGCGATTGCGCCATTCGTTGCTTCCGTGCCAGTGGTCCATTTGCAGGCGTTTTTCGTCATCAAGAACGATTGCACGAACCTTGTCTAAGTTTTCAATTGCCTGCTCTGGCGTGGCGCGTGGAAGTTGTTTGCCATCAGCACCGCTCAGGTAGGCACCGCTCAGGTCGGCACCGCTCAGGTCGGCACCGCTCAGGTCGGCACCGCTCAGGTAGGCACCGCTCAGGTCGGCACCGCTCAGGTCGGCACCGCGCAGGTAGGCACCGCGCAGGTCGGCACCGCTCAGGTAGGCACCGCGCAGGTCGGCACCGCTCAGGTCGGCATCGCTCAGAATAGCTTTTTCGAGCGCATGGCGCATGGCCAAGCCGCTCGGCGTGCCGTCTGGCAGTTCGCACTCAAACAGAACTTTGCTGCTATCCCAACGGCTTACGATTTTCTTTGTCGTCATATGCTGCTCCAGGTAGTTAAAACTTTCGCCTTGTCGCGCTGTGTTTGCGACTTGGAATTATTCTATCTGATGGCTAGTAAAAGGCAAGCTGTCAGCTAGAAATTAGATCAAAATAAACCCTATAAGTAAAAACCCTTAATTAAGAATTAGTTGTAAAAGGAAAAAGCGGGCGTAAAAAAACCGCCTCAAGGGGCGGCTGATGCGATGGCGAGTGGCTCTTACTGGACTTGCACGCTAGAAGGGCAACTTGTCTGGAAAAGCCGGTAGAAGGTCTGTCCGAGGTAGTTGTACTCACAGCGCCACGCTTGTTGGTAGGTGACCGTCTGGACCATCTCTTGGCGGCCGGTAAAAAATGCCGTCGCTGCGTTGGCGGTCCCAGCCATAAACAATGCCATGGCGAGCATTAATAACTTCTGCATCTTGATCCCCCTCTTTATTCCCACGGGACGCGTGGGCGCGGTTAAAACTGCTTGCTTTCCCACACCTTCAAGACCTTGGCCAACACGGCAAAGTCTGCACCTTGCTTGATGGTCCAGTCTCTATATCGCGGGTTTTCACTGATCACTAAAAGCCCTTCGCCCGGTATGCGTTGCAGGCGTTTGATAAATCCTTCATCACCAACCCGGAAAAAGTACACGCCATCGTATTCGCAGGATGTGACGCCTTTATCGACAAGTAGCGGATCGCCAGGGTTGTACATGCCCAGCATGGAATCGCCAAAGCCTGTGACGATGCATAAATTCTCGTCACTAGTGTGATGCTTCACATTCATGCGAATCCACTCTTTATCGACATTCCAGCTTTTGATCGTGCCTGGCTGATCTACTAACTTTAAGCCGTTACCCATGCTGCCGCCGGTGTTGTATTGGTGAAGGGTCACATCAGCGACCAAAACATCAGTCGCATTCATCAGCCCATCAAACCAACCAGATGGCCTGCCGTTCGAATAAGCACGGGCAATCGTTTTTGCCGCCGCGCTGCTAATGTTGGTCTTTCTGCCTTTGTAGAGCTGGTAGACGTATTCCTCGTTCAGGCCTGTCGTCGCTGCGACCGCGCGGTAACCAAGCCGCAGTTTCCCCCCGGCTTCCTGCGCCTCTTTGTCCACTATGCTCCGAAAATTTGCGAGCCTGTTTTCTTCTGCAGCCATAGAGTTATTGCACCAGACCAATAATAATATTTCTAGCTGAGAGCTTGCATAAAGCTAGCCGATGGTTAGAATATTTGATATGGCACTTCCAAATTACACACCAGAACGTCGCTACGAAGTGGCCGCGCTCTTGGATTGCAACGAGCAATACCTCTACCAAATCATCAAGGGTCTCAAGGTGCCCAGCCCCAAGTTTGCGCGGCGCTGGAACAGTATTGACCCAGAAGTAACGCTGCAGGACTTGTTGCCCGACGACTGGCAGGCCATTTGGCCCGAGCTGGCCGCCAGTGCCGCCGACAAACGCACCGTTAGCACACGCCGAGCCAGCCAACGCCGCACCGACCCGGATAGGCGCACAGGCAACGACCAGCGCACCGCCTAAGTCATCCACCCCATGCACCTCACCCCAGCCAATACCAGCGCAGATCAGTTGCTCAACAAGCGCCTGATCGCTGGCAATTCGCGGGTGAAAGCCGGTGAGTGCGGCTTCGGCGGCGTGGATAAAAGTGTTTGTGTTTCGCATGTTGTCTATTTTTTTACCTATCAGTGACAAACACTGACAAAAGGATTTATCAATGCTTGTCACTGGAAAAAATCAATTGACGCTGGACTTTGAGCCCGGCCTTGTGGAGCGTCACCGCAACCTGCGTGACTGCATCGGCGCAGGCATCTATCGGCGCGGTCTTAGCACCTGCGCTATCGATCTGAATGAATCGCCCGGCAACTTGAGCAACCAGCTCAGCGAAGACAGTCAGCGCAAATTCGGCGTTGACGACCTTGAGCTCTATATCGCCAAAAGCAAGGACTTCACGCCAATCTATTACCTAGTTGAAAAGTTTTTAGGCCGCAAGGACGTAGACGCTGACCAAGTGAAGTTAGAGGCGATGAAGCAAATCGCAGCACTGATGAAACAGGCAGGTTTGGCATGAGCAGCGCCCGCGAAATACAAGCTACCGAAGCCGCAGCGCAGCGCGCTTACGCAGCAGCAAAGCCTACGAACCTTACGCCGCCTGCCACTTTCACAACCTCTAGTCAACGGGCGCCACTTGTTCAAAAGCCAATGTCTAGCCCGCGCCCTGGTGCCAACGACAACCGGCTCGTTAAGTCGCTGCCTATGGGACCGCAAATCACGCTTAACAGCGCTTTTTTACGTCCACAAACGGTGTAGGCCAACGGCTTACCCACGGTAGGAAAACAACAACATGCAAAACCTCACATTTACGCACACCCGGTCGCGCAACACCGACCCGGACACCAGCCGCGAAGCTGCGCACCACGCGGCCAGCTGCAAGGCTGACAAAGACCGTGCAGCTATCAGCAAGGCCGTCAAATCAACGCCTGCGGGTCTTACCGCGCGTGAGATTGCTGACGGCTTGAAGATGGACTATTACACCGTCCAGCGCCGTATTAGCGAAGCAGGCGGGATTGTGAAGTCTGAAGCCGTTCGGGGTGGTTGCCGGGTTTGGGTGGCGCTGTAAATGGCACGCGCACGCAATATTAAGCCCGGTTTTTTCCGTAATGCCGATCTTGTCGAGTTACCAATGGAGGCGCGTTTGCTGTTCATTGGGCTCTGGACACTGGCTGACCGTGCAGGACGCCTAGAGGATCGACCCAAGCAGATCAAGATGGATGTGTTTCCTGCTGACACCGTGGACTGCGATGCATTGCTGGAGCAGTTAGCCGCAACCGGAATGATTACCCGCTACACCATCAACGGCGCACGGTACTTGCAGGTTGTGAACTTTACTAAACACCAGAACCCGCACCGCGACGAAAAGGCGAGCATCCTGCCAGATCAGAACGGGCATGTTGCTGATGCGGAACCAGCAACAACAAAGCACTGTGCAAACACTGTGCAAACACTGTGCAAACCAGATGCGGCAACTATGGCAATCGGGCTGACTCCTGATTCCTTGATTCCTGATTCACTGATTCCTGAAACCCTGACAAAGAAGGACACCGCGTGCCGCGTTGCGCCTTTCGGCGTGTGTGATGTGGTTTGGGAAGATTTTCTAAAAATCCGTCGCGCCAAAAAATCCCCGATGACCAACACCGCATTGGCGGGCATACAGCGCGAAGCGGAAAAAGCGGGTGTGAGCCTTGAGGACGCTTTGAAAACCTGCTGTGAACGCGGCTGGCAGGGGTTTAAAGCCGATTGGTACGCGAGCAGGGACTCGCCCGTTCAAGCCCGCAACACCCACAAATTCGCCGGCGCCGCCGCCGCTATTTTTGACTCGGAGATCGAATAATGCTGACATCTATCAACCTGACTGCCGAACAATTCACCCGCCCGCCCGCCGCCGCTATTGAAGGCACGGCAAACAATGTTTTTAAAGTGCTGCACGGCGCGTATGGCAACCTGTTTTTGTCTAAGTTCGCCACCGGCGTGCTGGACGACAAAGGGCGGGACATGGGCGTTGCCAGCGCTCGCAAGGTGTGGGCTTATGACCTGCGCGGCTTTTCCGAGTCAGTCGTGATTGACGCATTAGACCGATGCAAGCGCGATAAACCAGAATTCCCGCCAAGCCTACCCGAGTTTATGGACTTCTGCCGTGCCTGTGCACCGCGTGAAGCGTACAGGCCCGCGCTGCCGCCCGTGGCCATGAGCCAAGAGGCCCGCAAGCGCCATGCCGATGAAGCCCGCGCAGCAAGTGCCAGGATCAAGGCTGAAGCGGTTGCACCGGTGCCGGTTACTGGCCTGCCGTTGCTGTGGGCCGCTATTGCGGACGCGGTGGGCTGTGCTGGCGGTGACGAGGCCAAAGAGTTGATGCGGCTTGAGCGCATGTATGCCGGGGTTGCAGCATGAGCAACACCGAGCCAATGTCCGAACACGCCCAATGCATCAAGGATTTTCTGGCGCACGGTGCAGTCACAGCGTCCCAGATATCGCGCGAAATAGGTATGGCAAGGATTGACGTTTACGCGGCCCTGGTGTGGCTAGAAGCGCGCAGTTTGGCCCTTGTGCACGTCAGGTATTCCGGACGGGGCAACCGGGCTGGGTATTGGGAGGCTGCATGAATGAGCTGCCAAACCTGCCCAAACAATTACAGGAGGCTACTGTGAATGAACTAACGCATGAAAAGCTAAAAAGCCTTGTGGCTTATGAACCAGATTCTGGCCTGTTTACGACGGCATCTGTGCCGTGGCATTCAAGAGCAATTATTGGCCGTGTACTTGGTACTTGTGATGGCGCTGGGTACTTAAGAATTAAGTTGAATGGTGCTTTTTACAGGTTGCATCGCTTGGCCTGGTTTTACGTGTATGGCGATTGGCCGAACGGTGTGATTGACCACATAAATGGTATTTGCTCTGACAACCGAATCTCAAATTTGAGAGATGTGCCACGAATCACAAATTCGCAAAATGTAAAAAAGGCGCGTCTAAACAATATGTCTGGGTTGTTGGGAGTCACATCTCCAAAAGGCACTGAGCGGCTTTATCGCGCCTATATCAAAACAAACGGTATTCGTACCGCATTAGGTGCATTTGAAACTGCCAATCAAGCGCACGAAGCATACGTAAACGCAAAACGGAGGCTACATGCAGGATGCACGATCTAAATTGCATGAGTTGCAGCCATTGGCAACTCAAAACATCAAGCATGGCGCGACACGGCCTTGCACCGTGCGCCCACGGCCCGCGCTGGGAGTACCTGCCATCACCGCATCACTGCGAAAAGCACCAGCCGCTACCGGAGGCGCAAAGCAAGGCGCGCGCGGTGTGGTTTGCGAGCCAAAACAACCGCCAGCGCTAGTACAGCGGACTCAAGTAGCTATTGAAAGCATAGCATCATGATTACCCGCAAACCACCAACGGCTCAACCAAAGTCCAAAAGACTGCGCCAGGCTAGAGAAAAGCAGAAAACGTGCAAGGTGTGCAAAACGCTTTTCACCCCGGCGCGCATGGGTGCAAAAGTGTGCAGCCCGTTCTGTGCGCTGACCTTTGCCCGGTCGGTCAACGGCAAGGCTGAAAAAATCGCGCAAGTCAAAGAGCGCAAGGCTGATGCGGTGAAACGCGAAACGCTCAAAAGCCGTGCGCAATGGGCGCGTGAAGCGCAGACCGAATTTAACAAATGGGTGCGTGCCCGTGACGCTGGCAACGCCTGTATATCGTGCGGACGGCACCACCAAGGGCAAAACCACGCCGGGCATTACCTCAGCGTAGGCGCACGGCCAGAACTGCGCTATGAGCCGCTGAACGTGCATCTGCAATGCGCGCCCTGCAATACGCACCTGTCGGGTAATGCGGTGCTGTTTCGCAAAGGCTTGATTGCAAAAATCGGCGTAGATCTGGTCGAGTGGCTTGAGGGCCATCACCCGACGCGGCATTACACGATTGACGATTTGAAAAATATCAAGACTTACCACGCCGCAAAAACGCGGGCACTGCAAAAGGAAATCGAATGAGCGCCAACGACGAGCAGGTTGCAGGCAACCATTACAAAGGCAAAGCAATCCAGCCGTGGGACTACATCGTCGGCAACGACATTGGCTACCTTGAGGGTAACGTCATCAAGTACGTCAGCCGCTGGAAAGACAAAGGTGGCGTGCAGGATCTGCTCAAGGCCCGCCATTACCTTGACAAGCTGATAGAGCTGAAGTCATGAAGCTAAACGCAGATCAAACCGTAGTAGTCAGCACGGAAGTCTATTGCCAGCCGATGGATACGTGCCCACGCGGCAAAAGGGTGCAAGTGCTCGGGCCTGGCGACTGCGCAACCGAAACGATATGGGACGGCAAGGATGACCAATGGCAGGGCTGGGCAGAATTTCCGCGCAAAGTCAAAAGGCAGGTGGCGGCATGAGTAAGCGTACTCTAACCATCGAGCTGTATAAATTAAGTGCCAATTGCCTGGCCATCTGCCCTATTTATAAGGGTTGTTTGCTATCAAAAAGATTGCAAACAACGCGCAATAAAGATACGCAGCGGCTGGGCTGGGCGGCTTTGCCGAGGGTGAGGAAGGTATGAGCTATGTTCAAAAGGTGCAAATAGGCGACGCTACGCTGTATCAGGGCGATTGCATGGATATCTTGCCGACGCTGCCAAAGGTTGATGCTGTGATTACTGACCCGCCTTATGGAATCTTTGATTGCGGCGGTAAATGGGGGCGCAAAGCAGAATTACAGTGGGATAAACAGGCTCCAGACATTAGCCGCCTGCTTGATGCTGGCAAAGATATTGTGATTTGGGGTGGGAATTACTTTCCTTTGCCCCCTTCGCGTGGCTGGCTTGTTTGGTACAAGCGCGATAGTGTGCCAAGCGCGGCGGATGTAGAGCTAGCCTGGACAAACCGTGATATGAATGCCAGGTTGATCGACCAGACCATCGCAGCGACAAACGCAGAGCGATGCGGGCATCCCACGCAAAAGCCGCTTGCTGTGATGCGGTGGACGCTTTCGTTTTTCCCTGACGCGCAAACCATCCTTGACCCTTTCGCTGGCAGCGGAACCACCGGCGTAGCAGCCGTCCAAATGGGCCGCAAGTTCACAGGCATAGAGCGCGAGCCTAAATACTTTGCCATTGCTTGCAAGCGCATAAAGCAAGCCTACGCCCAAGGCCAGTTATTCGAGCCTGAGCGAGCCAAACAAGAGCAGGCGGTTTTGGTATGAGTAAGCGCACTTTCATCTTGCAAAATCCGCAAATTCGCCGCCGTGCCGCTGATTTCATCCTGCAGGATGCGCCTGAAGGCTTTGCAGTGACGGTAGGCGAGACAAGCCGCACACTGGACCAGAACGCCGCGCAATGGCCGTATCTGGCCGGGTTCGCAGCACAGAAACAGCTTTGCATTAACGGCGTTTTGCAATACGTCACAGATGACGATTGGAAGGACGTTCTGACCGGCGCATGGAACGGCGAGATGAGGATGGCCGCATTTGACGGCAAGGTCATCATGCTCCCGCAGCGCACCAGCAAGCTCGGCAAAAAGACGTTCAGCACATGGATGGAGTTTCTTGTCGCCATGGCTGCAATGCAGGGTATCCAGCCGGTTTACAAAAGCGCACGCATTGAGCGGCAGATAGAGGCGGCATGACCGGCGCGGCCGCACAAAAAATATCAACAAAAAGCGCTGGAAGCCACGTAAACAGTGCGTTTCTAGCTAGCAAAATCGAAGCACAACAGGTAAAATATAGTATGCAAAATCCGGTTAAAACACAGTGGCGCAACGACACTCCGCAAGTCCTGCTAGCGCCTTATCTGCCGGTGCCCGCAAAAGTCAAAAAAGGCAAGGTTTCGCGCTCGATGCGGGAAATTCTTGAGGTTGTGCGTGCCTTGCAGCCCGCAATGATCGCGGACATGAAAAAGCTGCAACCAGATCGCACCATGGGCGCTATCAGAATGGTTGTGCAAAAGGCCGCAAAACGTGGCTTTTTGGTGCCGGATCACGCAGAGTTAAACGGCCGGCCTAAGCGCTGGTCGCTGGCTTAGATCACTTTAAAGGGCGCGCATGAACGATGACACCGACAATCTGCTAAACGATTTACTGTGCCAGTGGCACCGCTGGGCCTGCGGTTACAAACATGTAGGCGGCATTAATTCGAGCCCAATGTTTCGCAACGCCAAAACATCCAAGGGATGGGACAGCTTGGAGCAGATCGCGGACGACTCGATTGACGCCGCGAGGTGCGAGTCAGTGGACTTTCATGTGATGCAGCTGGAGCCATCGCACCGCACCGCCCTGCAACTCCAGGCGCGCAACCTTGTAACGGGGTTGTCGGTATGGTCGTCGCCACGTTTGCCGGTTGACCTTGAAGAACGCACGGTTCTTTTAATGGAGGCGCGCAATAAATTGCTTAGGCGGCTAGTGGGTGCTGGTGTGGTGTGAGGGTTTGTACTAATTAAATAGTTGTTGACTGTTACGCGTAACGCAATAGAATAGAGACATAAGCAACGCAACCAGGACAAACAAAATGACCACCACACAAGAACTCCAAGTCCGCCGCAACGCAGCTCCGCATCTGCGCGGCATTCCAGCGAGCCAAAACGCCTATTCAATCGACTGCCTTGAAACGGCGCTGGCTCTTGAAGAAATAACAACCCGTTTTGGCGCTGATGAAATTGCCCGCTGCAATAGCATGGAAACATCGGCCTTTACATGAATGGTCGGCCTGATTTTTTGCAAATTACAACCCAAGGGCAACGGGCGTCAAGGTCGCAGATTTTTCGCCCCATTAAATACGACGCCTACAGAATTCAAATGCGATTCATGCCGCTCGGTCCTTCGTGGGAGTGGCACAACTATTTCACCTGTCAAGATGAAATGGCGGCGCATATTTCCATGAGAACGCTGCGCACAGAAAAACAGTTAAGCGGCCACGATTACAGAATAATCCCAATTGGCTAAAACAGCCGCCGAACGCCAAGAAGCGCTAAGGGCGCGCAGGCTCCTAGCTGACCTTACCGAGGTGCGCGGCATCTACCTCCCGCCATCCAAACACGCGGCATTAAAAAAAATTGCGCGAGAGCTGCAAAAAGGCATTGACAAGCTCAACAATTAGCGTAATATGCGCATCAGCAGGATAACTGCCACCAAAATCAAGCCGCACGGTTCACGCCCTGCGGCTTTTTTCGTTTCGCGGGCCGCTCACCTACTCCGACGCTAAATGCAACGAGAGCGCGCCCGCACCTAATAGTCCTAATCGGCTGGCAGAGGCTTTATCAGCCGCAGCAGGTGTAAGCCCTGCTTTCCATCGAGCCCGATCATTCGTGCAGCAAGGGCGCGAGCAGCACGGGTAAATGCTGCTTATCTCCGAAGTCGGCGCGACTACCTTGCAGCGCTAACGGTCAACCCAGCCCGTGAGGGTAAATCCGATGGGTGTGCAGTTAACCTTTGAAAGCCTTTGAATGATTGAAAACAATCAAACCAATTCAAAGCGCGGCGGGGCACGCAAGAACGCGGGGCGCAAAGCTGGCGCTGCGACTACCAAAACCCGCGAGATTGCCAATAAGGCGATGGACGAGGGCATCAGCCCGCTTGAGTACATTTTGAGCGTGATGCGCAGCGTAGAGGCTGAGCCACGGGAAAGACTAGCCGCCGCCAACATGGCCGCGCCGTATGTGCATCCCCGTTTGTCGAGCATTGAAATGAATGCGTCAGTGACAAATCATGAGGCCGCGCTTGACGCGCTGAAATGACCGGAGAAGAGTTAGAGGTTCGCCAGCGGCTGAAGGATGACTTCATGCACTACGCGGCCAAGTGCCTGAAGATTCGCACAAAGGACGCCAAAGTTGAGCCGTTTGTTTTGAACGCGGCGCAGTTGTATATCCATGAGCGACTAGAGCAACAACGAAAAGACACCGGGCGCATCAGGGCGTTGATCCTGAAGGGCCGGCAACAAGGCTGCTCTACCTATGTAGAGGGCCGCTACTACTGGCGCGTCACGCACTCCAAGGGGTTACGGGCTTTTATCCTCACGCATGAAGAGGAGGCCACCAATAACCTGTTTGAGATCGCCAACAGGTATCACGAGAATTGCCCTGCGCTGGTCAAGCCGGGAACAAGTGCTGCGAACGCTAAGGAGTTGTATTTCAACAAGCTGGACTCCGGCTACAAGGTCGGCACAGCAGGCAACAAGGCGGTGGGGCGCGGCTCCACTATCCAGTTATTCCACGGCTCGGAGGTCGGCTTTTGGCCCAACGCCCAGATGCACGCGGCTGGAATCTTGCAAGCTATCCCGGACGCGCCAGATACCGAATCCATCATGGAATCCACTGCGAACGGCATTGGAAACTATTTTCATCAGCAGTGGCAAGCCGCAGAGGCCGGGCAGTCTGAGTACATCGCCATTTTTGTGCCGTGGTTCTGGCAGCCGGAATACATCAAAAAGCTGCCTGCCGGCTTTGAACTGACGCCCGATGAAAAAGACTACCAGGACGCCTACAGCCTGACGCTGGAGCAGATGGCCTGGCGCCGGTCTAAGACCGTTGAATTGCGCGACGACACACTGTTTAAGCAGGAATACCCGGCTACGGCCGCAGAGGCGTTTCAAGTGTCGGGCCTGGACCCGTACATCAAGGGTGACATCGTTGTGAAGGCGCGCAAAGCAGAAGCCGAGGCTATTGGGCCTAAGTTGATTGGCGTAGACCCAGCGCGCTTTGGTGACGACCGCACCTCAATCTGTTTCCGACAGGGCCGCAAGGTGCATTGGTTGCGCAGCTACAGCAAAAAAAGCACGATGGAAGTTGCCGGGCTGGTGCTGCAAATCATCAAAGAGGTCAAGCCCGACCAGGTGGCGGTCGATGTGGGTGGATTGGGCGCAGGGGTCTATGACCGGCTGCAAGAGATGATTCCGTATGGAAGCACCGACCTTGTGCAGGTTAATAGCTCCGAGTCGCCCTACGACGCCAAGAAGTACACCAACAAGCGCGCCGAAATGTGGGGCGAGATGAAGGCATGGATGGAAGCGCAGCCGGCACAGATACCGGACAGCGATGAGATGCAGGCCGACTTGACGCAGATCCGTTACAGCTACGACAGCAACAGCGCTTTGAAGATGGAGCGCAAAGAGGATATGAAGAAACGCGGGTTCCGCTCGCCCGACACCGCCGACGCGCTGGGTTTGACCTTTGCCCGGCCGGTGGTGCCTTCGTCCAACCTGACCCCCATCGAGCAAGCCGCGCCGGATTCTGACGGCTTCTTCTTTTAAGACTACATGACCGACACACTTCAAAAAACCTCTGCGCTGGCGCTGCTCCTTGAGGAGCGGTTGATTGCCTGGGAAAAGGCGCGCAAGCCGCAAGAGTTGAAAATGCTGGAGTGCTACCGCGATGTGATGCGGATTCCGGCTGATGACGACACCGCCGGCACAGGCTTGGCCAAATCGAAGAAGGCTAAGAGCCTGTTCGTCGGCTCTACCCGCAACAAAGTCCGGGCCGCACGCGCCAAGATAAACGACGCGCTGTTTGGCGCTGGTCGCTTGCCATTTGACACAACGCCGACAGACGAGAAGATGGCACCCTATGCGGACGCCATTGAGGATATTCTGACTGAGCAGATGGGCCGCATGAATTTCAAGGGAGTGCTGAAGGCGGGCGTCAATACGCTGGCGACCTACGGCACCGGCTTTATATTCGGCCCGTTTGTGCGTGAAGCCTGCATCAAGGAAACCAGCGCCGATAACACATCGGGCTACACGACGCTGAAAGAAACCGAGTACAAGTTTGACGCGCCATTCTTCGAGCTTGGCAACACCATGGACGTGCTGCCGGACCCCGAAGCGCGCGACCTGGGCAAGGGTTTGGGCGTGTTCTGGGTGAATCTAGAAAGCCCGCACACGGTCGCAGCCTGGGCGGCTGACAAGCGCTACAGCAATATTACCGATGCTTTGGTCAACCAGGGCAGCAACGAGGACCACGGCAGCGCGCGCACCCAGCAATTGCGCGGCAATGTCGAATACTGGCACAAGAACGACCGCATCAAGGTTGCGCGCTTCTTTGGCAAAGTGCCGGCCAGTGCAATGAAAGGCGTGTCTGAGGACAAGAAAACCGACATTGGCGCGGATGACGAGTCAGTAGAAGAAAACGGCCCGATGGTTGATGTGGTCATCATCATGGCGGGTGGTGTGGTCGTCAAGGTGGATGAATCGCCGTATGGTCAAGCGCCCGCCCTGCGCTGCGTCTATGAAGATGTGCCGCACGAAATCTGGGGCATTGGCGTGGCTGAGAACAACGCCACACCGCAAAAGATCACGAACGCCGCCTTTCGCCTGTTCATGGAAGGCAAAGGTATGGCTTTGCTGGGGACGGCTAGCGTTGACCGCAGCATGTTCCTGCCGACAGAGGATTTTAAGAAGTTCCCCGGCAAAGTCTATCAATCAAAGCCGAATCTTTCGCCTGAAGATCGCAAGACGGCCATCATTCACCACGTCGAGCCGGACATTACCGGCGGCTGGATGGATGTTATTCGCATGTCTGAGCAGTTCAGCGACGACGACACCGGCATCACGAAGTACACGCAGGGCGATGACAGTAGCAACTTGAACAAAACCGCTAGCGGCATCAGCATGATCATGTCGGCGTCAAGCCTGCCTATGAAGGAGGTCATCCAGAATATTGATGAACTGTGGATTGAGCCAATTGTGGAAAGCCTGATTGAGTGGAATCTGAAGTTTCTCGATGTGGAGACTGTGCAAAAGATTCACGGCGATGAAACGGCCGAAATCTGGAAGCAGATCAAGGAGTTTGGCAAGCATTCGTTCATGGACTGGCAGGCCACCGGCACAAGTTCATTCATGCAAAAAGAAGTGCTGACCAACAAACTGCGCGCGTTTGCCGACTTTGCCATGAGCAACCCCATGACGGCACCATTGATCGACGCGCGTGAGTTGCTGAACCAGACCTGGGATGTGATGGAAATTGGCCGTGAGTCGCCGATTCTCAAGAAAGAAGGCGAAGAAGAGATCCCGCCGCAAATCAAGCAGCAACTTGACCAGATGCAGCAGCAAATGCAGAAAATGGGCGATGCGCTAGGCAAGGCCGGCGAAGAAGTGGACAAGTTGGAAGCGGAAAGAGCCGGACGTGAGCGTGAGCTGAGCATCAAAGAGCGCGAAATCGGCATCAAGGAGCAGGACGCTGAAGCCAAGCGCCTGCTGTCCCTGCAACCACCACCCGAGGCCATGCCCACCACCGACCCGGAAATGGTCAAACTGGAAATTGCGCGCATCCAGGCCGAGTCTGCCGAACGTATGAAGGCCATGGAATTGCAGGCCGCAGCAATGGCGCAGCCTGAGCCGATAGCTGACAAGGGCGACGACAGCGCCACGACAGCCACATTGCAAGCGCTCCAGCAAATGATGGCCACGATGGCTGCACCCAAGCGGGTGATACGCGACGAAATGGGCCGCGTGGCCGGTGTCGAGACTATTCAAGGGGAAGTTTAATTGGCTGACAATACCGTACTGCCCGGCACTGGCGAAGTAATCGCGTCGGATGATGTCGCGGGCGTCAAGTATCAGATTGTCAAGATCGGGCACGGCCCAGACGGATCAGCCCCAGCGCACGCCTCTACCGCTAACCCGCTGCCGGTTAGCATGTCTAACACGCTGGCATTGACTGATGCACAGCTTCGTGCTGCGGCTGTGCCTGTCAGTGGTGCATTCTTTCAAGCAACGCAACCCACAACCGCAGTAGACGTTACCGCAACCGGCGCACTCGCAGCAGCAGCGCAAACCGTTGTACTTTCAATGGCTGGCGGCAAAAGCGCCGCGACGGTGCAGATCACCGGCACATGGGCGGGAACGATACAGTTTGAAGGCACGGTTAACGGCACGGACTGGACGCCCATCAACGGCGTTTACGCGGGTACGAGCTTTCCGATACCGACCATCACGGCAAACGGCATTGTTCGGCTAACGCCTGCCGGGCTTGCATCGGTGCGCGTCAATATGACGGCGTTTACAAGCGGATCGGCCACCATTGCCATGCGGGCATCGGATGGCGTGGGCGGTGTATTCGCTAATCAGATATTGCCAATGAGGGCCATCGAAAACGCCCTGGTTTCCACCATCAACAGCAGCGCAGTGGCGCTGGGTATCGGCGGCGTATTTACAGGCGCGGCTGAAGACGTGACCGAGTTTGCGGACGTTCGCGTGGTTGTTTTTGCAGACCAGGCAAGCGCCGTAGATGGCTTGCAGATGCAGCAGTCAACAAACGGCACAAATTGGGATGTCGCTGACTCATACAGCATCCCGGCTGCAACGGGCAAAGTGTTCAGCGTGGGCGTGTCTGCCAAGTTTTACCGGGTTGTTTACACCAACGGCGCAACGGCGCAAACCGCTTTCCGGCTACAAACCAAGCTGCACAAAACCTACAGCAAGGGTTCGTCCGTCAAGCCGCAAGACGCGCGCAGCAACGACAACGATTTCGAGGAGGTGTCGGCTTTTAATATGGTCTACAACGGCACAAGCTGGGACCGACTACGCGGCGACGCAACCAACGGGCTGCGCACACAGGCCGCAGCCGTTACCGCTTTGACCACGTTATCAGTTGCCAACACCGCCGCCACGCTGACATTGCCGGCACCGGCTGCAGGCTTGTTCAATTACGTCACGCACATTCGCATCACACTGCACAACACCTCGGCGGCGGCGGTCGTAGGTTCAGCCGTGGCATTGGCTTTTACGTCTACCAACTTGCCCGGCGCATTGGCTTGGACAGACGGCAACGCACTGGCGGCGGGAACGTCAAAAACAGTGGTTGACGAAGTGCTACCGAACGCAATCAGGTCATCAGCAGCGGCAACCGCCACAACCATCACAGCACCGATTGCAGGCGCTGGCGTGCAAAGCAGGATCACCGCCTACTTTTACACCGGCCCTTAAATGTCGCTGCTACTGCTGTTCAGTCAGCCGACAGCGGTCAACCCAGACCCGGTTGAAACCGGTGGAACGGGCGGTTGGCAACCTGCCAAGCGGGCGCATTGGGGGCCGCAACGGCAAAGCGCTACAGATCACTTTTTAGGCGTTGCACCGTCCGCCAACGCACAGCCGCAAGAAGCGAGCGCCAAACCGGGGCAACCGGGGCAACCACCGGGGCAACCACCGGGGCAACCGGGGCAAGCCGCTGGATTGCAAGCCATCCGGCGCAGTGTGCAGCAAGGGATGCGCGATGCGCAGATCCAGGCGCTGCTTGCTCTGGGTCAGCAATTGGCCGCAAAGCAGGCGGCGTTAGAAGCGCTACAACTAGACGACGACGAGGCGCTGCTGGCCCTGCTGCTGGCTTGACGACGGGAACCCATGAGCAATACATATCTGGCACAGCAACGACTTGACGAGATCAGCAACACCTTGCAGGCCATCCAAAGCGGCTGGCCGCATGTGCTGGCTGAGATCAACCACCGCATCGAAGCGTTGACCGGGCAACTGGTCAGCCAGGAATCAGAGCAGGTACGCGGGCGCATCAAAGCCTTGCGCGACCTCAGAGACATGCCCGAAACGCTCCAACAGGAGCGCCAGGCATTAAGCGCCGGACTATCTGAACAAGACCCGGCAAATTGAAGTTAGGGACTATCGGGAATACCGACCCCAAGGAGTACACAGTGAACGAATCGGAAGACTACCAAAAAGAGTACGACGCAGCGGCTGCTGCATTGGACGCGGCGGCGCAAGCCACTCCCGCGCGCGATGCGCAAGGCCAATTCAGCGCACCTGAAAAGGATGCTGAAGCGGTAGAGCCGGTCAAGGAGGAGGCTGCAAAGCCCGACCCGATGGCCGAACTCACGGCGCGCGTTGAAAAGGCTGAAAAGGTGGCACGGGACAACCAAGCCTGGGCAACCAAAGCCAGCCAAGAAGCCGCGCAATTGCGCAGGGAACGGGAAAACGAACGCCGCGAAGCCAGCAAGCCAACTATTTTGGACGCGAATCCAGAACTGGCCGACGCCATCCGCTACGTGACGCAAGACCCGGCACCGGCGCAACAACGCGACCAAGCAGTAAACCAGTGGCAAAACGTGATTGACAAGGCTCACCCGGGCATTTTCAGCAACGATTTAGACCCTGAGCTGCTGAAGTCGCTGGAGTCGCGTTTGTCAGCGCTGGACGATCAAACCCGTTCGGACCCGATTGAAGTTATCCGTGAAATCACTGAAGAAAAGTTGGCGCACGCTGAACGGAACATTGGCAAGCGATTCGCTGCCGAGTCCGCCAAGTTGGCGCAAAAGTCGGCGATGAGCGTACCCGGTGCGGGATCAGGCGGGGGCATCAAAACCTCTGCCGATTCCGCGCTTGAAGACGCTCGTCGTTTCCAAACCATGAGTGACTCGGACTTCGCTAAAGAAGTGCGCAGAGTCAAGGGCTACTAGCCCGATAGAAAGTAGTTATGTCCTCATTCCTTGCCCAAGTCCCCCCAGGCGTCCAGGCTTTTTACGACCGCAACCTGCTGGAACGCGCCCAGCCCAACGACGTGCATGGCCGGTTCGGTCAAAAGCGCCCGATCTCGACACGCAGCGGCAATCAGATCAAGTTTCGCCGTTATTCGCAATTGGCCGCTGCCACTACCGCGCTGACCGAGGGTGTCACGCCTACTGGCTCAGCCCTGTCCGTGACCGACATTACCTCAACCCTGGCGCAGTACGGCAGTTTTATCACCCTGTCGGATATGGTCAGCATGACCAATCAGGACTCGGTGGTTACCGAAGCTACTGACGTTCTGGGTGATCAAGCCGGCACCACGATTGACCTGACCCGGCGCGATGTGCTGGTGGCTGGCTCTAACGTGGCCTTTGCTTCGGGCGTTGCCAACCGCCTTGCACTGGTCAACAAACTGACCGCCTTGGATCTGGACCGTGCCATCCGTTTCCTGAAAAACCAAAATGCCAAGTACATAAAGGAAGGCATTTCGCCGACCGACAATGTGGGCACCGGCGCCATCCGCAAGGCTTACATCGGCATTGTGCACCCAGACGTTGAGTTCGATTTGGAGCAGATCGTCGGTTTCCGCGCGGTGTCGGATTACGGCTCGCAGCAAGGCGTGATTGAAGACGAGATCGGTGCGTACAAAAATATCCGCTTTGTCACTTCGACCAATGCGCGTATTTTTACCAACGCAACGACCCTTCTCACCGCCGGCTTCAAGGGTGCCACAACCAACGATGTTTACGCAACGTTGATCATCGCAGCCGAAGCCTACGGCGTGTCGCCATTGGCCGGTCAGGCAATGTCAACCTATGTCAAGGCATTGGGTTCTGCTGGTACGGCTGATCCACTGGAGCAGCGCTCTACCGTGGGTTGGAAGGCGACGACTGTCACCACGATACTCAACCAAAGCTGGCTGATTCGTCTTGAGTCGCTTGCTAGCGCGTGATGACTAACCCGGCTGGCGCTTAGAAGCCAGCCACCCCAAAGCCCGGACTAACCCTCCGGGCTTTTTTTATGCCTGAAGGAACCCGACATGAGCGAAATCATTGAATCCAAACCCAAGGCGCGTGCCTTGAAGCAATACAAGATCACCTTTCACGGCGAAGGCGGCGACGTAGATCTGATCCACAATTTCAAGCTGAATCTATACAAGCGCAACACCGAAACGACGATTGACGAGAACTTTCTGGGCGTGGCCAAGCTGGCCGTCATCAACACCATCATTCAAGATGCTGATGGCAAGGAAAAAGCCGTGTCGATCCCGCTGTATCAGTACAGCGTCGAGTCGATCTAAATGGCCACCGCCTGGACATTGGCCGCAACCGACATTTGCACGGATGCGCTTGAGCACCTTGGAGTGATTGGCGACGGTGAAACGGCCAGCGCGGGCGACATGCAGACCGCTTTACGTGGCCTGGACGCCATCCTCAAAGAGTTGCCTTTGGCGGGCTATTCATGGCCCAAGCTGTCGGCCGAGACGGCGCTGGCATGGATCAATGGCCAAACGATTACCCTACCGGCTGACTACTACGCCTACCCGGTGTTGTGGAAATCACTGAACGGGCAAAAGCCCAAACTCACGCAGATCAATCACGCCCAATGGGTGGCTATGGCTGACCGCGCGCAGACGGGTGAGTCGGTAACGCATTTTTATATCAGCCCGGCCAATGTGCTTTATTTGTGGCCGGTCCCTGCGGTTGATCCGGTATTGACCATCCAATACCAGCGGCTTGTCGATGACGCCGTGCTGGCTACCGCTCCTGATTTGCCAAGTTACTGGCACAACCCGCTTGGCTACGGTGTAGCGAACGAAATAGCCCTGAAATTTGGCGCAGAGCAGGGTAAGCGGGTAGAGATTGCGCAGCGCTGGGGTGTCAAGCGTGACCGCGCGCTAGAAAGCTCGATTGCCTCTGAAGTGATTAGCTTTGAGGTGCGCGACTGATGCGCGCCAAAGTTCCATTTGTAGGTCCGTCCTATCAGGCGCGAAGCCTGAACGCTGACGCGCAGCGCACGGTTAATTGCTACCTTGAGATGGACAACGCCAGCCCGCGCGCGCCTGTGGCCTTGCATGGCACGCCGGGCATGGTGCTGATTGAAACCCTGCCGACCGCTCCGGTGCGCGGCTGCATCCAGTCCGGCATCTTTACCTGGTGGGTATCCGGCAACACGGTTTACCGCGTATTTGCAGGCGTTTCACTGGTCACTATTGGCACGATAGGCACATCAACTGGTCAGGTGTCAATGGCGAGCAATGGCGCGCAGATTCTGATTGTTGACGGCGTAGGCGGCTGGCTGGTGAGCACCTTGCCAAGCTCCATGGTGCAAATTACAGACCCTGATTTCCCCAATGGCGTCAAGCAGGCAACCTTCCAAGATGGATATTTTGCCGTCACCGGAAAGGCGGAAAGTCAAGCGTTTTGGATCAACCAAGCGCCCTATGCGGGCGGCACTTGGGATGCGCTGGATTTTGCATCCGCTGAAGGCTCACCCGATAACACGCTGGGCATTATGTCGAGCAACCGTGATTTGTGGTTGTTTGGCTTTGAAAGCGCAGAGATATGGACGAACACCGGCAATGCTGATTTTCCATTTCAGCGCTCCGGTAATGCCTTTCTTGAGGCCGGCTGCATAGCGCCAGCCGCCATCGTCAAAGCCGACAATACCGTTTTTTGGCTGGGTTGCGACAAGCGCGGTGAGGGCATTGTGTGGCGCGCAAACGGCTACACGCCGCAGCGCATATCCACACACGGGGTAGAACATGCCATCAGCGGGTATGCGGTCAGGGATGACGCTTTCGCCTTCGCATATCAGCAAGAAGGGCACGTTTTTTATGTGCTGACCTTCCCGACCGCTAATGCGACTTGGGTGTATGACATTGCTACCGGCGAATGGCACGAAAGGGCATGGCGCAACCCTGCTACGGGCGTTTTAAGCCGCTGGCGGGCGAGTTGTTTTTGTTTCAGCAATGGCAAACATTTGGTAGGCGACTACGAAAACGGGAAAATTTATCAGCTTAATCTGAACACTTACACCGACAACGGCGACCCGATTCTGCGGCTGCGCGCAACTATCAGCAATGAAAACCTGCAAACCCGGCTGTTTTACAGCAGCTTGCAGGTGGACATGGAAACCGGCGTAGGGCTGGCATTAGGGCAAGGCTCTGACCCGCTGCTGATGCTGCGCTACTCGAATGACGGCGGGCACACCTGGAGCAACGAAAAGACGGCCACCATAGGCAAGATTGGCGAATACAGCGCGCGCGCCAAGTTCAACCGGCTCGGCTCCGGTCGCAATCGCGTGTGGGAGGTGTCCATGTCTGATCCGTGTAAATTCGCAATCTTTGGCGCAGTAGTCGAAGGCGAAAAGGGCTCTAGTTGATGGCAACCATCCTGGACTTGTCGCCGTTTATCCGCGTGCCGTTTGTCACGGCTGATCGCACATTGACGCCAGAAGCCTCGCGGGCGCTGTCGATTGCGCAGGCCCGGCTGGGTGGTGTGATGGGTCTTGTTGGCGCCAGCACCATCAGCTACACGCCATCGGGCGCCATGATTGCGCTGGATGTGCAGACTGCTGTTGATGAGCTGGAATCCCGCAAGGCGACCAATACGGCATTAGCTACTCATTTGGGCGACAACACCGCCCACAACAACAGCGCAGCGGGTATTCGATCAAAGCTCGGCATTACAACGCTGTCGGGCAGCAATACCGGCGACCAGGCCACGATCACCGGCAACGCGGGCACAGCGACAGCGCTAGAGACGGCGCGCAACATCAACGGCGTGTCATTCAACGGCACCGCCAGCATAGTGACGCCACCGGCCTATTTGACCGGCGCAGGCGGTGCGGTGGTGCAGCTGACCAGCAAAGCGACTGGCGTGACGCTGAACAAAGCCTGCGGCGAGATCACGCTGAATGCGGCAGCGCTGGCGGCGGGTGTGTCAGTGTCCTTCACGCTGATCAATAGCACGCTAGGCGCTGACGATGCGTTGATCTGTCACCGCAAGTCGGGCGGCACGGCGGGCGCTTATGACATTAGCGTTGATTCAGTCGCGGCGGGCTCATGCGTGATTCGCGTGCGCAACAACACGGCGGGCAGCTTGGCTGAGACTGTGCTGCTGACGTTTGCGGCAATCAAGGCGGTGGCGGCATGAGGCTGCCCGATGGCTGGCGTGAGGTGCCGGTTTATCACGGTGATAAACAAGTTGGCCTGTTTTTTGTCAAGGCCAATGAAATCCACTGCTGCCGGCTGGCATCGGTTACCGGTCGCTGGTTGACCCGGCAGGTATTGGAGCAATTGACCGCCCCGATTTTTGAGCAATACGGCCACTTGCTGACCAGCGTGGGAAAAACAAATACAACCGGCCAGCGTTTTGTGACCCGGCTCGGTTTTGATGCGACCCATGCAGATGACACAAACATTTATTACAAAGCTGAAAGGCTAAAACATGCGCGACATTGACCCCACAGCCAGCGAGTTCATCACGACTGGCTTTATTACCGCTAGCAGGCCCGGGGGGCGCTTGTACGATCCTGCAAGTCTGCTGGGTGCAGGTGCATCATTGTTTGGTGGGCTTATGTCATCCGACTCAGCCGGTGACGCAGCAGACGCACAAGCGGGCGCAGCGCGCGCATCGGATGCGACTCAGCGTTACCAGTACGACACCACACGCGCCGATAACGCGCCGTTCCGTGAAACCGGCCTGGCGGCAAATAACAAGCTGGCGCAGATCATGGGGTTGCGATCTGGTGGTGGCGGGGGCGGGCAGGATCAACAGGCCCTGCGAAACCAATTGCTCGCGCAATTCACCAGCGCAGGCGTGCCCACTGAAATCCGCTCGCCATTTGTGCAGGGCCACTCCGATGATGGCAATTGGGGCGGCGAAGTCATTGGTTACGGTCCGGCTTCGCAGATTGTCGATGAGCAAGGGCTGCAAGCGGCCATCAATCAGCGCATGAGCCAGCAAACCGCAGAGCAGGACGCAGACCCGTCAACCGGTTCCCTGATGCGCAATTTCAGCATGGCCGACCGTGACGCTGACCCGGTGTATCAATCCGGCCTGCAATTCGGCCTTGACAACGGCAACACCGCCATCAACCGGCAAGCGGCGGCGGGTGGCTCTACGCTGTCCGGCGCTACCCTGAAAGCGTTAACCCGCTTTGGCAATGACTACGGCAGCACCAAGGCCGGCGAGTCCTACAACCGATTTAACAACAACCAAGACCGCACTTACAACAAGTTGGCGGGATTGTCGGGCGCTGGTCAGCAGGCGACGAACCAAGTAAGCGCCGCCGGGCAGAACATGGCAAACAACATCAGCGCCAGCCAGCAGGGTTTAGGCAACGCACAAGGTGCTAGCTCGATTGCACGGGGTAACGCATGGCAAAACGGCCTTAATGGTGCGGTGTCGGCATTCCGTGGCTCGCAGGGTAGCAACCAACTTGCCGGACTGTTTGACAACGGCTACAGCAGCGGCACCGGCTCAGCTTACGGCGGCTCGATCAACGGCGACCAGTTCACGCCTTTCAGGAGGGGCATGTAATGGCCATAGATTCCAGCATTTACCAAAACATCGGGCGCGGCGTCAAGTCGGTCAACGATTACGAAGCCGAGGCCTCGCAAGCCAAGCAGAACAAGCTCGCCGAAATGGTGAGCGGCATGAAGATGGATGAGTACACGCGAGGGGTTGCTGACGAAAACCAGACCCGCGAACTCACGCGCAAGTCTGGCGGCGACATGAACAAGCTCAGCCAGTTGCTGTACGGCGCTGGCAACTACAAGCAGGGCGCGGCGATTGATAAAACGATAGCAGAGCAATCCAAGTTCAAGGACGACTCAGCCAAGACGCAAGCCGAGGTGCTGGATAAAAGCCTAAGCACTTTTCGATCGTATGTGCCGCAAATCAACACGCCAGAAGCGGCGGGCCAATATGTGGCGGCAATGTTTGATCATCCAGTTCTAGGGAAATTCGCGGCCAATTTCGGCACACGCGAAGAAGTGATAAAACGCAACATGGAGGGGTTTGCAAAAGACCCGCGCGCCTGGATGGTTGGTAGCGCTGGCGTGACTGCTGACAAGCTGCTTGAAACGCTCAAAGGCACACGCCAGAACGTCAATCTAGGCAACGTGTCGCAAGGAACAACGACCAACTACTACGGCGAAGTGGTGCCTGGTCAGACAACGAAATCGCCGATTGGTCAGAGCGCGGACAGTGTGGCAAGTGTTGCACAGCAAGAACGCAACTCTAAGCGGGTTGACGAGCGCAGCCGTGAAAGCACTGCCGCCACGCTGACCAAACCGTTTGAAATAACGGGCGAGGACGGCAAGCCGGTGCTGGTGCAGCAGGACAAGCAGGGCAATATCAAGCCAGTGGCGGGGTATGGGCCGAAGCAGGGCGCCAGCAAGCCAATGACAGAGGGGCAGGCAAAAGCGCTGCAATTCGGCTCAAGAATGCAGGCTACCGAGGATGTATTTACGGAATTGGAAAAAAGCGGCGTGCTGACCTCTACGCCCGGCGCGCGCTCTGGTTTTGGGATTGGCTCAGCAATCAACGCAACCCAATCAGCCGACCGGCAACGGCTGGACCAAGCCAAGCGCGACTTTATCAACGCGATCCTGCGCAGGGAGTCGGGCGCAGCGATTGGGAAAGATGAGTTTGACAGCGCTGAAAAGCAATATTTCCCGCAGATTGGCGAAACCGACCCGAAGGTCATCGCACAAAAACGAGCCAACCGTGAAAGATCAACGCGCGGCGTGTTGGCTGAAGTGCCTGACGGCGAGAACCGTGTCAAAACGATAAGCCAGCCCGGCACCGCTAAGACGGTAGTGAGGACGGGTATGCACAACGGCAAGAAAGTCGTTCAATACAGCGACGGGAGTACAGACTATGCCGATTAACGAGTCTGAAATCAAATGGGACGCGGCGCCCGCCATCGACCTAAAAGCCGTTAAGTGGGATGCCCCCAAACCCAAAAACAAAGACTATGAAGCCGGACAGAACGCACCGGGCGCGCTGCAGGGTTTGGCGTCTGTCATCAATGGCCCGTTGATGGGCTTTGGCGACGAGGTGCTGGGCGCTATCGGTGGGGCCATCGACACCATAAAACAGCCAAAACAATCATTGTCTGATCTGGTTCTAGGTAACCGTCCAAAGACCTTTTCGGACAACTACCGCGCCAACCGTGACACCGTGCGCGGAATGCAGGACGCACAGCGCGAACAGAACCCGTGGACGACCGGACTTACGCAAACTATGGCATCAGCGCCCATGATGCTACTGAACCCGGCCGGCGCGCTCGGCATGGCGCCCGCCGTCGCGCAAAAAACCGGAGTGGTTGCCAACTCCATGCGCGCGGCAGGTATGGGCGCAGGTTATGGCGCGGTAGGTGGCGCGGGCAACTCCACAGCGAACACCGTGGGCGGCGTGGCGACGGATAGCGCTATCGGCGCAGCGACTGGTGCCGCGCTTGGCGGTATCTCAACACCCATCATTGCGGGCATGGGCGCGGCAGGCGGCAACGTCATGAACCGGCTCAGCGAAACATCAGCCGCAGCCACAGCCCGCGAAAAAATAGCGCAGGCATTAGCCCGTGATGCGCGCGGCCAAGTATTCACGTCAGGGCAATCCAACCCACTGGCTCAAATTTTGGCACGTCAGAACAAACTCGGGCCAGAATCGGCGTTGGTTGATGCAGGCGGCAAAAACACAAACCAGCTACTTGATACCATTGCCACCTTGCCCGGCAGGACAAAAGACGCAGTTACCCAAGTGCAACGACAACGCACGGCGACCGCAGGCGAGCGCCTGCGCGGTGCGGCAGATCAAGCGCTGGGCACCAACGGCGCGCGGCTTACAACCACACTAGAAAGCCTGGACGCGCAGCGCAGCGCGGCAGCTAAGCCGCTTTACGATCAGTTGCGCACCATGTCTGTGAATGCAGATGATGACTTGGTTTCAATCGTTCAAGCGGCCAATCAGTTGGGGGCGTTGGGCGAAGCCAAGACCATGGCAACCGCCTTGCGCGAACCGTTCACGCTTGACCCTGCACAAGCCGGATCATGGGGTATGCGCGACCTCGATCACGTTAAGCGCGGCCTTGACACCCTGATTGACCGTAACACCAACCCTAACGGCAAACTGACAGCAGTAGGCCGGGCCATGGATCAGCTCAAGCAGCAGCTTGTTTCAAAGTTGGATGACCTTGCGGTTGACCCAAATACCGGCACATCGGTTTACAAGGCTGCACGGGACGCCTATGCAGGACCATCGCAATTGATGGATGCAGCGCAAAGAGGGCGGCAGTCCATCACGCAGGACGAAGCGGCGATATCGGGCGTCGTGCGCGGCATGTCGGCTAGTGAATTAGAGGCTTTCCGCATCGGCGCATTCGAGGGATTGCGCGGCAAGTTAGGCACGCAGTCCGGGCAGACAAATATCCTCAATATGTGGAAAGAGCCAGCGACGCGCGAAAAGCTGCAAGTGATTTTTGGTGACGAGCGGGCGTTTCGTGAGTTCGCATCAGCGGCAGCGCGGGAGTCTGCCATGAAGCGCATTCAAAGCGTTGGAACGGGGTCTCAAACCGCCTCCCGCATGGCAGGTATGGGCGACATGGATATAGGCGCCATAGGCGACCTGGGCGGCGCTGTGACATCAGCTCAAACCGGGAATGTAATGGGCGCCCTTGGTGCGGCCAGAAACGCATGGAACCGCGTTAAAACACCGGAGACTGTACGCAATGAAATGGGCCGGATGCTGTTATCCCAAGGCCCAGAAGCTCAGCAGAACCTGAACAGCCTTGCCGGTCTACTGCGGCAAATCAACGAGCAGAACGCGCGGCGCGCGGACGGTACGGCGTTTATCGGCTCGCAGATCGGCAACCGGCTAGCGCAACCTATTCCATACGGCAATTAACCGCTAATCCAAACCATCACAGCCGCCCGGCATCCGTCAGGCGGCTTTTTTTTAGCCTGAAAGAATCAATATGCCCGGTGCAATCGCAACTATTCCCCGATTACGCTTCACAGGCGCGACCGGGGCACCCCTGGCCGGTGGCCTGCTGACCACTTACCTGACCGGCACCACGACCAAAACGCCGACTTATCAAGATCAGGCAATGACGATTGCCAACACAAATCCGATTGTGCTGGACGGCAATGGAACGTGCGTGGTTTGGCTCAATAGCGCCCTGACCTACAAGATCGTGCTGACCGACCAAAATGGCGTATCGCAGTGGACGCAAAGCAATATCGTGGGCGGCGGGGTGGATGCTTCGTTTGAGTTGTCGTTGGCGAGCCTGACCGCTGCACTAGCTACAGCGCAGGCCAGCGCAACCGCCGCAGCCGCTTCACGCACGGCAATTGACAACCGCATTTATCCCGGCACTTACGCAGTTGCCCCTACCACGCGGCCTGACGGCACAGCTATCCAGGACGGCAATGAGTACAGCGGCACGGACGGCTTCCGTTATGCGCGCATTGCTGGCGTGTGGGTCAATCAGACGGCTGCTGCTGCTGGCAGCGCTTCAACGGCCAGCGCGCAGGCCGGTATCAGCACAGCGCAGGCAGGGCTGGCAACCACAGCCAAGACTGCTGCAGAAGCAGCACGCGACCTTGCCAACACTTACGCGCAAGCGTCACAAAGTGCCGCCGGTATTTACGACAGCGTAACTTTAGGCCGCGCCGCAAGTGCATCAACCACCGGCCCGACCTCATTTTTTCAAGTTAAAAAAGGCGGTCTTGACAATGACGGTGTGACTCTGCTGGCACGTCAAACCATGTACCAGCGAACCGGCGTATCGACTCAGACGCTGCTCTACACCATCCTTCCAGCCGCTGAGTTTGACGGCATCATTGATTCTGTACAAGACTTGTCAGGCGACCCGCTAACGATCTTGGATGCGGCCTCAAAAGTTGCGTTAAGAATCACCGCCGACGGCACGCTGCTGGCGAAGCTGGGACTCAGCATCGGCACAGCTAACGGGCTTGTCCTGACGCGCAATGCAGACAACACCTACGCACTAAGTTTAGGCACGGTTGCCGGGCAATTTACCTCCGCGCTGGGCGGGATGGTTGACCTAAACAGTGAGACGCTTGACGACCTGTTAACCGTTGTTGATTCAGCCAACAAAGTAGCTTTTGGGATTCGCAGGGACGGCACGGCATACGGCAAGATTGCTTCGGATGAAGTGACCGCCGCACGCGGCACCCGCACCAGCTTGACCACAAGGATTGACCAGCACCTCACCCCTTACGGAATGCCCAAGCGCCACCAGTGGGGCGAGTGGTACACCCGCGAAACCCGCCAGCGTCTGCGTAAGCGGTTACTGGCTGAGGCCGCTCAACTAGTAGCTGCAGGCATGGGTGACTCATGGAACCATGCGGTCAGCCGCTGGACCGGACCAACTGCCAGCACACTGAAAACCACTTACGGCGATGCTGGCCCCGGTTGGACGGGCTTTGCCTGGGGTTTTGGTGGTTTGTCTAATGCTTGGGCTGGTGGCAATGGCAATGTCACTGGTAACAACATCGCCCCCGGGCCAGGAATTATTCCTAGTGACGTGCAAGTTTCCCTCTCAGCTAACTGGACAGTGCTTTATGGCTCGTCGGCCAGCCCGGACATAGGACACATCTTTTCCAGCACAGCAGGCTCAAAGGTTACTGTTGCATATGGAGCGCTAGGCAATACCAGTGCTGTGAACCTGTTCTACATTGCTGGCGCTGGAGCCATTCAATACCGCTGGAATGCTGGCTCATGGACCGCGCTGGACCTAAGCGCCGGATCTGGTTTGACTGTGGCAACACTTGCCAGTATGCCAACCGGCACATGGACGCTGGATATTGAAAATGTCTCAGGCACAACCACGATCTGCGGTCTGGACATTCAAAAAACGACTGACGGCGTGCGCTGGCACAAGCTGGGTGCAACTGGCAGCACTGCGGCCAATTGGGTCAGCCCGAATGCGGCGCAGTGGCAAGCAGGGCTAACCGCGCTTGCGCCCAATCTGGTCACGATCATGCTGGCAACCAACGACCAAGCGGCTTACGACTCGGCCACTTACAAGACGCACACTCAGACCCTGATAACCCGCGTGCGGGCAGCGGTGCCCCTAGCTGACATTGTGCTGATCTGCCCTTGTGAAAACGGCAGGGTCAACACGCGTCCAATGACCGACTACGAAACGGTCTTATATGAGCTGGCCGCAACCAACAAATGCGGCTTTATTGGCCTGCAATACGTGTTTGGTGAAACCTTCAGCGAATACGCCAGCACCAGCCCGCGTGCATGGTTTAACGCTGATCTGATTCACCCAGAGCCTTCTACTGGTGGCCGCGTGATTGTGGACGCCGTTACCCGCTTTTTAACTGCTTAAAGGATCGCCATGCTTCTCAAACTTACCAGCACATTTACCGATAGCAGCTTGACTGCTTACAAACGCGACGTATTGCTGTCCGGCGATAACGGTGGCGTGAAGTTTCTTTTTGACCTTGCCTACACATACAGCTACGCGGGTGGAACTCCCGTTAACGCGAGTCCGATCAATGATGTGAGTGATACAGCTAATGGCTCATTCGTGCTGCAAAGCGGCGAAACAATGTCTTACGCTGGCGGCGGCTTCGACTATGGCGCTCTGACCAAGCACGGAACGTTCGTGCAGGGCGCTGGCGCATTAGCCACCAGTGTCTGGGGTTCTGCAAACCAATATTTCCTTATAGCGGGTTACTTCAAACTGCCAACGCAGGCGCAATGGAATAGCGCGGGCACTATTTTTGAGTTTTTCCGCGTGGGTGCAAATTCTTACACTGCCGCGCCTAACATCATAATGATGGCGCAACAAGCCACGACCAGCGCAATTACCGTAAGGCGGCAAACCGGGGCAGGCACTGCTGACATTTTGAGCGCTTTGGTTCCAGCCGCAGGCGACTATGGCAACTTTGTGCAATTAGCGTTTTGGCGTGATGCGACGGGCCAATACGCTCGGCTGAAGTCGGCCAACGGAGTAGTTTCGTCAAGCACGACAACCAACTCCAACAACTCGCAGAACTTTTCAGGTGTTGCCATACAAGCCGGAGCTTTAGCGGGATTCAGCGGCGCTGCCGGTGTTGCGTTACCCGCAGGCATAACCAACGCTTCCAGATTCCGCTTGTATCGCGGCTTTGGAGAAAACCTGGCAATTAGTGGGCGCAGTGCCGCAACTGTGCTGGATGCTGACTACACGCGCACTGTAGCCCGTGGTGTGTTTTCTTGAGTTGACTATGCCTGAGCCAACCTCAACCACCGCAAAAGGACCGCAACATGCAGCCGCATGAATTCAATTTTGACAAAATCCTGGCCAGCCCGTTTGCCATTGGACTAGCTGGCGCGGTCGTGGCGCTCAAAGGTGCACCGGGCAAGACTTGGGCTGAACGGCTGATTAACGCGGGCTCAGGCACTTTGCTGGCCGGATTTTTAACTCCAGCCGTGGCGGCGTTTTTCAGCCTGCAGACGCCCGCCATGATGAGCGGCATCGCTTTCATGCTAGGGCTTTTTGGCATGAATTTAACCAGCGCGATTAACGACTGGATACGTCAGGCAAAGCTCAGCGATGTGCTGCCATGGGTCAGAAAGGACTGATGCCATGGAAACAATTGCACAGCAAATAGCCGGCGCAGCTTCTTTTTTGTGCGCGGGTGCTTTGAGCTTTATCGTGCTGACCCGGCGCATACAAGAGGGCGTCGTGATGAAGGCCGGACTGGTGATGATGATCGGTGCCTTGCTTGCAACAGGAATGATGGCCGTCAAGCAGTTTGACTCGCTGCAAGGCTTTTGGAATGCCGCCGTGCTCCTGCGGTGCGGTTTGCTGGTCACGATCCTTGGGTACGTGTGGCGCGTGGATGGTGAGACAAAAAGGCATAAAAATGATAAGTCTCATTAGCGCGATCGAACAAGCCTACCTACCTGCCTTGGAAATCATCAAGGTCAAAGACAGTCCACAGGCCCGTGTACAAATGTTGGCTATCGGCTTGCAGGAAAGCCGCTTTCAGTACCGCCGCCAAATGGGCAACGGCCCTGCAATGGGCTACTGGCAGTTTGAACGCGGCGGCGGCGTTCGGGGCGCTCTCAATCACCCGACCAGCCGCACCAAAGCCAAAGACTTGTGCGCTGCAAGGCATGTCACGCCCGAGCCGATGGCCGCATGGCTGGCGCTTGAGCATGATGACGTGCTGGCCGCAGGTTTCGCCCGACTACTACTACTGACAGACCCGCGTGCGCTGCCCGAAGTCGGCAACGCTCAAGGCGCTTGGGACACGTACATTCGCAATTGGCAACCGGGCAAACCCCACCCGCAGACCTGGGCTGCGCTGCACCGGACGGCGCGGGAGTTTGTGGCAGGGGCTGACTTGTGAGCAAGATTTGCAATTTGTCCCTGCGGCCCTATAACGGCAACCTCTATGTTGTTCGGTCCCGCAAGGAATACGAGCGCCAACACAAGCGGCTATTCAAAACACCAGACATCCTCACTTGCGCGCAGGCCGGGCGATTCAACGGCGGCGAAGGCAAGGACGGGTTTTGGACATATCTCATATTCGCCGAATCTTCTCATGTGCTTGCGCATGAACTAACGCACTGCCTTTTCCATGTCTTTGACCGCTGCGGTATTGATCCTCGGGAGGCTAATGGCGAACCGTTCTGCTACATGCTTAGTCAACTTTTAATGGAGGCTGAATCGTGAAGTGGTGGCAACGCATCGCCTTGGCGCCTGTGGTGCTTGTGGTTAGGGCCGCGCTGTGGGTCGTGCTTGGTGCGGCCTGCGCGTGGTCTCTGCTGCAGTGGATCAGAAAGGGCAAAGTATGACCGCGCTACTCACGCCCCGCTTCTGGATCTGCCTGGCGCTGGTCGCCGGGCTGAGTTTCACGCACCTGTTCACGTACCGGGCCGGTAAAGCGACTGTCCGCGCAGCATGGGACAAAGAGCGCGCCGAGCAGGTACAGGCCGCGCTGGCCGAATCTGAGGCTAGGCGCATGAAGGAAAAGGCGCTCACGATTACAAACGAAGGAATCACCAATGCTTTTATCAAAGAAAAGGCTCGGCTTGTGGCTGATAGCCGCGCTACTGCTGACCGGCTGCGCGACCTCAAAGCCAGCCTTGATATTGCCCCCGGTACAGAAGCCGCCCCCCTTGGAGGCTCTGATGATCCCCGTGGAGCCATCATCAGTCAATGCGCCACTTCTCTTGCAATACTGGACAACGACTTTGCAAACTTGGCAAGCAAGGCAAAGGCTCTGCAGGATTACACCCGCGAAGTGTGCCTAGCCGGGCAACCTTGATTTATTGGGCGCTGGCTGGGGATTGATGCTCCACAAAGCAAAAACCCCCAAAACCTTGCAGGGCGATGGAGGTCTAGGGGCACAAGGCCTGAAAAGTTGTCGCAACGTTTCAAGCCTCAGTTTATAAGGTTCGGCCCGCAGTTGCAATGCTTTTTTACAGCTTCGCCGCAATCTCGTCAGCCGATACCCGGTTTACTGCGTAATAGCCGGTGTAATTCCTGGTGTAAAACCATGCCATTTACACACGATTCAGGGCGCTCCTGAAGTTGAGCTTCCCAATGAAGCACTGTAAAAATCGCCCCTTCACTAGCATTCACACTGCAGTTGAAACGTAGCATTCATGCGGGTTTCAAGCTCCCTGTGTAATTTGCTGGTGTAATTTGGGAGATTAGCTCAGGGGTAGAGCGACCGCCTCACACGCGGTAGGTCACAAGTTCGAAACTTGTATCTCCCACCATTTACCCAAAAGTCTTGCTTAGGCCAGCCGCAATGCGGTCAGTCTGCAGATGTCCGTAGCGGGTCTGCGTCACCGTGACGCTGGAGTGTCCCAGCAACTTGCTGACCACGTACAAATCAACGCCAGCCGCAATCATCATGGTTGCACACGACCGCCGCAGATCGTGAAAATTCAGCCACTCAAGATCAGCCTTGACCCTGGCGCGTCTAAATCCCGACTTCAGCCCTTCAAAATTGATACCAATCGGCACATGATCAAGCCATGGGCGCAGCGGCGCAACAATGGGAATCGTGCGTGTCTTATGGCGTTTGGTGTTGCCAGCGTAAACCGTGATGCTGTCCGCGCCTATGCTTTCCTGCGTCATTGACAGTATTTCCCCCCGCCTGCAGCCTGTGTAGATGGCAATCCAGATGGCAACCCGTACCGGCTCGCTGCAGTGTTCGACAAGTCGTTTAAGCTGATCCATGGTCAGAACCTTGTCCCGGATGTTGTGCACCGCCAACGTGGTCACCCGGTCGCCGTAGTTCTCAGGGATAAGGTCCATGTTGTACGCCAGCTCTAAACCCTTCTTCAGCGTTGACAGGCTCCAGTTGATGGTTGACGCCGCGTATTTCGGCTGAGCGTCCTTGATAAAGTGGGCTGCAGCCTTGCGGGTTTCGCTGGCTTTGTACTTTTCAGCCCATGGGCCGAACCGGATGGCGTGATATTTGGCGGTTTGCGGGCTCTTTAAGGTGTCGGTATGGGCCATATAAAGCGCCATGATCGACGTCAAAGGCGGGTCGCCGGGGATATTGACCGGCTTTACCGTCTTGACGATTGAGCCGCGAAGCTCTGCGTCTATGCGCTTGGCGTCACTCGCAGACGAGCCGACCGGAAGGATTCGGTGAAGTCTTTTACCCCCGACCATGACCCCGACATGTTTACGGCCTTTGGAGTCTTCCCAGATTGACATTGATTTGCTTTCAGCCAGAGTTTGCATTCGGCCAAGTCGTAACGCTTTGACCGGGTGCCGACTGGTGTAAATGGTAGTCCATCATGCTCCAAGCGCCTGACGGTTGATTCCGACACATTCAGCGCGGCACAAAGTTGCTGGCGGTTTAGATCGCTCATACGCCCTCCCTGATTGCAGCAGCGCAATTTGCAGCTAGCCATTCGCCCATCATCTTGTCCACATCGCCCCAGTTGTCGGAGTGGCGCGTGATGAGGTGAAAAGCTGTCACGCCATCCATTCCGGCCCAGTCCTGCATCTTGTCTGGCACGGTTGGCTCTGGTAGCGCATGATCTGCCCTGATGGCAGCTTTCCAGCCTTCCCACAAAATTGCCGTCTGAGCAATCAGATAGTTGCCGCCAACGGTTTTATCCAGCTTGTACCGCTTCGACTTGGCAAACGCCTCAAACGCGGCCCTTTGTGCTTCGGTTGTCATGGCATTTCCTTTCCAATTTCAGCAGCGGCTCGGGTGATGGCGCGTCGGGTTGCTGCGTCTAAATTGCCGCCGTGCTCGCTTGCGTACTCGTCGCACTTGAGGCCAACAGTGTTTGGTTCGTGCGGGATAAATACCGTAGCGCCTATCTCCGACACATAAAGAGTGTGAAAAGGTAGACGATTTAAAAGCCGCAGAGCCTCGCCGTCGTCGTCGAGTGGGCTCCAGTACACATGCCCGCATCCTGGCGTGTAATGCGTAGGGCTTGGCAAAGCCTCGCCGGTCAAAGCGCTTTTGTGCCACTGCAGTTCAAGCCCTACAGCCTTAGCTGCAAGCTCAAGCAGTTCTTTGTCGGTTGTCATGCGGCTCCTTTGGGTGTGGGTGGCGCAATTTCGGTGTGATATTGATCGTGATTAAGGTTGATCAAAACACCACCCTCAATCCTGTCAGCGTGGTGCTCTGATACAGCTTCGATCATCTTGACCACTTCGCCAGTCTCCGAATGAATAATTTTTACAAGGTAGCTCACGACTTCACCCCCTGTGTGCTAATGCCGTGCGCTGCTTCGACATCGCGCACCAAATCAATAGCACCAGCCAGATCGGTGATGTGGAAAAGCTGCGCGTCCCATAAATCGGCAATCTGCTCATCACTCAGCGGCACCGCTCTCACTAGATTAGCCTCTGGCTCTGCGCTTAACTGGTGTGCATGGTGAACATGGCCGCATTTGTTGCAGCTTTGCCCACACTCCGTTATGTAGTTACACCCTGCACGCGGTATGCCGGGGCACTTACTAGGCGCATCCCGGATGGCTTGGGCTGTGTAGGCGTCAAGCTGGTCAGAGGTCAACCCAATCACAGTGCGCCCCCACCCGTCAGTAAAAATTGCATTGCAGGCTTTCGCCCGCTCAAGGTTTGTGGTCATGTTTTTCCTTTGCTTGTGGTGAGGGCTGCGTCAATTGCTTCGCGCAACGCCTTGCCGTAGTACGTACCAAAATCAGTTTCAATCCTGTACTCCCCGTCATGAGGAGCATCACTCACCAGAGCAAAACCCAAGCTATCAAAATCTTGGCGCTCCAACCAATCCAGCCGCTCAGCATCCGTAGGCTGGCTAGGCTGTGCTGCTTGCGTTATAGGTGCGGCTGGCTGACCTTCAAGCAAAGCGTTTACCTCGGCACTGATAGCGATAGCCAAGTCCGAGTCCATTACTTTTTTGGCGTTTATTGGATGACACCATCCGCGTGCTACCGCTCCAAGAATGTCCTTGGCGGCTGGCTGTACTGGCTGCGTGATTGGTTTGTTTGCCCACGCCCTCCAAGCGCATTCAGCTTCATCAAAATAGAAGCTGGCAGGGCGAAGGCCAAAACGCGAACTAGGTATTCCTCCCGGCTCTTTTGCCTCGGCCTTGCGAAGATTTAACCCCTCACGCTTTGCCCAAGCCTCAAAAGCTGCACGATCATTGGCAGGCTGTGCCCGCTCTGCCGCCAACTCTGCCCGCAAATTACTCACTGTCAACTCGTAAGCCTGCAACTCTTGTAAGTGGCGGTCTGGATGGGTTGTGTCGGTCATACGGTTTCGCCTTGCTTTTTTAATAGTTCAATTTGCGCATTACTCCACTGCCGCGACTGCCAGGCTATGCCGTGGCGGTCCATGCCAATCAGGCTGTCCATCACATGCGCTGCGGCTTTGGCAATGTTTAGTTCGGTGCCGGAAAAGCCGACCCTGCTGGTACGGCGAAAACGTGCCACAACCAGCGGAGTAATTTCTAGTTGTTCGGCAATCACCGTCACCGCCTCCGGCGTAAATTCTGTGCCGTCTTTTTGCAGCAGGCGCATCATTTCTGAGTAGGTCAGCGCGGATTCAACCCAGTCCCACAGAACAGACGCATCAGCCTTGCCGCCGACAATGGCGGTGATGTTTTGCCAATGGTAAACCTGCACCGTGGTTTGCACGGACTGCGCCACTTTCGGCTGAAACCATTTAGGAATTAGTGGGTAATGTTGGCGAGTGGCTGTGGTCATGGTCTATCTCCAATTAGCCAGTGCCTGAATCAGCGGCGCTGGCTTTGCTTTAAGGGGTTTGCGGCGCTTACCCAGCTTTGCTAGCTTCGTGTCGTACTTCTTTACGCTAGCTGCTTGGCCTTTCGGGGTCCGGTAATAGGCCCGCATCTGAGCCAGTTTGGTTTCTCCGGTGCTTGGCATGGTCAGAAAGGTGGCTCGTCCATGTCATCAAAGCCGCTGCCTTGGCTGGCCGGCGCTTGTCGGGCCGCTGGCGCTGGCTGGCGCTGCTGTAACGCGGCTTCTGGCTGCTTGTCTTTGCGCTTGACGGACACGCTCATAAACTTCGCACCGCTCTTGCCGACTTTCAGCCAGGCATCCAGAAAAAACTCAACGCCATCGACATTCAAGCTGCCGGTGTATTCGGGCTTTTTGTCGCCTTCTTGTTTGCGGTCGTTTTTGAAAAGTACGCCTCGGTTCGTGTTGTCGTAATCGCTCATGCTGCCTCTTTCATGTTGTTGAGTCTGTTAACCATGTCATCCACTTCGGCCAAGAACTTGACTACCTCGGCCTCCAGTTCTGCGATCTTTTCGGCGTCACGCGGGATGCGTTTGACGAACAGTTGTAGCGGCTGCGGAAAGCGTGGATCAAAGCTAGCGAAGTCGCACCACTGGCGACCGGTGCAAGCCATTTGCCACATCATCTGAATGATGTATTTGCCGTCTGGTTTACCTGATAGCAAGGTACTGGCGTGGGTGGCTGAGTTCGGGCACTTGATTTCAAGCAAACCATCGTCATCAACCAAACCATCAGGCGATGCGCCGGCCATGTCAATCGACGGATGCGCAGCCATGCCGACCTCATCAACCAGCGCGCCGGTATGCGCTTCGTAGGCTGCGCGGGCCAGTGGCTCGGTTTCGGTGCCCCACTTCATCGCGGTATTGGTGAAGGACTCTTGCCGCGTGCTGGTCAGGCGCTCCAGCGCCAGCTCGATGCAGTAGTTTTCGCGGCTGGTGCTGTAGCCGCTTTTCGTCTTTGCGGCCACATCAGCCACACGCGAGGCGGTCACGCGGCCCATGCGGGCGGCAAACCATTCCTCGCTGCCTTGGATAATCAGCGCGCTCATTGAGTCACCTCTGCATCAATAATGTTTTCGTTGGCGCTGTCGGCCTCAAACTCTGCGCGGCGGGCCTTGACGGCATCCTTTAGAGCTGCGTGCCCGGCCTTGTCTTTTGCAGCAACCGCCTTTGCACCTTCGGTTTTCCAGACCTTTAGCAATGCCTCTGGATTTATGCAAATTTCAACCGCATTCAAGGCAGCGTAAACATCAAAAACGTGAGTGGTAATTTCGCCGGTTTCTGGATTGATGGAACGCTCTGCAACGTCATCGTGCATCGTCTTGCCTTCCATTTCTTCGGCTGTAGGCTGTGCGCCCATTTCGGGGAATGCCAGACGCAACGCCTGGGCGGCGGCACATTTCGCAATCTGCCCGCGAGGGCGTTTGAGCCACATGGCGTTTGGCGCCGAAGACTTTTCTTTACCGCCTTTCACGGCGTAGTTTTCAATCCAGTATTCGATAGCCGTGAACTCCGCAATGCTGCCGTTAGCCATTGATTTTTTGACTGTGACTTTTGCAAATTCAGGATGGGTTACCGACACGCCGCTGAGTGTGGTTGTAATCATTGGCCCAAATTCCGGCTCTGATTGCCCTGCAAAATGCCCGGTGCGTGAGGCTTGGGTGCGGTACAAACCAACGCCGGGCATGACCACATCACGCATTGCACCGGCTTTGCTGTCCCACATTGGAACGATGTGAACAGGCTTTTGCATCGGGTCCAAGCCTGCTGCTTTGCAATACCCCAAAACCATCTTTATTGAAAGCGGGTTGGCGCCAGGGTAAAGCGATGAGGTCAGAACGTCGATTAGTTCCTTATCTGTCAGTGTGATGGCGCTGGATGGTTGTGCAGCGAGTGCGGCAGTCATATCAATCCCCTTAGTTAAAAAACCGCTGCCAGGCATAGCCGAGCACTGCAGCGCAAATCCCGGTGCCAGCCAGCACCACCCCGCCGAAAAGGATCGTTTCGGGCGCTGTCAGTGCCTGCGTGTCACCGTTGTCGGTCTTGTCGCTGTTGTCGCTGTTGTCCTGATGCAGCGGCGTGATGTAGCAACCGTTGTTGCAGATCATTGGCTGCGTGCATTTGCAATGCGTTGTCGGGCAGTTTTTGTAGTAGTTCATACTGATTCCTTCTTGAGCGCGGCACGGTCAAGGGCGGCGCGTGCGGCAATCTCGCCGGTCAGCACTTCATTGATGTAATCCAACACAGCTATCGGGCGATATTCCTGACGCAACCTGCCATCAGTGCCGGGCTGCATTTTTTTGATCGGCAACGGAAAGCCTGCTGGCTTCTTGCCATCTTCATGCAGCATTTCAACTGGCGTCTGTAGCAACATACAGCTAGTGGCATAACCTGCAAGGCTTGTGAGTTGTTCGCTGTTCATGCCGGCGCTCCCCAAAAGCCAACTGACATCAGCACCACAGCCAACGCTGCGGCGTACACCCGGACCATCAGCCGCTGGCTGGGGCGGCGCTTAAAGAACTCCACAGCGCATCCGTATTCACTTGTTTTTGGGAACGCGAGAATGCTGTTCCGGTAGTAAGAGCGGCTGTTCATGCCGTGAACTCCAGCGCTTGAAGCTTGCTGATCTGTCGGTCAAGTTCAGTGGTCATCGCGTAGAAAGCGGCGGCGGCTTCTTTTTGTTTTGCCTGCAGTGCTGCAATCTGGCTGGGCCGTGGATCAAAGTCGTCAGGTATATCAAATTCAACATCAATCTCACCGACAAGAATCTGGCCGTTAGTCACACTGCATATGTCGCATGGGTAGATCGTTAAGCGACCCTTTTCCCATGGGTTGGTGCTGTAGTGGACAAAACTTTTAATTTTCTGTTTCATTTCCAAACTCCTTGATATTTAGCTGTTAAACCTTTTGCCCATGTCTCGCCAGCAGCCACCCGCAGGCCGATATAGCGCGAGTCAATTGCTTCGCTGTCCTTGCAGCCGATTTCACGCACCAAGTGCTTAGTCAGCACGTCATAGACGTAAATCGTGTCATCGTTGAACTCGCTATGCAGCATCGGCACCGGCCCTTGCAGGTCGGCCAAGATCTGCGCGCAAAGGGCGGTCTCTGTTCGGGCGTTCATGGCTGCACCGTGGCTGCGGCTGCTTCACGCTTCGCCTTCAATTCAGCGCCGCGCTTTTCGTAGGCTTCGGTTTCGTCAGCGTATTTGCGATCACGCAGCCATTCCAGCGCTTCAGCGTTTCCGCGATAAAACATCTTTGAGGCAATAGGCGCAGCAAGAACACCAGCGAGTTGCGCCGGAATATCTTTAAGGGCTTGCTCAGTCGTGCAGACTTGCAGCCAGCCAGCCATGCAATGAGTTGTGCCGCAGAGTGTTTCCTCTGCGCAAGTGCGATTGCGCCATTCGTCGCTTCCGTGCCAGTGGTCCATTTGCAGGCGTTTTTCGTCATCAAGAACGATTGCACGAACCTTGTCTAAGTTTTCAATTGCCTGCTCTGGCG
>Ga0326734_1000062_pt1 | contig 38584 bp, 49 predicted proteins | sample 15_GP2_1315_FD_207944 | JGI IMG/M metagenome (GOLD analysis project Ga0326734, IMG submission 207944) | Glacier ice microbial communities from Ngari, Tibet, China - 15_GP2_131.5 | ecosystem: Environmental > Aquatic > Freshwater > Ice > Glacier | place: China: Ngari, Tibet | collected 2018-07-18 | reverse complement strand
CCCCTGGCATGATCCTTGCTCAGGCAATTGTTGGGCCATCAGCTGGCATGATACTTGCTAAGGGGACGAGTGGGCACGATACTTGCTAATAGAGGGATGCTGGCATGGTTTATGCTACGCGTACGCGCGCAGTGTTAGTATGTTGATGGTAGGAGAGTGGTCAGGTATGATTATTGCTAGGGTGTGCGCGCTGAATGTGAGTGTTGAATGGTTCCACGTGGAACATTAGGCTGGTTGATGCGATGGTGTGGGCAGTGGGTATACATTTTGTTGCATTTCAGCACTACCCTGAGAATGTTAATTTTCGCCGCATCGTTCGCTGGTAATTTCCCTATGTTTACGATGGTAGCTCAGCCAACGGGGCACATTTAGAATGCACCAAATTGGTGCAGCGGAGTCTTATATAAGAGTTGTGTGCAGTCTTATAGAAGAGTTAAAATGCACTGTTTTGGTGCAGGGCCGTAGGTTCAACGAACGGAGTGTGGCTGGTAGGATTGCATAGGTGAGAGTTTGCGCGGCGTGGTGGGGTCATTCCAGCCGTTTAAATGGATGTGTAGTCTAGTGGCTGATAGAGAATGTGCGGGAATTGATGTGTACTAGAGTGTTTGGCAGGCTGAGAAAAAAGATACACTCTATTGAAAATAAATCTCCCTGAGTTGGAATATACGTGCGATAATTTGTCATCGGTTGGGTAACGAGACAAACGAAACAGGGGAGTGTGAATCATGGTAGTAGTCATTGCAGCCTGCATCATCATCGGATACATTGTATCCCGGCCAATCATAGCTTTTATTAACTAAGGGGGACTAGCATGAAACTCATTCACACAGCGGTAAATCGCAGCCGTCTCGCCATTGTCAAATATAATGACACTTGGGAAGAGTATGTCGTCAAGTTTTATATCAACGATACATACCAAAACAAGGCAGACTATTTTACCGATTGCCGCGATGATGCAGAGAGTACCGCTAATGTGTGGTGTAGTCAGGCTCCAGCATCCGGCATTATTGTCTAATCGAAAGTTGCACGGTCAGCCACTGTTCCACGTGAAACAATAGGCTGACCGGGGAATTTTCCCCTACTAACTAAATGAGGCTCTAAAATGATTGCAAGCAAACTCGCCGCCCCTACCCGTAAGCCAGTTGTATCAACCGATATTTTCGGTGACTCGCTGACATTAACCTTCAAAACGGGCCACGAATTGAGCATTGATATCAATACTCTCAGCCCTGAAATCCAAAAACAGGCTATGTTGCATGGTCTGAAACAAAAGTTGGTTGATGCGGCAGCAATTGCCCGGAATACAGAAACGGGGGATAGCGCGACTGAGCATGATAAGTACATGGCGGTTAAGACGGTATTTGACCGTATCACGATGGTAAATGGGACTTGGAATGCTATCCGTGAAGGGGTAGAAAAAGCGCAGGGCGGTGTATTTATGCGTGCGGTCATGGAATTGACAGGTAAAACGAAGGCGCAGTTGGATGCGATGCTGGAGAAATTGACAAAAGAACAGATTGCGGCGTTGAAAAAGAACGACAAGATTGTCGATATCATGCAACGTATGGAACGTGAAGCGCTCGCAAACAAAGGCGATAAATCGGATGATCTCCTGAATCTGTTGATGACGGCTGGCGAAGAGGAATCCGAAGCCGAAAACGGGCCAGAAGAAGATGCTGATCCGGCTGTAACGGCATTGGCCGGCAAGCGTAAAGGCAAATAATCATGTCCCAGATTGAGCGCGCACGTAAAATTGCCGCCTCTCTGGGAACCTTTCGCGCCGCTCGGTATTTGAAAGGGCGCGGCTGGTCCATTGAAGATGCAATACAGGTTTTAACGGTGCCGGATACAAAGCGCACGATGCTTGGGCCGACAAAAAGAAGGGTAAATAAGCATGGATACTAAACAACAAACGGCAATTGAGACTAGGCTGCGGGAATCGGCAGAAGATACGGTCATTGCAGTGGAAGAACGAATGATAGTATGGAAGCGTGAGAAACGGCTGGCGGTTGATGTAGAGCCTGTATTGGCACAGCGTGAAGAGGATATCATCATGGTTTGGTTTGATGATGGTTCAGTCGGGATAATCCTAATGGATACACCGGATCGTAGCACGCTGGACGGAGTTTAACCCAATACCGCCGGAAGTAATAAATGTTACTTCGGGCGGTTCAACTAGGAACTGATTATATGAGCACTCTCTCAACAAATGAACTCGCTGCCCGTATTGCCCAATTAGAGAAAGGACTTATAACGGAATGTGAATTTGTGGCGGCATTACAGCTGCCTGACCATGAAATGCATAGTCTAGTGCAGTTCAATTCTCTGGAGATTGATTTATGTACCGGGGACTTTTCTGTTGATGATTTCAACAAATGGCGCAATCTCTAATTCTATCCCCTGCCCTAATCCAACCCGCCAATGTGCGGGTTTTTTCATATCCATGCATCCTGGAAATCCACACCAATGCCCCGCATTCTATCCATACGCAGCGAGCCTCCTATACCGCTACTATCCTATTCACGCATACCGTCGCGGTTCCTAGAGCCTATACTACTTACCCGATTCTATTTGCATTGCTGTCCGGCTTCGCATATTATCAATTCATCGCCAACGGGCGTACAAAACAGCGAAATCCCCGCTAACCTTTATAGGACAAATTATCATGGATAAGAAACACCTCGCAGCATCCGACAACAGCGCAACTGACAATGCTTCGGTAAAAGCATCCGATGCGCCGCTGAACATGGTCACTATGACCGACGGCCGTATTGTCGAATTCACCGGCAAACGCAAGCTGTTGAAGGAAGCCGTCACCGATGAAAAAGGAATCGGCGTGCGCCTGGATTTCGTCAACGGCCAGACCCGTCTGTTCTACATGCCAGTTGAAATGGTTGAGCGTTTCGCCATTCACGGCGCTGAGCAGAAGCTGGGGGATGAGATCGCAGGCGTTGATGATATCGAAGATTGCGTCTTGGCCGTCGATGACCTGATAGACCGTCTGTACAATCTCGAATGGTCAGCCAAGCGTGATGCTTCGGCAATGGCTGGTGCTTCGGTCCTGGCCAAAGCCTTGGTGCAAACCTCGGGCAAGACGATCGACGAAGTGCGCGCATTCCTGGCCCCGCTGTCGCAAGCTCAAAAAGTGGCCCTGCGCCAAAACGCCGCAATCGCACCAGTCGTCGCCGAACTCGAAGCTCTCAAGGCATCGAAGAAAAAGCCGGGCAAGGTTATCGACACCGATTCGCTGTTGGGTGATCTGGCGGCCGGTATCATCGCAGCACCAGTCAGCACCGAAGGCGCGGCAGAAGCACCAGCCGAAAGCACCGCAGAAGCTGCGGACGAAGCCGCACAATAACTGGATACGATCCAGGAAGTCCTTACAGGGAAGAATTGAGCCTCTAACCTGTAAGGCATATAAAACGCCTCAGCTAGTGATCCTAGTTGGGGCGTTTTTCCTTGTGTATTCTCTTCTGTAAGAGACTATGCTAATCTCTTTTGCACTCTACTATTTAAGTAGTCAAACCGTTTAGGGGAAATATCATGGCAGTAGGTGACGTAACAATCGGTGGACAGAGGCTTTCTTCTACCGGGGAAGTGTATATGCGCGGTGATCCGAATGTAACCACAGGGACTTTTCAGTCCACACCTGGAATGGCGGCAGTTGGGTTGTTCGCACAAATTACCCCTTACGGGCGAGCAAAAGTAAGCGGTGAGCCGGGGGGGTTATTTGTTGATAGCTTTGATGGCGCAGTTGTTGATACCGTAAACCGCTGGATACTTTCCGGCACAGCTGTCCCAACTCAGGCAGCAGGTACTTTTTTCCTGAATGGGGGCACTACTGCTAGTGCGACGTCAGTTGCCTCCTCTCAACCAACCTTTGTCCCTCCCGGCTTAGGCTTTCGTCTATACGGAAGTGCGATCACCTTCTCGCCTGCTAAGGTAGCTAACCACAATAAGCATCAGTTTTTTGGTGTCGGAGTTGTTACAGCCTATGCAATCGGCACACCGCTGACAAATGGTTTTGGCCTGGAAGTAGATATTACCGGCGAAATCTGTTTAGTGGTCTGGGTGGCAGGCGTACGCTATGTAGTTAATTCTACCAACCCTGCACTTATCACCGCACAGGGAAGTTTGCCTACCGGAGCGGCTACAAGCACTTTTGGCCGGACAATGGCTTGGCCTACTCCAGGCCCTCACGTGGTGTTTATCCAAGACCGCGGGGATAGTGTATTCTTCTTTATGGATTCCCTGGATGTGCCAATCGGCTATGCAGTCAATCTCCAACCTCAGGTTCAATCCCTGCCAATCCGTGTGGCGTCGGTTAATGCTGCTGCATCAGTGATTGCATCTACCTTTAGCCTTGGTGGAGTTGTCCTGGGGGATTCAACTTCTCAAAACGGCACTATTTCAGATCCGCAGTTTCCATGGCGCAGGCAAGTAGTTGGTTATGATGGGGCTTCCAGTACAACTGATGGCGGGCAGGTTGCGGTAGCTGTTGCCGCTGCCGGAAGTGCTAACGTAAAAGCCTCTCCAGGGCGTTTATGCAATCTGCTGGTAACAGTGGCCGGTACTGCTTCCCTTATCCTGTATGATAATGCGGCTGGTGGCGCAACTGGAACCATCATTGGTATCACCCCAGCAACAACTACTGTCGGGCAGATCCTGGAATTAAATATTCCAGCAGCTGTTGGTATTAGTGCCATTGGCGGTGTTGGCTCTCCGGGTGTGACAATCGGGTTTAACTAACCTCACTGTAGTTTTTTCTCAGCGCCTCCAGACTATTTGTTTGGGGGCGCTTTTCTTTGTCCAGGTTTTCGAATAGATATTGATATTTATCAATAACTGTATTGCCAATACCCGGCGGTTTTGGTATTATGAATGGTCGGTTAATGATTTCATGGCTGACTAACTCTGGAGGCTCAAATAATGACGCAGGACACAATAGCAACAACAATACCAGCATTCCTCGATCTCAGCGATCTCCTCTCTGAATCAATGGAACAAAAAACCGCACGCGAAGCTGAAAAAGAACTTCGTAAGCGAGTATCTCGCGGCAACCTTCCACAAACAGAACTCGCAGAATCCCAGGCTCTTTTGCGCCGCTGGGACAATCAGCGTGAATGGAAGCGTAGCAAAAATGTCTTAGTGTTTAATCGTCAGCGCTGCAAATCTTGCGGTGCTTACCATCAAACATTGGACGGATTCTTTGAGCAGTACACAAACAACCGCCTGAATAATACCACGAAGATGACGGCGGTGCAGCACTTTGAATTGCCTGACCTGCAGAAGGATGTAGAATACAGGGATTCGGAAGTTCAAATTTGCCATCTGTGTGCGGATACCACAGGCTGGCCGTTAGAGGAAGATTAAGCATGTGGAAATTTGTTAAGAAGTATGATGCGGAAATCATAGCTACTGTGTTGGTAGCTGTATTCCTGGGCGGTACAGGGTATATCACTGAAAAAGAACGTCAGATTGAAATTGCAAAATTCTGCGCAGACCATCCAGGTTTGCCAGAATGTAACACTATCCCCAAACGTAAGGAGAAATAAAATGGCCCGCCAGAAAAATGTAATCCCAACCATCGAGAAGAAGCTGCAAATTGCCGCAGACTTGTGCGCTCGTATGGAATTGGAACTGTACTCAGATGTTGAGGAAAAAATTCCTTACGGTGCGCAGTCGGAATTCATTAATAATCTGATTCGTCAGCACTACAAGGCAATTGATGAACGGGTTGCTGCACAAGAATCGTTCGATGCAGCTGAGCCAGTCCTCCCACAATAACCTGGAGCCTCTTAATGTCTAAGGTAATAAAAGCAAACGCGGAACAGGAAGAAGCCATCTCCAGTATTTTGGATTTCCTGACAGCTCCCCATGTCCGTGATCCCTTCTATGTCCTCCGTGGACCTGCAGGGACGGGTAAAACATTCTGCTTGCGGGAGATTGCAGCAGCATATTCGCGTAGTAGCGGTAAACTGGCATATACAGCACCAACGAACAAAGCGGCAAAAGTAATCCGGGCACTGACTGGACAAGCATCTACTATCTTTTCTTTGTTGGGCCTGCGATTGTCTGCTAACGGTGAAATGAAAGAGCTGGCGGCATCGGAAAAAGAGGTTGATTTATCCGGCTTTGATGGCGTGGCGATTGATGAAGCAGGGATGATTAACAATCAGCTCTTCCAAATCCTCCGTCACACTGCGGCATCAACTGGTTTGCGGTTCCTGTTACTTGGTGATCCGTACCAGCTTCCTCCTGTCGGCGAAAAAGAATCACCAATCTGGCGTTTGCCTCAGCAATCTACGCTTGTAAAGGTCGAACGCCATGATAATCAGGTATTGGAGCTTGTAACAGCTATCCGTATGGCGATGGATCAGCCGATAATGAACATCAATATCCGCTCTGCTAACGATGGTCTGCAAGGTGTCTGGAAAATCGGCAAGGGGGATTTTAAAGCTAAGATCTTTGCTGATGCTGAAGCTGGTAAATTCGCGGATACGAACACTACTAAGGTTATCGCGTGGCGTAACGTGACGACGAAAATGTATAACGATCTGATCCGGCGCGGGATTTTCGGGGCATCTGCGGGATTCTACGAGGTTGGCGAGCGGATTATTGCGGCCAGCCCCTGCATCGTTGGTGGGGAAGTTGTACTGGCTACGGATGAAGAAGCAATTGTTGAAAGCATGGTCGAATCCCGCCATCCTATGTCCCCTGAGTTTGAATGTATTGAGCTTAAGGCCAGGACTGAAGACAATCGGGTGATTCGGTTGACTGTTTTGCATCCCCGGAGCGATCAGATCTTTAAAAATGCTGTACAATCCCTGGCCCATAAAGCAAAAGTCGAAGGGAAAGTGTGGAAACAATTCTGGGCTATGAAGGAATTATTCCATGATGTTAAATATGCTTATGCGATTACTGCTCACCGCGCGCAAGGTTCGACGTATGAGAATGTTTATGTGGATTACCAGGATATTTTACTCAACCGTGAGCGTCGGGAAGCATTCCAGTGTTTGTATGTGGCTTGCAGTAGGCCGACAACTAAGCTTTTGCTGGCTTAATATGGAACATTCAGTCAAAATGGTCCCCTGCAAGAACTGTTTTGCTACTGGAACTGTTTTCCGCAGCAAGACTATGAAGATCGGTGGGATAAAATGCCCTGTATGCAAGGGAAAATGTAAAGTCCCTGCGACAGTCCCTCAATCTTAATCATTACCGCCGGAAGTAACAAATATTACTCCCGGCCATTTTCAACTCTAAGAGACTTAATATGAAAACAGGTTGCATCAAAACCGGCTGCATCGTCCATTTCCCGCAGTACGATCAAATCCTTAGCGTGGACGTCTTCCGAGTATCCGACTGTCTCGTCATCCGCACCCAGGCAAACCAGCTTGGAGGCGATCAAGGCAGGGACTCAACCCGCAAACCAGACTTAACCATCCATTCAGGCTCTTCTGGGAATGAATTCTGGCGTACCGACCTCGGCACTATTGTCGTCCCAGAAGCCAATGCCCAATGGACCAATCCTGACCATCCTTAAGAGGCTCATCATGCGTACCCTCATACAGAAGCAAAAGGCTTGGCTGACAAATCCTTCCCAAGCAGACAATCTTCTCAAAGGTGAAGAAGTTTCTTTCTACCTTTCCGACTGCGACCACGCTGAAAATGGCTGGATTCTCCTTGGTGAAGCTACTTGCATAGTCCGTGTTGAAGATAAAGATAAGCTTGTTCTCGATACAGTAGTCAGGCTAGAGGAAGCAGCCCGCAAACTCCAGGCAGACACTCATGTCAAGCTCATGCTTCTGCAGGAAATGAAGAACAATCTACTCTCCTTAACCTACACCACCTTCACACAAGCTCCCGCAACTTTACCAGCAGACGCCCCAACAGAATCTATGCTTAATTTTGCTAAGCCTGTTCCCTTCAACGACGACATTCCTTTCTAAGAAAGCTTCCCATGATCCGCACTGCCTACTATTCCCCTCTTGCCTCAGCCATCAGCCACATCTGCCGCAACTGGACTTTCCATAACCAACCATACAAAGCTGCTGAAGCTCGTGCTGAAAAAGCCCTCTTATCCCTCCAGGAAAAGCAAGCTTACCTTCAATCCCTTGACTCCCCGGCGTCCCCCAAGTAATAAAGAAAGAGGTTGACCGAATGCAGTAAGTATGCTAGAATAAGTCATTGACTTACCCCCTCTTACGCGCGCTCGGTTGACTTGAATGTTTGATTGTCCCACTTGAAGGAGTATAGCATGATCCAGAAGTTTGTACATAAGCATGGAGGCCCAGGGAGTAGCAGCTTTCGTCCGCAGGGGCAAATGACTATTGCAGAAGTTGTGCATCAGACGGTCAGTCTGAGGTTTCTGGACTTGCAAATTAACGCGATCACAGAAGTACTGATGCATATGGCCAGCATCATGCAGGAAGGTGAGCAGGTTCGACTGGCGGAATTGTTGCATCATGTGCCTGTTGCTGTGCCGTTTGTGTCGGATCGTGAGCAGGATTTGACTTTCGTGCAGCATGTTACAGGTAAAAAGCCTCCAGGAATGTAATAAACCTCCCGGAGTAATATTTGTTACTCCCGGCCATATTCAATATTAAGGAGATTCATCGTGTCAGACCCAATAACAAAGGTACATGCAGCTGTGGAAGCTCATGAAGAAGCGCTCAAACTCGCGCTGTCGTATGGCTTCAGCAGTGTCCTCCAGGCAGTAACCACCGCTGGCCAGTACATCCAGGGCAAAAAACCAGACGTCGCCCCTTCCGCTTCCCTCGGGCCAAGCTTTTTTCCCCCAAAAACTTACCTCATCAGCATCACTTTCGATGATGGCACCTTCCGTGGCCGTGCAACCTCCACAAGTGACTTCAACGCCTATCAGCTTGTCCTCCAGGATGCACGAATGGGGAATGTATCTGGCCCTCAGTACCATGGTAAGGTGATCGAGTGGAAAGCTCAGGATGTAACAGGATGAAAATCTTCATCTCCGGCCCGATGACAGGCTATCCTAACTTCAATCGTGAGGCATTCCACACGCTCGCAGCGGGCCTCAGATCTTTCGGATACACGGTACTATCCCCCGCCGAGAACGCGCCTCCTACCGATCCTGATTCTTGGTCGGCATGGATGAAACTCAGCATCACTCAGCTTATGCAGGCAGATGTAGTGGTTACTCTTCCTGGGTGGATAGATAGTACGGGGGCATTAATTGAAGTTGATCTATCTTATTCCCTGGACCTTCCTGTATTTGCCTCTGAGCGTGATCATTTTTACAACAGCCTCAGTGCTCAGGCGGGTAAGTTTCGCGCTCGATCCGCATAACTGGATTGCGCTCTGGCTCAGTTTATGGGATACTTCTCCCGATGTTGAAATTCCGATAGACGCAAATAGGAGAACCTGAATGAGTCTTGTATATATGATCCGTGCTAAGGGCGCACAAGCCTGGTGGGAAGTTCCACAGGCTAAAGCTCTTGCGGTGGAAGAAAGCGGCGAATATGATGTACGCCGTTTCCGGGAAGTCAATTCAGAGGAAGCTGCTGAATACATGGCTAATAACCTGCCAAAGGGGCAGACTTCTTATAAACGAAAGGGCTGTCCGATCTGTTTTGGTTCTGGCGGCAAGCGTGCTAACCCCTGCCTTGTGTGCGGTGGCACAGGCAAAATCTTAGAGGAAACCTGAAATGGCCAGCGAAGTAATAGATATGAAAGTCTCCGACTGGAGGCGTAAGGCACGTGAGGGAAACCTTACTGTCGAGGAAATGAAGCAGGCATTGGCAGCTATTCGTGCTGAGCGTCAGTTGTCTGGTGCTGTGTCTGAGAAGAGTACTGCGACTAAGCGGGTAGCGAAAGCTAAAGCCGCTCCTATTGATAGTGATGATTTGTTGAAAGGGTTGATGTTATGAGCGAGCTTATTAATAAAGATCTTGCAGAAGCAGAATTGCAAGTAGCTGCACAAGGTTCCACCACCATCGGTGCTTATCTCAACGGCGCTAAGCGTCTGTACACGTACCAATGCCAGCGACCTGTTGAAGTCGGTGATCGTGTGAATGTAAAGCTTCCACACGGTGGCATCATCACGATCAAGGTGGAAGAAGTCCATCCTACCCCACAGCTGTCAGACAAGTGGGAAACTAAGTGGGCGGTTGTTGTCCAAACCAAGGCAGATTGGGAAGCATCGCAGAATCTGGGTAGCGATTTGGGTCGGGAGCTGGGATTATGAAAAGCCCTGGAATGAAAGCATACGAAATGTATCAAGAAGCTCTTTCTTTCTATCAAGTTGACTCTGATAGTTGGTCCGATCTCAGTGATGAAGATCGTGCTGTTTGGGAAAAGTTTGCTGAGAAGGTGTGGGCATGAGCCTTACCCACTACCCTGACGGTCGCCAGCGCCCGATGTTTCCAAACACTGTAGACAGTACAATCATGTCTACCTTTCGTTCCTGCAACCAGAAAGCATTTCAACAATATGTCGAACACTGGAAGCCCAAGTCAACGTCAGTCCACCTTATTGCAGGAGGTGCGTTCGCGTCGGGCATTGAGGCTGCAAGAAAAGCCTTTTATGTTCAGGGCATGGATGCTCAGGATGCCGAAGGAGCTGGACTGGCGGCGCTCATTACCCACTATGGCGACTTCGTACCGCCTGAAGGAAGTGCAAAAACCTTGGAGCGTATGTGTGGTGCCCTGGAGTTTTACTTCTTCAATTATCCGCTTGGAGCAGACGGAGCCAACCCGATTACTCTTTCTGACGGCAAACGGGGGATTGAGTTCTCATTCGCTGAACCGCTGGATATACGACACCCTATCACAGGTGATCCAATCCTTTACACCGGGCGATCTGACATGCTGGCCGAACGGGCAGGGGGAATCTATGTCTATGATGAAAAGACTACTACTTCCCTTGGTATGCAATGGGCCAATCAGTGGGAAATGCGCAGTCAATTCACTGGTTATGAATGGGCTGCTGCTCGGCAAGGTATCAAAACCGCAGGTTCCATTATTCGCGGCGTTAGTATCCTTAAAACCAAATACGATACTTTGGAAGTTGCAACTTACCGCACCGCACACGAACTTGCTCGCTTCGAAGTTCAGCTGGTACGCGACGTTCAGCGTATGGTCCGAGCCTGGGAAGAGGGGTATTGGGATTACTCCCTTGATGGAGGATGTACTGAATACGGTGGGTGCTCCTTTGTCAAAGTCTGTAAAGCCTCCGATCCTGCATCATGGCTGCCAGTATATTTTGCCCAAAAGGTATGGGATCCTTTGGCAAGGAAAGAACTCAGCGTCGAGGAGCACGAAGAAGCTTGGGGATATAAGCGGGACATTCCCCGTATCGCCCCTGCCGCACCTTTGCAAGATTCCTATGCCTTGCAAGACTCTTTCGCAGAACTCCTTGCTGCCGGTGTGGTGAAGTAATGAAATCTCCAAGGTACAAACAAACTTTCATCGTCAACAATAAGTACCTTGGTGATGCTTTACGTCAGTCGATTCAAGTCCATGAAGAAACCAATTCCCCCTGCAGCATGGCGTATTTTTGCCCTGTCTGTGGAACAACCTGGGCAATTTTTCCTGTGCTGGATTTGCTGACAAATAAACAGTCAGACTTTATGCCGTATCGAGTCCCTTGCCCTAACCATACTGATACAACTTGGGGAGCAATCCCCGGTTCAATCTGGTCTAGTTGGGATAGAGAATTCAATAGCATACTGCCCGACGAAGTGATACGGTATGAATTCCAACAAGCCATGAAACTTTACAAGGAAACAGAATGTCTACAGACACTACAATCCCTGCGGCAGTAGTCTCCGCACTCCCCGGCCCCAATGTTATGCTGATGGGTCCAGGCGGTACAGGCAAAACCCACTCACTGGCTACTCTCGTAGAGGCGGGTGTAGAAGTGTTTTATCTCGGGCTTGAGCCTGGGCTGGAATCCTTGCTCGGTTATTTTACCGACAACAACAAGCCAGTTCCGCCAAATCTCCACTGGCACATGGTGGAAGCTCCAAAGGCGTCTTTTGGCGACTTAATTGACAGCGCAACGAAGATCAACACCATGTCGCTGGACACTCTTGCCAAGATGAACGATCCTAAGCGCATGAACTACAACCAGTTTGTGAAAATCCTGGAAGCGCTGAATGGGTTTGTGGATCAGCGTACAGGTAAAAACTATGGTGCAGTTGACGACTGGCCAGAAGGCTACTGCTTGGCGATGGATTCGTTGACCGGCTTGGGCCGCGCCGCAATGTCGCTGGTTGTTGGTGGTAAGCCGGTCCGCAACATCAGCGATTGGGGTATCGCCCAGGATCAGGTGGAAAAAATCCTGCGTATGCTGACAGACAACTGCCGTTGCTGGTTTGTCCTGATTGCTCACATTGATCGTGAGACCGATCAGGTGCTCGGAGGAGTGAAATTAATGGCAGCTACTCTTGGGGCAAAGTTGTCGCCAAAGCTTACTCCGATGTTTTCAGATGTTATTCTGACTGTCAGGGAAGGAACTAAATTTACTTGGGATACCGGCAGTGCAATGGCAGACACCAAAACCCGGAACCTTCCAATCATGCAAGGTATCGTACCGTCCTTTGCGCCGATTGTGAAGAAGTGGCTGTCACGTGGAGGCGTGCTGGTTATGGGGCCTGAGCCAAAATGACCAAGCCTCGCATCGAGCTGAATGAAAACCCAGACGGAAGTTTGGGAATGCTCGTACCTCCTGAACTTGCGCCGCTTTTTCGTAAGTTAGTTGTCCGTGCGATGATGACCTGGCAAGAACCTCATCCAGCAATAAGGAATTTTGCGGATAGTCTGTCAGGACTGTCAAAAGTTTTACCAACCGAACTGGCCGGATGCCAGGATGCTACAGAAGGAAAAGTACAATGAAGATGATTCCAACAGTTGGTCGCGTAGTTTATCTGCGCATTTCCAACATCAACACCGATACCAAGGAACAGCCATTCGCTGCCCTGATCACCCGCGTTAACGATGATGAAACTGTCAATGTAGCGGGCTGGAATGACACCGGCTGTCATGTAGTGGCGAACAATTGCCCACTGCTCAATCCACGCTACGATGATGTTCCGCAGGATGGCACGACCTTCGCTCACTGGATGGATTATCAAGTCCAGGCAGCGATTAAGGACGAGCGGAATAAAGACGCGCAAGATGCGAAGATTGAAGAGCTGGTGGAAACGCTGAAAGCACCTGTTGCAGCTGCTCCTGTGGCCCCAGCTCCGAAGGCAAAACCGTAATAAACCGCCGGGAGTAACATTCATTACTTCCGGCGAATATCGTGTAGAACTTACCCGATACTATTTGACAGCATGTTTTAAAAGTGGCACTATCATTTCACTCACCGGGCAGAACCTTCTTCCTGAATGAGACAAACTAACCTAGCCTATACTGGAGCAATAAATGTCTAACCTATCAGCTTTCGATCCACAAGCATTCCTCGATTCCTCAGTCACTGAAGCAAATGACACTAAAGTCATTCCCGTACCAATCGGCGAATACCTGGGCGTGATCGACAAGCTCGTACCACGTCAGTGGACCTCGAAAGACGGTACTTCCTCCGGCCTGGCCCTCGATATCACCTGGATCGTGGAAGACGAAGAAGTCAAGCAATTCCTGGGCCGCGATACCGTCAACGTCAAACAAGGCCTGATGCTCGACGTCCTGCCTTCCGGCCAGCTCGATATGTCCAAGGGCAAAAACATCGGCCTCGGTCGTCTGCGTGAAGCAGTTGGCCTGAATCAGCCTGGTCAAGCTTTCTCGTTCCAGCAACTGCCGGGCCAGATGGCAAAAATCAGCATCAAGCACCGTCTGGTTGACGAAGACACCTTCGCCGAAGTCAAAGCAGTTGCAAAGCCAAACTAAGCGCCGCTAGTCGGCTTTTACCTAAGCCCTGCATTCGGAAGTCTGCAGGGCTTTTTTACTTATAAAAGGGGATTAAGATGTCAGTTGTAGAAACCACTTTAAGCCTGCGACAAGCAGCAACCACCCTGCGTTCCCCCGGCACCCAAGCCGAAGCTATGAACATTCTTGTCCGTGACTGTCATTTGGCTAACGTCAAAGCTGGCTGGTGGACCAATATGAAAACCGGAGAAAAACTCCAGCGTAATGTCGGCGAAATGCTGATGCTCATCGTCAGTGAAGTCTCCGAAGCCATGGAAGGTGACCGCAAAGACCTGATGGACGACAAACTCCCTCACCGCAAGATGCTGGAAGTCGAACTTGCAGATGCTGTAATCCGTATTTGCGATCTCGCAGGTGCTAAAGGCTTCGACCTCGGCGGCGCTTTAGCAGAAAAAATGGCCTATAATGCTTCCCGCCTCGATCACACCTTAGCACACCGGGCTGGCGAAGGCGGCAAGAAATACTAACATTAAGAAACATCGCGTCTATCCGGTCGGCAATTATTTACCTATACCAACCTATTCCCGCCCGGAAAAAATGCCACCACTCAACGATTTGCCCCACAGAAACGGATGCCATACCATGCAGCTAATCGCACGTAAAGACCTCATTATCCCCCCTGACCGCCAGCGGAAAGAATTTGACCCTGACTTCATCATGGAACTCAGTCAAGGCATCGACCGCCAGGGACTCCTCCACGCCCCTGTAGTCCGGGAAGTAATGATAGACGGTCAGATTGTCCTTCACCTTGTAGCCGGAGAAACCCGTCTCAAGGCAATCGACATGCTCTCCATGACCGGCGGTAAGCTCCGTTATAACAACCAGCCTGTACCTGAAGGAATGATCCCTTATGTCACACTCGGGCAACTTTCCCCCCTTGAAGCAGAAGAAGCTGAACTCGAAGAAAACCTCAAGCGCAAAGACCTCACATGGCAAGAGTCAGGTGCAGCGCTCCAACGACTCCATGCTCTTCGCATTAAGCAGGCAGCTGCAGCGGGGCGTATCCACACAGTTGCAGATACCGCCATGGAAGTTAAAGGACGCTCTGACGGCGCTTTCCAAAACAACATCAGGAAAGAACTTATCGTTGCTAAACACCTTAATAACCCAGAAGTCAACAAAGCCAAGAGTGTTGAGGAAGCTTTCAAAATCATTAAAAAGCAAGAAGCCGCACACGAAAACATCAAGTTAGCAGCGACTGTCGGACAGACCTATACTTCCGATGTGCATACGCTGTTGAATGTGAATTGTATCGACTGGATGCGTGAACAGCCAAGCGAACTCTACGACTGTATCCTGACCGATCCTCCTTACGGCATGGGTGCGCAGGATTTCGGTGATGGTGGCGGCAAACTCGTCAACTCTGAGCACCACTATGACGACTCCTTTGAAGCTTGGGAAGAGTTGATGATGAAGTGGTGCCCAGAATCCTTCCGTTTGGCAAAAAAGCAGTGCCACGCATATGTATTCTGCGATCAGGCGAATTTCCCACAACTGAAAATCATGATGGAAACGGCAGGTTGGTATGTCTTCAGAACAATGCTCATCGCGCACAAGCCAAACAGCGGACGGGTGCCTTTGCCGACAGAAGGTCCACGACGTCAGTATGAAACCATACTCTATGCTATTAAAGGGCACAAAAACGTCCTTCACATCGCATCTGACGTTATTAGCACTACTGCAGATGCAAACCTCACACACGGAGCACAGAAACCAGTGGCCTTGTATGTAGACCTCCTCAAGCGCTCCTGCCGTCCAGGTGATAGTGTCGCCGATTTCTTCGGTGGCAGCGGCACGATGCTTGCGGCTGCGCAGGAGCTTAAACTCATCTCAACAGTCACAGAGCAAAACCCGGAATATTACGGCATGGCGTACAAGCGGCTCAAAGAACTCGAAAATGCCCCTGCTCCTCTCGATGGTGAAGCGCTTGGAAAAGAACTTCTCGGAATGCTGAGGGTTCGCTAATCATGAACTCAAGGATATACCCGACCGGGCCTTCAACAGCCAAAGTAATGCTAGTCGGGGAGTTCCCTGGAGAAGGTGATCTTCTCAAAGGTTCTCCTATGTCGAGTTCAGCAGGATACGAACTTACAAAGATGCTCAAAGAGGCAAATCTCTTTCGTGAAAGTTGTTTCATCACTTCAGTTGTACGCAGCCGCGCTCCAGGTGGAACGATCGGGGGGCTGGTAGCACTAAAAAAATCCCATGTAAAATCTGACTATAAACTGTTTGAAGGGAAGATGGTGCATCCTCTGGTTATTGAGGGGATAGAGGAATTGCGCCAGGAAATTGAGCTGGTGAAGCCTAATGTAATTGTTCCGATGGGTAATCTCGCATTGTTCGCGCTGACCGGCCAATGGGGTGCTAATTCTTGGCGTTCTTCTTTGCTGGATTGTACTCTAGTACCGGGTTTTAAAGTTATCCCTACCCTCAGTCCGAATGTTGTTTTTGGTCAGTGGAAGTGGCGCGGGCTGATTGTCCACGATCTGAAGCGTGTACAACGAGAAATGCAGTTTCGTACCATTAACCGCCCGGAGTACAATTTCTTACTCCGCCCGGACTTCGACACCGCGGTTTCTATCTTGACTCAATTAGCCACTCAATGCGAAGCCTCCCCTGGCACTATGAAGCTCGGTGCCGACATTGAAACCCGTGCAGGGCACATTGCTTGTATCGCCTTCGCATGGACGGAATTAGATGCAATCTGTATCCCCCTCATGTGTCTCCACAACAAAGAAGGCTATTGGACGCTCGAAGAAGAAGCAGTCCTATGCCACCTTATCTACCGTATAGGCCAATCAGCAGTCCTCGTTGGCCAGAACTGGAACTATGATGCACAGTATATCTACAATTCTTGGCACTGGCTTCCTAAGTTTACTGTTGAAGACACCATGCTCAAACAGCACTCTGTCTTCAGCAACTTGGAAAAGAATCTCTCGTTCCTGTCCTCCATGTATTGTGATGACCACCTGCACTGGAAAGATGATCGTACGTTATGGCAAGAAGGAGAAGATGGAGAAGGTGAGGACAAATATTGGGCTTATAACTGTACGGACTCCTGCAGAACTCTTAAGATTAACACAGTTCTTTCAGGTGTTGTCAGTGCATTCAAGCTTGACCACATTGCGAAGTTTCAACAAGAGCTCGCAGCTCCTGTCCTGAAAACCATTCTGCGGGGCGTAAAGCTCGATATGCAGGTCCGTGCGCAGTTTGCTATGGAAATCATGCAAAACGTTGCTGAGCGCGAAGCATGGCTGAAAGACGTAATCGGCTACGAACTCAACATTAAGTCCCCGAAACAGATGGCCGATTTCTTTTACACAGATATGGGTCAAGCACCTTATGTATCCAAGGAAGGCGGTGTGACCACTAATGATGAAGCACTCCACAAAATCGCTGCTCGGGAGCCAATCCTCCGCCCCATTACCAGGAAAGTCTCAGAACTCCGTTCCCTCGGTGTATTTAATTCCAATTTTATCCAGGCTAGACCGTCACCAGATGGCCGCATACGTACCAACTTTAAAATTGCAGGGACCAAAACTTACCGTTTCGCGTCAACAAAAGATGCTTACGACAATGGCTGCAACTTCCAAAATGTCCCAAACGGAGGCGAGACTGAAGATGAAGGCCTTGACCTCCCGAACGTACGTAGAATCTTTATCCCCGATGAAGGAAACACTTTCTGGGATATCGACCTCGACTCAGCAGACTTGCGAATCGTTGCCGCCGAGTCAGACTGCAAATGGCTTAAGGCTCAGCTGGCTGCAGGGAAAAAACCGTATGTTGAGGTAGCTAAGGAGTATTACAATGATCAGACAATCACCAAGTCTCATAAATCTTATCCTGTATTCAAAGCACTGTGCCACGGGACTCATTACCTTGGAACTCCTCAGGGAATGGCTGGAAAAATCGGCCTGCTCGTCCATGAAGTCCAGCGAATCCAGGACTGGTATTTCGGGCTTTGTCCTGAAATCAAAGTTTGGCACGAAGAGATCAAAAAGCAAGTCTCGGGCCGTCGTTACATCACAAATATCTTCGGTTATCGTTACAACTTCTTCGACAAGATTGAAGGTAACATCTTCAACGAGGCTGTTGCGTGGATTCCACAGTCAACAGTTGGACAAATTATCAACCGGGCTTACGTCAACATTCACAACAATCTCCCGGAAGCCGAAGTTCTGTTGCAGGTACACGATTCCCTCGCTGGCCAGTATCCATCCCACCTCGGATGGGTGAAGGATAGGATTATCGAAGAATCGAAAATCATTCTCCCTTACCCCGAACCTTTAATTGTCCCTGTAGGGATTAAAACCTCAGCTAAAAGTTGGGGAGATTGCAAATAAACAAAAGCCCGCATCTAGCGGGCTTCTTTTTAACTTGCGGCTTTTAGTGCCTTTAGCGCAGCTTCATATAATGTCAGCCTATCATGCAACCCATTATACCCACCATTAATCCTCTTTGTCACCCTTCGCTGATCCCCGGTATCCGCTAGCTCATTCAGTCCATGAGTTTTCCAAAACCATCCTGCTGACCGAGTAGCCAAGTCAGGGGCTTCAAGAATTTCTGGATGCTCCACACAATCCACATCCAGCGCCATCATCATCTTCGTATAATTAGCCCTGCCTGTCAGTTGTATCAACCCTCTCCCCTTAAACTTCACCCCATCCCCAGGTTGAGTATTTCCCAAATCCAGCCTACCTTCGTAAGCTTTCCCGCTCGCAATCTCTTTTGTGTAAAACAGCTGCATCGACTCATGTCCCACTTGTGCCAAAAATGAAGCCCTTCTCAGCAGATTTGTAATATCCCATTCATCCATCGCATTATTCAGATGCCCCACAAATAAAGGGGCTCTTCGCTTAGCAAGAGGATAAATTTGGATCAATGTCTCTACTGTCAAAGGCTTCATTTAGGAGACTCCTTACAGGACTTTAAAAGCAATTGTAACAATGATATCTGATGTAGCACTAAAAGCCGCATCAGTGACCACACTTGCAAAAATTCCGTTATTCACAGTGCTTCGCATTGTTTTAGCTTTTGAATTAGTAAAAGCTTCCTTCGTGTTGAAAGAGTTTACTTTTACTGTCAGTGTTTCTGAGCCATTACCTGTAGCAGAGCCTCCGTGATCCACGGTAAGTGTCGCTACCCCGGCAGTGTAATCTGGGCAGGAAAGCTCAATATACTCCAGCGCCATTTGAGCACCTGCACGAATCCCGCCAAATACTGATAAGCGGGGGATAAGGGTTTTTGTAGCACTTGCGCCAGGATCAACAAGGATATATTGATAAATCATCAGGTCACCGATATTTACCTTATTTGTCGGCTCTCCATACTGATCATCAACTGGCTTACCTGAACCAAGACTGCCCAGCTCAAAATTAACACACTCATTCGCCAAGGCCCCAGGCATAATACGAACGCCTTCAGGGTTATCAGAAGCAAGCCCTTCCTGACGGAAGTTGACAAATTTATTGGCAATTGCCTTAGATTTTACCAAAGCATAAGTAGGTGTCCCGATGTTATCAGGCCAGCTCTTATCCAAGGTCAGTGCTGTAGCAGTGTTAATTAAGATCTTTCGTGCTGCGCCTATAAAAGGCCCGCTAGTAATCACAACTGCCCCATTGGTCCAGTTATTTGCAGCGCCAATTGTAGCACTCCAGACTTTTGTGGTGTCGGTCAAGGAGTTCGTAGTTGTTGCTGTAGCTGTACCAGTGTCTGCATATACCAGCACATCATTTAGCACGATCATTGAATCTTTAATCGACTCTCCCCCCCCATTTGAGAACAGATTCCCATGACCAGACATAATGTTAATAAAGCGGAACAGTGAAGCTGCGCGTTTAATGTCTGAAAAGATATTTGCATTCGGGCCATCTGCCAAATTTCCAGAAGTATCTGAAGCAAGCCAAATACCATACTGAGAGCGATCGGCACCACCAAACAAAGTGAACCCTGAAAACTGATTAAAGTAAGGTCCTGCCCCACTCGACCCAATTGCATACAACAGCTTTGCATTAGCTGCGGTATAGTTAATTTCAAATCCAGTGTAATTGCCGTAATTACTTCCTGTCCAGTCAAAGGCTACTGCCCCTGTTGTTGAGTACAGGGTGATATTGCGAATTGAGCACCTTTCCCGCTGAGGCGAAGCATAGCTAGAATTGATAATTAAGCCGGTCCCGGTGCCGGTGTAGTTTAACCGCACTTCAGGACTATCCCCCTCAATCCCCACACTCGACGCCCCAAGGACAAGAGTCCCTGAATGAGAGTAATCTCCTGACGACTGAGGAAAAAACAAAACTCCATTAATCCCCCGAACATATGTCAGGGCATTAGAGATAGCAGTAAACTCATCAGTGCTATTTCCCTTTGCTCCAAACCACTGCACATTCACTTTACCATCAAAAATTCTTTTGTACCTTTTTCCCAGCGCAGTTACAATAATCGTACCGCCATTATCAGCGCTGGTTACATCAGCAGTATCCAGCACAAACATACCTGCAATCCCCAACGGGGCAGCTGATACTAAATACCCTGTCACATAGATATATTTGCTGGTAGCAGCATAAGCACGCAGTTCTGTGTACCCAGCGACAGAAAAGGCCGCGAGACTCGCTACAAATTCCTGATATCGTACAGCTTGTCCGTCAGCAGTAGCTGCCGCCATATTGACAACTTTAAACAAATTGCCAAGATTAACATCCCCGGTAGCAACAGCTTGCCCATCCCTCGGAAGTGTATTAGAAAACCCAGAACACAAAGCACGGATAACCGTGTTAAAGTATTCTGCGCGAATAAGGTCACCAGCTACTGCTGGGAATTCCGGGGCAACCGGTTCGGTAAAAGTCCCATTTCCATTCCAAGGCATTATTTGCCTCCTTCTTTAATACTGATAATCTTCTCCAGCGTACGCCCGCCGAAATAGGCTGTCATCACAATCATGCCCCACTGCCCAAGCAGCAGAACATATGATTCTTCGACATTATAGCTGAATGCCGACATAATCGCCAGGACTGTATAAGCGCCCAACAAATACATTAACACCCCAGGACGAATATTTTTTGCCAGTGCAGAATCGGTGCTTGTATCCGCCTGCCAACGAGCGGTTACGGCCTCTTCCTGCTGTTTCTGAAAGTCAGCTTCCTGCTGCCGACCTTTCATCATCTGATCCATGAGCCACTGACTTTCAGCAACTTCAATCTTTTTCCACTCAATAAGCTCAGCTTGCGTAGGAGGAGTTTTCAGGGAAATTCCTAACTTCTCCTCAATCACTGCTTGACCTTTAGCCAGTACCGCGCCACCGATCATACCAAGACCTTTTTCCAGCAACATCGCTACCAGGGCAGGAACTACCATATTAATGACCTCCAAATTTGTACCAGATTGCAAGACCAGCAGCGGCTAAAACTGCCCCGCCCTTAATAAAACTCAACAGCCAGTTAGAACTATTCCAAGCTGTTAAAAGTTCTTTTGTCGAATCAGTATTCTTTTCGAGGTTTTTGGAAAGAAGTTCCAGTGTGGCTTCGATCCTCTGAAACCGCAAAGCAACTTCAAGTTTTTCATCAATATCAGATTGGCGGCGAGTCATTGGAAGGTCTTCCATCAGTTTTCTTTCGTTTCATTACCGCCGGGAGTAACATTTGTTACTTCGCCCGGTGTTGCGACTGCCTTGGTGGCCAGGAGAGTGTTTACGATTCCTTGGGCTTTGGCGCTCATGATAGGCACCCTAGCCAACTCTTGGAGTTTCGCTACACCCGCTGCGGTTGTCAAGTTATCAGCTAATGTACGATAGGCGTCAGCGGTAAGATACCCCTGCAGGCCCGCTGCGGCTGGTTTACCTGGAGCGAGGCCAATCATGCGTAAGCCACTTGCTGCGACAGATTGCCCTGCGATTTGATTCAGTGCTTCGCCATTTGGCCCCATTGCGCCAGGACGTTTTGCAGAGGCGCTGATGATCTTCATCGCTGCCATAAACCCAGGATAAAGTGCATCTTTTGGTTTACCCTGCCCAACAGCAATTGCCTGCAAAGCATCCCGCATCCCTGCTCGCTGATTGGCATTTCCCAGCAAAACCTTTTCCATCTCTGCTGCCATGCCGGGGGATAATGCCCCTTTAGCCTGCTTTTCTGCAGCAGCAGCTGCATTCGAAAAGTGGGTTTTGAAGGCATCCTGGAAGATCCTTGGGGTATGCCCGGTAACTTTAGCAAACTCTGTGATTTCAGATGTTAAGGTCTTCGGATTCCGCCCAGCTGCCAGAATTGGTAAAAGCTTATTCACGGCTTCGGTATCTGCCTGTTCTCCAGCAATTCCTGCAACACGGCCAATCACAGATTTTTTCATCGGATCGACTCGAACAGTTGAAATTTTTCCATACAGGTCATTTGCTTCTTTAAACTTCGGGCTAACCGCACCCATTTTCTCTCTGAAGCCTCCGACCATTTTTCCCAGAGCATTCCGAGCTTCACTATCTCCTGCGCTTGAGCTCATGTTCACATTCTTGGCATTTGTCATCTTCGTCCGCAGAGCAGCGTTTACTTCCTGCATACTTACAGGATTAGCGGCAGAAGCATAAGGCCTACCACTTGCATCTAATAGCCCGGAAGGTGGCGGAGTAGCGCGTTCTTTAAACCCTTTAAGCATCTGCACCATCTCATCGAACAACTCCCCCTTATTAGTCGCAGGAGCGGCTTTAGCAGCTGCAGTTGCTTCCATAATCATTTTGTCTAAGGTCTTTACAGGGATTAACCCCGACCGAGCAAAAAGAGGCTCTGTTGCATTAGTCCGCATTTCTTTTGCTCTGACGATCGCTGCTGTTGCAGCTGCCTGTGACATATTAGCGATATCGGATTTTTCCCTGATGGTACCCGGCAGCAATGCGGTCAATCTATCCGCCAGCCCTTTTACCTGAGCAGGCTGTGCGCGTAGTTGATCCACCACTGTTTGCCCTTCTTTCCTCCCCACTAGAGCATTTACCACATTGGTAATATTCGTATCCTTACCCATCGCCTGATCAAGGTTAATCGGAACCCCTGCCACTTTTGCCTGCTCCATAGCCCTTTTCGCAGCAGCCAAATCTGCAGGAGCCACGCCTTCCAGCATCTCCCCTGCCAACTGCCGCGAATTCTTCATGGGAGCAAGTAGCATGCTAGTCCCAATACCACCAGCCAATGCGCCGACCACTCGGGCTGTTCCTTCACTTGGAGTGCCCTTGATCCCCGGTAGCTGGCCAGCTCCTTCACTGACAATACCAGCAGAACCACCAGCAAGCATCGTACGTGGAACGTTAATAAAAGAACCCGGACCGAGAGCAGCGCCTGCAGCACCACGAACAGCCATATTAACATAACGCTCTCCCTGAGTTTTTGGCTGATAACCAGTAGCATTCAGTGCACGGGAAGCTGGCATAGTCTTATCAAGTTCCCGCACCGGCAGACCATTACTCGCCCTTACCGCATCAGTATAATCATAACTACTATTAAGCGCATCCATCGCGCCAGCAGGGAGTCCGGCCAATCCTTTATAAATAGCCGTACCTGTATTCTTCATCCAATCAGGAGTATTCCTGGAGAGAAAACCTTCTTCTTCGGGCTTTGCTACTGCAGCCCGTTTCTCTAGTTCTTCCAGTTTACGAAGTTCTGCCAGTTCTTCTGCGGGAGTGGTCATTATTTTGTCCCCTTGTATTTTGCACGAAGACGGATCAGCTCGGCTTCATCTTGTGACGTAAGAGGCGAAACACTAGCGGGGGCAGGCGTGCCCGGTAGTGGGGTGGAAACGTTCGGAGTGTTGCTCTTCACACCGAAACGATCCGTTTTAGGGTCATAACTAAACACCGCCTCATCGAGGTGAAATTCTGGCATTTCAACACTAAGTTGATCCAGAATTGCTGGGTCAGCGCCACGAATGTCTTTGGCTTTACGAAGCTGATTTGAATGATTCCGCATTGTGTTCAGGTTAGCTGTCAGGCCGAGGTTAACCGCACGCTGCAATGATGCACCGTCCAAAGTAATCTTACCCATGACAATCTTCTCCAGGAACTCCCGGTCCTTATCCGTAAAGCCGTTACCAGTGCCCAGAGCTTTTGCATTGTCAAGCACTGCTTGCCCCAAAGCCGCACCAACCTGCTCTGTCGACGTAATCGAAGGGTCCATGGTCACACCCAATTGCTGAGCGATTTTCTTCGCGCCAAGGATCAGATTAGCCCCGCTACCGCCTTTAACATCGCCCATCAGGGTTGCAGCATTCCGGAAAATCTCGTAGCTTTGCTGCGCTTTTTTAGCAGCAGCTGCGCCTTCACCCAGGTTTTTCATGACCAAGTCTGCACCAGCAGTTCCAAAGGCTTCTGCCGTTTTCTTCCCTGTATCCACATTGACAGTTGCACCCGCGCCTGGAGCATAAGTAGCTTTTCCTGTGCCTTTTTCCAGCTGCCCGATAATCGGCTTCCCGTCAGGACCAACCCCAATAGGACCAACAGCATCATACTGATCGCTGTAATTCCCCAAGACATTCGGGGTGTCACCGCTGGTATCAACAATACGATTGTTAACAACCTGCGTCTTTTTATCCCCACGAAGCAAGCTCGGATCATTAGCCAGCGCCGCAGCAACCTTCGACTTCGGATCATACCCAGCCAATGCCAGCAGATCTTTTTGCGTTAGCCCACCACTCTTTTTCCCCAGCTGCGCAAACTCTGCTTCCCCCACCGCCCGCAGCGGCGCATACTGCGAAGTCATCGCTTCAATCACTGCCGCTCGTGGATCACCTTCAACTTGCTCAGGATGATCAGGAAGCTGCGAGCCATCTTGCGTCGGACCTTGAGTCTTCACCATCTGCTCATGACCATCACGCTTTTTCAGGTACCCTTGCACAGCCTCACTCAGTCCAGCTTTCTGCGCCCTGTTCATTTCAACAGTCTCTGCATCCAGCTTTTTATTATCTCTGTTCGACTTCCAGGCAGCTCCAAGCTCAGCCACCCCTTCCAGCCAGTGCGGGGCAATATAATTATTCCCTACCATGCGCCCTTCACCCATTTTGGTACGGGCAACCACTGCTTCCAGTACTTTCCGTTTCCGGGCAATAGAAGCTGCTTGCGTATCAAAGTCGCCCGGAAGCAACATGCTTTCACGATTTGCGTCAGACATGATTTATCCCAGCATTGAGTAGTTAACACGGTCCATACCATCAGCAAACCGGATAACTGCATCTGGCATGATTGGCAGGAGTTCATCAGACATAACACCTTTAGCGCGTACGCCTGTGGCTTTATATGTCCATTCATACAGCGGAATACCAATAGGGTGCATACCAATCTGTACAATATCTTTCTTCAGTCTACGATCTGACCCCAGGAACATACCTCCGACAGAAGTCAAACCTTTGAGCATTCCAGCAGAATTTGCATTAGCTGCATTTACATTATCCTGATTAGCCTTGAAAGCGTCACTCGTAGCTTGGTACGTAGGGGCAGCACCAATCTGCCCCCCGCCGCCGTAAGCTTGGAAGCCCATACCGCCGACTTGATTACCTGTACGCAGGGCGTTTGCCTCATTCATCGGCAGCTGACGTTGCATCAGAGCCTCTGCCACAGCATTCTGACGCTGCGTATTATTAAACCCAGACTGAGCAATCTGTACCTGTCCAATCCTGGAATCTTCTGCCCCACCAGCCAGAATAGCATCATTCCTTGCAGCCGCATACGCATCATTCTGCTGCCGAGCCTGATTATCTTCAGCACGATTAAAAGCCTCCGAACCTTCGGTAATCCCTTGTGCGGCCAGCTGCGAAGTCAAATCCGAATTCTGCTGCTGCATCATCGGATCAAGCATGGCTTTCTGTCGGGAATACATAGCCTCTGTAATCCGCTGGCGTGACGCCTCGCTCGTCGGATCAACCCGCTGCTGCTTTCCATAAGGTGAAGTATCAAACTTCGATTGCATAGTCGCACCGACATTATCTAGTGCGCCTTGTGCTAATCCGCCGAAAGTACCGCTAAGCTGATCCTGCTGATCTTTCAGCTTTTGCTGCGTTTCGTTGAGTTTGTTTTCTACGATCCAGTCACCGGGCCTAGGCGCTTTTACATCAGCACCATCCTTCAGCCGCCAGGATTGGGAGCCATTAGGATCATGCTGTTCTGGACGATTTAAACCGGCAGTAAACTGCGCAGCTTCGATGTTTGCAACGCCTTGCTCTCTAGCCGCGCTTGCATAATCTGGTGGGGGAGGGGGTCTCTGCTTGCCCATTTGGACGATCCTTTAAGTGAGTTATCCACCGGCACTGATCCCTATGCATAACATAGATCAGCAAATCCCCGGCGGGATGAGCATCTTTAAGGGTCGCCTCAAGAGTAAAGCCTAAGTTGTCCATGAACCGCCGAACCTCAGCATTACAGGAGGCGACCACAGCTGTAATCCTTTTGCACTGAAGCTCTACAAAAGGATAGTAAAAACTATACCACAGGAAATTTCGGTTGAGCCAGTGCCTACCTGGAGCAGCCGCTACGTGCATACTAATGTTTACTTCATTATAAGAGTCGAAGCATACAACTGCTCTCAACTCTCCTAAGTCAGATTCTAGTCCAATTGTCTTTCCCGAACCTGGAATCCAAGGCAATCCTTGCCGCTCGCACATCCAGGGACCGCAACGATCGTCCTGGCCCGTAACGATGTTCATAACCGCCCCGAGTAAGAATTATTACTCCCGGCCATTTAGAATCCAATCCCTTTTTCGATCAGGAAGTCTGTGCTATTCCACTCAAAAGTGTAATTAACATCTGATATCACCATCAGCAAAGACAGTTGATACCCGGACTTATGTGCGACTGTGCGCCAGGCGGATACGATATAATCCTCTTCCGTCCAGAATGCACCATTCCACAAACTGGTATCGAAAGTGGATAAATTCGAAGGGATCGGAGTATTCGGTGTGCTGGTGAAAGTTTGCTGAAAATTCTCGCTAATTGCAAGCCTCACCGATACTTCTTTCGAGGTACGATAATTCTGGCGCAGCAATTTAATATGCTTACTCGCCAGTGGCTGGCCAAAATTGTTATAAGCTGTCTGCGCTCGGATAGTAATATTGTTGCCATAATCCGACTGTCCATACAGAGCGTTTATCACCCTGTTAGTCGTGCCCATAAACAGCCTACCGCCCAGCTCAATAAAGCAGAAAGAGTTCATTTGCTTAAACATACTCCAGGCACCTGTAAGCGTGTTCATGACAAATTGCTGTGAAGCTGATCCTTCAATTGTAGGGACATTTAAAATTAAAATATCTTCTGCCGACAACAGTGTCAAGCTCCAGCCAAAATTCGTTTTATACTTCCTCGCTGCATCACTCAGCGCACCGATGATCTTATCTGAAATGCTTGCCAGCCGCTCATCCACAGCTGACAAAACCGAAGTCATTTTAACCAGCCCGGATTCGGTGATAATAATCAAATCTCCGCCGAGCTTAAAAAAGCATTTTCTGCCAATCGGGCGCGGCAAGGCATAAACACCCACCAAACCCCAAGTAGCTGCATTCGCCGGATCAGTGCCTTTATACACAGCCAGTTCACCTTCCGTTGTGATAAACGCGCAGTAATCATCTGGGCCATTACCGCCGTCCAGTGTCCAATTACCAATCGCAAGCAAGCTTCCGCCAAGTTTAAACAGCGGAGCAAGCGGAAACTCTGTGGCCAATCCTTGCACTGCATTCACCGCAAGATACCAAAAGCTCAAAGTATTTTTTTCGGTGAAGAATACACGAAACTTAAACTGAGCAATATTGGTAAACAGTGCGGTATTATACACAGTCGAAACACCGCCTAGCATATAGGTAACTGCGGCATCTGACCAAACTGTTCCATTATACAGCTTCATCGGATCAGCACCATTCACCGCCAATAAAAATCTAATCCCTGCATTCGCGCCGTTAATACTTTCCCAGCGGCCGTTTGTTGAATTAGCCACCTTAACCCCGACTACCCCAGCTGTAGTCGCATTGTAAATTCCCAGATCCGTAGTCGCAAAAAGCTTATCCACCGGAGAAGCCCGGTATGGCAACAATCCCCACACCTTTTCAGTTTCCGCAAACCCCGTAACAAAATTAGCCATTCCCTTACGAACTTCAATACTACTCGGACGACAGATAAGATTATCCAGAATCAGCGCATCCTGCGGCTTCATCGCTGCCAAAGGGTCACGAGAATTCAGCCCGCCAATAGGAGCGGTAACAGACCTTTCGATATCTGTTACCTGATTACGTGCTTTTTGTCCGCCGAGAGCTTGTTTCATCGGTTCCAGTTCCCCGCAGGAATAACAATCCCAGGCCGTGAGCCGGAATTTTGGTTAGTCATTTGCAGATTAGCTGCGCCCAGACTATCAACATAAGCCTGTTTGCACTGAATTTCAAACGTACGTAAGTGCTCTGCATAAGGGAGTCCTTTTTCCGATTTCCACCGCCACCGCAGATCAAGCGTGAGGAGGTTAGCGGGAAGGACACATGTATCGGTATCAACAGTAAAGTACTGTTTTCTCGTCACACCGTCAGCAGCCAACACTGGAAAGGTGGAGATATATTCAAAACTAATCAGCTTCCCTAACGCAGGGGCAGGGATAATCAACAGATTTCCTCCCATTTCACGGTAAGTCGGCACTGCTGTCCTTGCGCCCCATTGCCGCAATTCTTGTGCTTCTTGTGGGGTAATTCCTCCAAAGCCTGGAAGCTTCGAAGAGTTATTCCACAAGGTTCCTGGGATCATTGCTTTAAACCCAGGAGCCAAAACAGACAATTTACCCTGATTTTCCACTGCTACAGTAGTGAAATTTGCCAGGGTCTGAAGCTGTGTCCATTTATACTTTGCAACCAGATCATCCAAGCCTTCATTGAGGAGGGCAATAATCTGAATCACCTGATCATCCACACTGGAAATAGCCGCGACTGGCGTAGGCAAAGCAGTTGTTTTGCAGAATTCTTGGACAATCTGGAGCAAAGTTTTCATGGTTTACATTTTCTCTTCAATGCCAGCTTTCGCCACCACTGCTTGCACAGGGGACTTAATACCAGCTTGGTTTTCAGCAACAGCCATACGACGCTCGACTTCTTCCAAGCGCAAGGCCATTGCATCATTTTTCGCGGCCAAAGCTGCATTTTCGGCCATCAACTTACCCGGACCTGCGGAAGCATCCAGGTACTTTTTTGCCATTTGCTTCATACCCAGCCCGCCCATACCCAGACGACGAATACCTTCGTCATTCAGCATAGCCAGATCTTCAATAGTCAGCACATGAATGGATTTGCACGTTGCCAACTGTCCAGGAGTAATCACAGGCCAATTCACAAGTGCAGTCCCTTCAACAGGAATTTCTTCACCACGCTTCCAGTGCGCAAACGCAGCATGGAATTTTTCAGCCCAATCAGCAGGCAAACGCTCTTCACGGACTTGTTGGTCGGTAGTGGCCAGCCATTCTTTCGCAGGCTTTTCCACACTGTCTTTCGAACCTTGCGGAGTAATCACCACAAAAGGCACATCGTCGAACACAGGGTGCCCGGCATCAATGCTGCTATTGCGATTCTCGACAGGAACCAGCTTAAAACGAATGTGAGGCGGTCGCGCCTTCATTACACCGACTTCCATGATATTTCCTTATAAAAATTGCCAGGAGAGTGTATTCCCTCCTGGCTTGCTTCGACCAGATTAACTGGTATTAGGTGATGGCACCTTGGGCAAACGGACGTTGCAGCATCGCCACATTGAAGAACACCACCGCGTTATTGTAGGTGAAAGTAATGTTACCTGTCACGATCGCAGTGTTTGCTGCCGACACTGTTACGAGCTGTTCGGCAGTGTCAATCGCAGTGACTTTTGCAGCTGCGCCAATGCCGGGACCTGACACGAAGCCACCGACAAACCAGCCATCGGTATTGGCAACGCGGAAGGTGAAACCACCGGCAACACCGCCGCCGTTCGAAGCTTTGACCGAAGTTTGCGTCGATGCGCCTGCGACACGCGCATTAAGCACCTGACGACCGGCGACGTTGGCACCACCTTGACCGACTGCGGCAATACCAAACGTGGTATCGGCTGCAACTGCGGCATTCGAATTAACCGGGGTCAGACCTGCGATCTGAATCCAGCCAAAAGTACCGACAGTTGCTGGCAAAACTGCCACACCCAGCATCTGGCCCTGACCAGCCGCAATACCAGCTTCAACTGCGGTATACAGCCAGGTCCGCGAAGTTGCGTCAAACGTTGGGGTAACGACGCACAGACCTTTTTCACGTACCGTACCGCCGAAGCGAACATACATGAATTCACCGCCGCCCCAATAAGGGTCAACAGCTGGCAGAATGCCGCCCATCAGAGGCAAGCTCTGTTTTGGGTCAGGTACGGAACCGATGGTCTGGTCGATGTGTTGGATACCCACGAGGGAACCCAGGATACGATATTTGCTCATTTGATGCTCCTGAATGTTAGAAAAATAAACCGCCGGAAGTAATTTTTATTACTCCCGGCTATTTACCTTTTATGGCTTGAGAACGCCTTGCAGCGCGCGGTTCGAGCAGGTGAGGTTGCCCATCCACAGAACCGGCACAACAGCGCCATCCTGGTTGAACGGCTTGGCTTCGTCCAGGACCGTGAGATTGGCATCCTTGTGAACGCTCAGGCCCATGTAATCCATGTTGGCGAAGTACATCCGGTTTTCCGGGATACCACTGCCGCCGTCAAAGATCACATCTGCACCTTTGTACTTCAGGCTCAGGAAACCGCCCGATGGCTCGTCGTTACTGGTGTAACGCTTGATCGACGTCTGCGACTGCTCGTAAAACGAGAAGTAGTTGTTGTCGGCCACGATCAGGTTCGGCTTGTCATCACCACGGGTCAGCGACAACCACAGAGGCAACATCAGTGCTTCCATGGTTGTCGCGCTTGGCGTGATTGCTGCGCCGCCTTGCAGGGGAGCAGCTGCCGATTGCACCTTGTTACGCCAGAAAGCCCAGGCCGTTGCGTCGATACCGCCAACCGTACCCAGGCCGGTGTCGCTGATCAGTGCTTGGATACCGTTAACCTGGTTGGCCAGGGTGCCGTCGCTGTACGCGTCATAGCTGAAGTTGTTCTTGAAAGTGCGGATCGCATTTTTGATCTTTGCCTTCGCCAGCTTGATAATCTGCGAATCGCCGCTATTAACACGCAGCTGCAAACCGGAGCTGACAACAGCCAGAGCAATCTGACGCCACTGGTATTCAGCGCTCGTAATCACGTCGGATTCCGACACGTCCAGGATATCCAGGCCGGTGTAGCGCTGGTAAGTGCTGTTCGAGTTGTAATCCAGTGCGGTAACGATACTCAGGCCACCGTCGAGTTCTTCGGTGTTACCTTTTTGCATCAGACGCTTCAAGAACGCGTTGTTGTTGCTAACGTTGTCCTTGATCTCTTTGCTATGCTTGCGGAAGGTGGTCGAAACCAATTCCGTGAAAATTGCTGATGGGGTTGCCATTTAGTGCTCCTGAAAGGTTATCGGTTTTTGATCATTGCCATGGTTTCAGCCATGGTATCATCCATCGTTCCCAGGGGCAAGGTCGCTGCACCCGCCTTCGGTTGGACTTGGACATTCGCTCCAGTAGCCCTACGAGATTCGGCCAGTTTTGTGGAAGCCTCCTCACGTGCTTTGGTCTGCTTTTCGGCGTCTTGCCGCGCAATTTCCTTTGCTCGTGTTACAGGATTGCTCCACACTGCCCGCTCGTAAGCCTTCTCAAGCGTGAGCGCTTTATCAACTGAAAGCATTTGCGCCATTTCCTCAGCAACTTCTTCGAAATGAGCATTTGCAGGATCAGCTGCGAACGCGTTTACTGCGCCTTCCGTTTGGACTTTCGTCTGCTGGAAAGCTTGCTGCTGCTGCTGTGCCTGTCCTGACCGCAGCTGTTGAAGCTCTTGTTCCATTGCAGCCATGCGAGGATCAACAGGGGCTGCATATGGATCATCAACCGCTGGGGCAAGGTTGATGTTGTAATCTTTGGCCAACTGTTCAAACATCTGCTGTTTCTGTGCGGGTGTGCCAGTAGCCAGCAAATAGTGCGCTTGCATCAGATTGCCGATGTTTTGCACAGGGTCGATGCCATGTGCCTTGAGAATCGGCATGTATGGTTCCAAGGTCTTTTGCACCGTGTTACCAAACTGCGCAGTTGCTTTGTGCTGCTCAATCCCCCTGAACATATCCTCTTCGCGACGGGCAATTGCGGCCTTCGCAGCAGGAGGAATATTCGCCCAGACAGCAGCTTCATCTGCTTTCCAGGTTTTCGGGGCAACATCAGTGCCAACTACTGGTACTACTGGAGCGGCTGGATCGGTTACTGCTGGTGCGACTGGTGCTGCTGGTGCGATCGGAGCGGCTGGCTTTGCAGGCTCAGCAACTTCTTCATTCACAGTCTCGCCAAAGCCTAAGCCCTCGCTGATACTGTCAACTGCACTGCCCATATCGAAGCTTTCCGATACATGCCCTGTGCCAGTTGCCTGACCATTACCAACTCCACCTTCAGCTGCCGTGCCGCTGCTGACTTCCAGTTCCGGATCCATTTTTTACCCTTTGATTTCTGCGAAGACTTTATCCACGCTGTTATCGACAAAAGTGTCGAGTGCTTTTTCCTGCTCTTTAGCCTTCTTGGTCAGCCCTTCCCGCTCTCCAGGTTCAAGCAACCGACAACCTGTTCTTGCCAGGTCTTCCAGATGCTCTTTTTTACCTGTGATCATTTTTCCAGAAGCGGGTGACACATACGCGGGATAATCTACCGCGACCATTGGGGCAGAGACTACCTTCGTCGCCACCGTCCCGCAAGCGTGTTGCTGCTCATCCTTGTAATTCGCAAGCTTTTTGAAAGCATCAAAGCGTTTGTTACAAACTGAGCAGTGGTATTCGTAGATAGGCATATCAGTTTTCCGGCTGAGTGTTTTGTGGGGTCAGGGCAGTCGCTGCTTTCATCTTCGCGGTCTGCATTGCAATGATAAACTTCTGCTCATTAACCTGCATTTTCTGTCGCTCAAGCTCCATTTTATTTTTATGCTCTTCAGCAGCCATCTGCATTTCCAACTGCATCATCTGCCCTTCTTGCTCAAGCTTTTTCATTTCCATCTGCAACTTCGCAGCCTCAGCCTGTGCCTTTAACTGAATATTTGGGTCAGGTGGTGGTGGCGGTGGGGGCGCAGCTTCTGGTGGAGGCTCAGGCTCTTTCATCTTCTCCATCAAATCTTCAATTTCTGGTCCCATTGCCATCTTTCGCACAATCCCCAGCATCATAGCTTTTGCCACTTCAAACGGCATTGTCTTATTTTCAATCAGCGGCGCAACTCCATTCAGAAACTGGCTAAGTGCATTCAGCAATTCACCAATATTCTTCTGATCCTCGGCCATATCATCAGCGATTGTCGAATTCGTCTCGATATCAACCCTGAATTCCATGCCGACATTATCTCGCATCAGCTCAAGGATTTTTGTCCATTGAGGCGTGGCCAGAGTATCGACTGTACTTTGCGGTGGAGGCTGCTGCGGGGCCGGCGGTGCAGGAGGTTGTCCGGGCATTGGAGGCTGCATCTGCGCGGCCATCTGTTGCTGTTGCTGCTGTGACTGGAACTGCTGCATTTCCATCGTAGCTTGCTGATACTGTTCATCAGTCGCATAAGGCAATTCCGTCATGCGCATGAAAGTCTCTTGCGAAAACTTCCTAGCCGCAATCTCTCCCATAATCCGCAGGTTATTCCTACACCACTTTTGCACTTTTTTCTGCGACTTCTTCAACCGTAGCGTGCCCCAGTCGTTTTTAATGGTTTGCGCGGTGGCGGTCTCAGATGCCACACTTGAACCGCGCAATATATCACTGATACCAGTAATCTCGTAAATCACTGTTTTAATCTGCGTCCGCTGCACATACAACTGCTGCAGCACACTTACCAATTCTCCCAGCGGCATGAGGAAAATAGCTTTCTTCAAATCCGAACCTTCTCCCAGCATCTGCACATTCTCAACTGCGACCATCTCGCCATCGCCCGCTTTCATCACCGACGACATTTCTGTCACAGCTGAGTCATACGCGCCACGAACCTTCAAACATTCCATCACAGCTGTAATCCGCTGCGTGATCAGGTTTAACTCCTCGGCCTGCGTACGGTAGAGATTGTAAATAGGCTGCGGGATCATCGAAGACACTTTGCTCAGGAACCTCAGTGGCTCATCGCAAGGATAAAACCCACTCAGATTCAGTGGATCATCAACAATTTTCAATTCCCGGTCTTTCAACCCAGGCGTGAGAAACATAACAGTACGATCTGCTTTATTCCACAGTTCATACACCACTGCTACTTTCCTTTTATCCTTCGTCTCTTCCGTCTGCCCATTCGCATCTTCTTCCAGCTCACCACACTTCACAAGCTTCGCAAGCTCTTTCCCGAAGTTCGTCTCCAGCTCATCTTCCGTCATGTGATGCTCAAAGCTAATCCAAGGCACTTGCGCCCATTTCCTGGCATATCCACACAGAAAACGATCATACTCCACAGCTTCGCCGCAAATCCGCTCGTTAGTCACCTTTTCAATTGCTTCAGGCTGATTCTGCAGCGAGCCACCTTCTGCATTCGTATTCGGGATATCCTTTGCATCCTGCTTAACCGTACCTTCCACACCTTCCGGCTTCACATAATCCGCAGCATACTTCCACCGCACCACACCGCGACCAGGGACAAGTGCCTGCAGAATCGCGTGCTCTGCCAGAGTGTCAAATTCCGGCTGATCCCCATCATTACTATCAAGGGAATATGCCAGCGTACGATTTAGCGTCATGCACACCGCAGCGCCAAGAGGATCCTTATCCTTGAACCTACGCCCAACAGCTGGTCGGGGAGTGTTATTGTACAGCGCGGGGGAGAGGGTGTCTGTGTTACTGTACAGAATATTGAAAGGCGAAGCATCCCGCTTATACCCTTCATACAGTGCCACGATTTTCTGCGCTTCCTGTCTCCAGCTTTTTTCTTTCCCCTTCTGATCAGAAACCTCCTGCAGCCAACCAGCAACCTGCTTCGACGACAGTTTACCTTTAGGCCCAGCAGAATCTGTCGTGATGCTGTCAATCTGGTTGTTATTCATAATGTCTGGGCTTTCTTCTTCAGGTTGGCTTTTGTAATAGCGCGGAGTTCGTCAATAGTAGGTGCTGCCCGGCCTGTCCGCAAGTTCGGAGCTGGTCCTCTCGCTGATTTAGCCACCCAGGGACGAGACATTACCGCATATCGAATTTCATCCAGTGCATGTTCCTCAGAATCAGTATCAATATCCTCTGGATCACCATCATCATGCTGAATAGTGGTGATTTGCTCTAAAGAATCTGTGCAAGATTCATCAAAGTACAGCATAGGCAGACCATTTTCTCCTACAAGTCGCTGCCGGACCTGCTGCCAGCCAGGAATACGCTTATTATCCCCACGACGCCACATACACTTGTGAATAGCCATCGTCTCGGCAATCGAAGGCCCGCCGTTTCGGATAAAAATAGCTGGATCAGCTACACCATACTTAATAAATTCCTCCTTCTCCCTTTCGACAATACCTTGTGCCACAAGATCCGCCGTCATCTTCAGCCCTTTATTCGGCCCACAGCTGCCGTACCACTCCCGATATTTGTACAGCGCGCCAAAGGGTAAACCCCAAGTGCCATCAGAAACTGCATACCATCCAGTTGAGAAAGGTTTAGCAGATCCCCAATCGTGGGACCGGAATCGCAGGGTTTGTGGGGGGATTCGCTTCCTCCATTCTGACTTGAGGATATGGGCGTCTGTGAACTCTGTGAAGAATGCTCCGTCGATAATATCCCAGTTTCCTTCAAGCCAGGCTTTGACAAGAGCTTCTGATCCGGATTGACGCAAGCGGAGGACATAAGTAGGATCGTTTCTTAAGAGGAGAGCATTATCCTTGAGCTTCGACGGGATGAATACACGGTCGAGGCTTACAAGGCGGATTACACCATCAATTTCAACCTCACAAGACTCTGTGATTAGAACATAACCTTGAGGCGCAGGAGTGATATACCGTGCTTTTACCCAATTATGCCCAGGGCCGCCAGGATTGCCAGTAAGCCGCATCCCGCAAGGCACACCAGCGCCAGAACGTAAAGTGGCTCGAAGCTTATTAATAGGATCAGGAGAGGGAAAATTGGTAACTTCCTCGATATATACGCGAGTGTAGGAGTGTCCCTGATACTCCTCAGCATCTGAGTCTTTTTCAAGGTACGCAAATTTGAGGCGGCCACCTCCTGGCATACTCCATTCTTTTCTCTGCTCATTGTACTTTCCTCCAAGCTTGGTGAATATTTGTTTAGTGCGAGCGATTACTTCAGCAAGTTGGGTGAGTTTCCGGCGGAAGAATATACCAATTGCACCTTCACCATACATCCCTGAATGCTGAAGCCAGTCTCCGATAGAAGATTCTGTCTTTCCTCCGCCTCGGGCACCTCCGTAGAAGACTTCAAAGACAGGACATTGGAGAAGAGCGGTCTGAGGGCCAATCTGAGGCGACCAGAGAACTTCAGGAAGATGGGAGACAGCATTATTAGACATAGGAGTCCAGTTAGGAGAATAGACCGGGAGGAGTAATAATTATTACTTCCGGCGGTATTGAGATTACTTCTTTACTGAAGGGGCTTTCCGAGACGCCAGCGCAGAATTTAACTCTGCATCTTCCCGGTCAAATACTTCATTAGCATACTGATTGACTTTAGCCATCATCTTACCCATATCAGATTTATCTTCTTGAGCTGTTTTGGTGGCGGCAGCATTCTTCAGTCGACGTGCTGCATTCCCGGATAGAATTTTAGCCGCTTCTTTATCAGAAATCTCTACTCCTGCATCGTAAAGCTTCCCAGAAGCTGCATAATACCGTGGTTTTTCCTTCTTAACTTCTGCCATAATAATTCTCCTGTAAGTAATAAGTGTACCAGCTGCCACAGTAGCCCCAAAGCCCCCTCTCGGCAACCCTCCCACTGCTTAAGTAAGAAAGAATAAGAAGATGAGGACAGCAGAAGAGCTTTAGCCAGCGAAGCAGGGGACCAGAAAACTTTCCGAAAATCTGTGTTGACGGATCTTTATAAAGATGATAGAATAAGTCATTGACTTACCCCCCCCTCTTCTGGTTGTCGCGCTAGCTGTAGGATTTATACTCCGCGCGCACTCTACTATTCTGGTGTAGGCTGATTTGCAGTAGCCCCGGAGCCAGCTTCAGTATCCCCGCACTCACCCAGGTAAATTTTATCATAAGTAGTCCCGCAGAAGCCAGAAGAAGCTTCTTGGACTGTCTGCGCATCCTCTGTATCATCCTCATCCAGGTTGAAGTGAAGGGAAAGAATGTCCACAGAATGGGCAGTCTGCTTCTGATTATCGCCGGGAGTAATGTTTGTTACTTCGGCCGGTTTTGCTTTCTTCACTGTCTTATACTCCAGAAATGTTGTTACAGGGAATGGACTAGCCCAGGCAGAGGATAATCCAGGGAAAACTTGGTGAAGAGGGATTGCTTTGGGCACATTTTTAGCTTCAGTAGCCCCAGAAGCAGCAGAAGGGGATGCCTCTTTTGTATATTCTGCTTCAGTCTCCCCCAGCCAGCCTCTTTCCCAACCTTCTTTAGCCTCCAGCACCCTCAGATTGCAGAGTAAGCAGATTCCAGAAGGAAGATGGAGAAGGTGGGCGAAGCGGAAAGATTCTGGCGCGGGGCACTTTAGCATTGAGGGGCCTTTAGGGAGAAGGGCAGCGGGATTAAGGTTCTGAGGGTGAAGGGGAAGGGGATTGATCTGCCAGCGGAGCAGGGGTAATATCAATCGGCTCGGCTAAGATTTTAGTAGTCCCCCCGTGCTGTGCTGCCCAATCTGAAGCAGAAGGCATCTGTGCGGGAACATGGACGATAAAGTTAGCAGTTGGTCCGGCCGCTTGCTTCTGCTGCCCAAGCCCAAGGGCTTTTGTGCTCATCCCGAGGACAGATAAAGCATGGTCCAAAGATACCTTATCATTATCCAGGCGTTCTTCTAGGATTTCGAGGGCCCTGGAGGTGATTCCATTCAGCCTATCCTTGATCGCATCCATTACAATAGGATCGCACAGGGTCTTTTGACGGTCAGCGAGCTTTGCTTGGAAGGCATCGGAAGACATTACCTTGTGGAGCCAGTTTCTGGAGTATCCTGTTACTGAAGCCAGGCGAGTGGTTGAGATTGAGGGGTCCATGAGGAGCTGATCAATGATAATCATATGCGCCTGGAGGAAATTCTTAGGAGCAGCTCCGGTTGGCTGTACAAGGGTGGCTTTGTGCTTCGCCATCGCAAATTCAGCCTCAGTATCAGTAAGGGAATCCGCGAAAAGAGCGGTCAAATCTGCTACTCCAGCAGCTGTTTCTTCTGCCGGGGCTAAAGGAGCATTTTTGTCGATAAGTTGGCCAGGATTCCTCACAGTAGCCTCCTGGACTAATCTCACAGAAAGTGGATGGAGGGAGGAAGCCTGTACAAAGGTGGGAAGAGTCTTCACAGGGACTGTACTGTCATCTGTAGGGAGCATAATAGGCATTCAGAAGAGTTGAAAGGGTAGAAATGAGTATAGAAGGAAAAGTTTCCAGTGTGAAGGGGATGGCTGAGGTCAGGAATAAGAGGATAAACCGCCGGAAGTAAGAATTGTTACTCCGGGCGGAAATGAAAATAGG